>Ga0102932_1000261_pt1 | contig 25539 bp, 25 predicted proteins | sample SalPonR1_C_D2_MG_FD_78212 | JGI IMG/M metagenome (GOLD analysis project Ga0102932, IMG submission 78212) | Salt pond soil microbial communities from South San Francisco under conditions of wetland restoration - Salt Pond MetaG R1_C_D2_MG | ecosystem: Environmental > Aquatic > Marine > Intertidal...
GATCGCGCCGGTGGCGTCGGTCAGCGCGACCACGGCGACCGGGCTGCCATCCTGCATGATGGTGGTCGCGGCCGTGAACACCGTGCGCCCGCCGACATCGCCCGAGGCGGTCTGCGGCGCGCCCTCCAGCGTCGGCGCGACCAGTGCCGCGGCCTTCTCCTCAAGGCTCTGGGCCGGGGCGTCGCCTGATGCCGCGAAAGGCGCCGACACCCAGCCCCAGACCCGGTTCAGCGCATCGGTGATGAATGTGCGTGACGCGCCGCCATCATCAGCGGGCGCGCGCGCGGTGCCCTCCGCGTGGCCCGCAAGCATCCCAGCGGTGTCAAAGACGAAGACCTCGACGCCGCTGCGCAGATCCAGCGACTCGAGCGATCCCGCCACGTCCAGCCCGTCGCCCGAGGCGACATTGACCGGGGCATTCGCCGGCAACTGCACCTCGAACACGTCGGCGACCAGTTCCACCTCGCTGACCAGCCCGTCGGCCCATTGCACGGCCAGGCTGTCGCGCGAGGAATTGAGATAGAGAACACCGGCGACCAGCACGCTGAGCGCAACAAGGTTGAAGGTGACGATCTTGCGGGTCAGGGACGAGTCGCGCAGCGAGAAGAATCCGCGCCGTTCGCGGCGCGAGCGCACTTCCTCGTCGCCCACGCTGTCGGGCGTGACGAAATCATCGCCAAGAACGAGGTCGTCGTCCCGGCGCGACGCGTTCTCGCGCATGTCGATGTCCTCGGCGAGCGCCATTATACCCCGTTATTCCTCGTTGTACCGGTAGCCGATCCCGTAAAGCGTCTCGATCGCCGAGAATTCATCATCGACCATCCGCAGTTTCTTGCGCAGGCGCTTGATGTGGCTGTCGATGGTGCGATCGTCCACGTAAACCTGATCGTCATAGGCCACATCCATCAGCTGATCGCGGCTTTTGACAAAGCCGGGGCGCTGCGCGAGCGCCTGCAGCAGCAGGAATTCGGTGACCGTCAGCGACACGTCCTTGCCCTTCCAGCTGACCGCGTGGCGCAACGGATCCATGCGCAACTGGCCGCGTTCGATCACCTTGGTTTCCTCGGTGTCGCCCACGATATTGCCGTCCATCGCCTCCTGGCGGCGCAGCAATGCGCGGATGCGCTCGACCAGCAGACGCTGGCTGAACGGCTTCTTGACGTAATCGTCCGCGCCCATGCGCAGCCCCAGCACCTCGTCGATCTCGTCATCCTTGGATGTCAGGAAGATCACCGGCATCGAGCTTTTCTGGCGCAGCCGCTGCAAAAGATCCATGCCATCCATGCGCGGCATCTTGATGTCCAGCACGGCCATGTCGGGCAGCTTCTTGCTGAAGGCGTCGAAGGCCTGTTGACCGTCATTATAGGTATCCACCTCGAAACCTTCGGCTTCGAGCGTCATGGAGACCGACGTCAGAATGTTGCGATCATCGTCCACGAGGGCGATCTTAGACATGAGATTTGGTCCTTGTGCTGCTCTTCTTCTTTGGTTTTTCCCTGTAATATGCGCCGCAATGCCCTTTACAATCAATCCAAAACTGCGAATCACCGTATGCGCCGGGCCCGATCAAGGCAAAAAAATGACACGCATGGCCAAATTGACTCACTTTGTTGGCGGGAGCCCGCCATTGGTTGCGCTAACGACGCTCTGGTTGCGCTAACTGCGCCAAACCGTCCTGTTCTTTTACAGAAACGTCATGCTAAGAGGCCCGCGGGGGCCGGTTTTGACCGACACGTCGGCGCCATGCCAGGCGCCGCTGCATTTTCACCGCCCCTTTGCAGGCGGCAAACGCGAACAGGAGCGTGAGACACATGACAACTGGACGGGTGAACCCGAATTTCCGGCTTGAAGACCAGGGCATTACCGGGCTGGGCGATGTCAGCTACAACCTCATCGAGCCCGCGCTGATCGAAGCGGCGATCAAGAATGGCGAAGGCCACCTGGGGCGCGGCGGGGCGTTTCTGGTCACCACCGGCAAGTTCACCGGGCGCTCGCCCAAGGACAAGCATGTGGTCAAGACCGACAGCGTGGCCGACAAGATCTGGTGGGATAACAACGCCGCCATGTCGCCCGCCCATTTCGATGTGCTCTATGACGATCTGCTGGCGCATATGAAGGGCCGCGATTTCCATGTGCAGGACCTGACCGGCGGCGCCGACCCGGCCTATGCGATCAATGTGCGCATGGTCACCGAGCTGGCCTGGCACGGGCTGTTCATCCGCCACCTGCTGCGCCGCCCCGAGCGAGACGCGCTTGACAGTTTCACCGCCGATTTCACCGTCATCAACTGCCCCAGCTTCCGCGCCGACCCGGCGAAACACGGCTGCAAATCCGAAACCGTGATCGCGCTCAATTTCGACCGCAAGCTGATCCTGATCGGCGGCACCGAATATGCCGGCGAGAACAAGAAATCCGTCTTCACGCTGCTCAACTACCTGCTGCCCGAAAAGGGCATCATGCCGATGCACTGCTCGGCCAACCATGCCGATGGCAACCCGGTCGACACGGCCGTTTTCTTCGGCCTGAGCGGCACCGGCAAGACCACGCTTTCGGCCGATCCCGCGCGCACGCTGATCGGCGATGACGAACATGGCTGGTCCGATCGCGGCACCTTCAACTTCGAAGGGGGCTGCTATGCCAAGACCATCAACCTCAACCCCGAGGCCGAGCCCGAAATCTACGCCACCACCACCAAGTTCGGCACCGTGATCGAGAATATGGTGTTCGATCCCGAGACGCTGGAGCTGGATTTCGAAGACGACTCGCTGACCGCGAACATGCGCTGCGCCTACCCGCTCCCCTATATCGCGAACGCCTCCGACACGGCGCTTGGCGGGCATCCCAAGAACGTCATCATGCTGACCTGTGATGCCTTCGGCGTGCTGCCCCCGATCGCGCGGCTGACACCGGCGCAGGCGATGTATCACTTCCTGTCGGGCTTCACCTCCAAGGTCGCGGGCACCGAACGCGGCGTGACCGAGCCCGAGCCCACCTTCTCGACCTGTTTCGGCGCGCCCTTCATGCCGCGCCGCCCCGAGGTCTACGGCAACCTTCTGCGCGACAAGATCGCCAAGCACGGCGCGACCTGCTGGCTGGTCAATACCGGCTGGACCGGCGGCGCCTATGGCACCGGATCGCGGATGCCGATCAAGGCCACCCGCGGGCTGCTGACCGCCGCGCTTGACGGCTCCCTCGGCGAGGTCGAATTCCGCAAGGACGAGAATTTCGGCTTTGACGTGCCCGTGGCCGTGCCCGGCGTCGCCGAAGTGCTGCTCGACCCGCGCCGCACCTGGGACGATCCCGAATCCTATGATCGCCAGGCAGCCAAGCTTGTGCAGATGTTTGCGGATAATTTCGAGCAATATGTTCCCTATATCGACGATGACGTGAAAGCCGCGGCGCTCGGCTGAACGCGGTGTTTCGCCCCGGCCCTCGCGGTCGGGGCTTTTTCACGGTCCTGGCCATGTGCCGGCGTGGCTTTGCAGAATGTGGCTTTGCAGATCATCCATCGTCCCTTTGCCAAGCGCGGAGATGCCCGCTCAAGGATCACGCTAACGCGGAAGTCTTGCGATCGGGTAAACGCCGGGGGCGATGGCCGCTCGGGGGCGTTTTGTACCTAAGTTGCGCCCCAAACCCGGATTTGCGTACAAAACCGGCGTACGAAACGTCCGTATTGTACGCTCCTGGCTCAGATCGCCAGCACGCCGCGCCGGATCAGGTTCAACCCCGCGATCAGAAGCACCAGAAGCGTCAGTTTGCGAAAGGTAGGCTGGTCGATCCGGTCCTGGATGCGAAACCCGATCCATAAGCCCGCCAGCGCGGGCAACACCAAGGCCAGTGACAGGGGCAATGTCTTTGCATTGAGCACGCCAGACACCACATGTGCCCCCAATAGGGCCAGTGACCCCAACCCATAGATGACGCCCTGCACCCGCATCTGTTCCTGCATATCGGTGCCCCGCGCGGTCAGCATCGCCACCGTCGGAGGGCCCCAAACTCCTGAAAAGCCTGCGAAAAAACCGGCAACGGCGCCCATAGCCGCCTCCCCCTTGCGCCCCGCCCCGCCCGGCAATGTCAAGGGCCGCCCGATCAGGCCCAGCCCGGCATAAAGCGTGACGGGCAGGCCAATCATCAATGACATCAATGACTTGGGCAGATACGGCACCAGCTGCGCCGAGCCCATCAGCAGCACGAATCCCACCAGCAGGAACAACCGGAACCGCCGGATCGACTCCCACGCCGCTCCCAGCCCCTGGCGCAGCGCCTGCCAGACATTCGTCACCACCGTGGGCACGATCAACCCGGCCAGCGCGACCTCGGGGGAAACCATTGATCCCAAAGCGGAAATCATCACCATCGGCATGGCGAACCCGACCACGCCCTTGACGATCCCCGCGCCAAGACCAACTGTCAGAAGGACCGCCCACCCGACCAGTCCGAACTGTAGAAGAACCCCGTCCATTCCGCCCTCATAGGGGTTCACGGCAGCGGACGCACCCGCAAAAACAGGAAGCGCAACTTTCGATCAAAATTGACGCACCAAAGGCATAATAGTTGCGCTGCACCTGCAAAATGGCTAGGACAAGGCCCGATAGGAAAAGGATTGATTCATGGCTCATGACGGACAGGATGTTGCAATGGAAAACCCGATCATTCTCAAGGGCTTGCTCGGCCTGACCTCGGCCGCGGTCGCGCCTGCCGAAGCCTTGCTCGAGAAAGCGCGCGCGCATCTGCGCGACCTCGTGGTCGTCGATGACCGGGTATCCGGCAGCGCCGTCGAGGCCAATCAGTTCGCGGCCCATGGGCTTGCCTGGCTTGCCACCTATGTCGAATCCCTGCGCCAGATGCAGGCATGGGCCAACCGCTTGACCGAAATGGGAAAATTCGGCGAGGTCGAACAGCTCATCCACCAGATCGCCTTTGGCGAATACCTCTGGCAGATCCGCGGCGGCATCCAGATGAACCAGGGCGAGATCCTGCGGCTCAACGATCTCGGCCTCTCTCTTGCGGATATCGCGACCCTTGACGCCCCCGAAGTCGCCACGCTTACCCAGTCCGGCAACACCCAGGCCGCCCGCACCCGACTTGTGGAACTCATGCAGGAACGCGCCGCCGAGGTCACCGTGGGCCATACCGGCCTTGACGACGAACTCGAGATGATCCGCGAACAGTTCCGCCGCTTCTCGGTCGACAAGGTCGAACCCCACGCCCACGAATGGCACCTCAAGGACGAGCTGATCCCGATGGAGATCATCGACGAGCTTGCCGAGATGGGCGTTTTCGGGCTGACCATCCCTGAAAACCTTGGCGGTCTGGGCCTTTCCAAGGCGTCGATGGTCGTGGTCTCCGAAGAGCTTTCGCGCGGCTATATCGGTGTTGGCTCACTTGGCACCCGCTCCGAGATCGCCGCCGAACTGATCCTTGCGGGCGGCACGGACGAGCAGAAAAGCAACTGGCTCCCCGGCATCGCCAGCGGTGAAATCCTGCCCACGGCGGTCTTTACAGAACCCAATACCGGCTCGGATCTCGGCAGCCTTCGCGCCCGCGCCACCAAGGACGAGAACGGCGATTACAAGGTGACCGGCAACAAGACCTGGATCACCCATGCCGCGCGCACCCATGTCATGACACTGCTCGCGCGCACCGACCCCGACAGCACCGATCATCGCGGATTGTCGATGTTCCTGGCCGAGAAGACTCCCGGCACCGATGCCGCTCCCTTCCCCACCGAAGGCATGACCGGCGGCGAGATCGAAGTGCTGGGATATCGCGGCATGAAGGAATACGAACTGGCCTTCGACAACTTCCATGTCAAGGGCGAGAACCTTCTGGGCGGCGAAGAAGGCAAGGGTTTCAAGCAGTTGATGGAAACCTTCGAATCCGCCCGCATCCAGACCGCCGCCCGTGCCGTCGGCGTGGCGCAATCGGCGCTGGACGTCGCCATGAAATACGCCATCGACCGCAAGCAGTTCGGCAAGTCGCTGATCGAATTCCCACGGGTTTCCGGCAAGCTGGCGATGATGGCGGTCGAGATCATGATCGCCCGGCAGTTGACCTATTTCAGCGCCTGGGAAAAGGACAATGGCCACCGCTGCGATCTCGAGGCCGGCATGGCCAAGCTGCTGGGCGCACGGGTCGCCTGGTCGGCAGCCGACAATGGCTTGCAGATCCATGGCGGCAACGGGTTCGCGCTGGAATACGGGATCAGCCGTATCCTGTGCGATGCGCGCATTCTCAACATCTTCGAGGGCGCGGCCGAAATTCAGGCGCAGGTCATCGCGCGCCGCCTGCTGGCCTGAACCCCCACCGCATGGGGATGACTGCGAAAAGGGGCGCCCGGTTATCCGGACGCCCCTTTCCAACTCTCGATAATCGTCAAGGGTAACGCTGCTACTCGTTACGGCAAACGCCTGACGGACCTCAGAAACTGAGGACCGTCGTGTTCTCCGCAATGAGCGCACCGGCCATTTCAGCCGGCTTGGCGGCGGTGATCCCGTCCAGCAGCGCAGTGCCATCAACGCCCTTGTTGGGCAGATAGATGGCGCAGACCTCGACCTTGGTGTCGGTCTTGTCCATGATCATCTTCATGAGGCCCTGGGGGCTCATGTCCTTGGGCTTTTGCGGTGCGGTGGCGCTTTCGGGCGCCTCCTTCAGCGCCAGGTCGCCCGCCGGTCCGCAAAGCAGGATCTGCGCCTTGGCGCCCTGCTGGACCGACTGCATGGTCAGCACCATCGACATCAGCTGCGTCTGCGCATCCGGCGATGTGACGACCGTCACCAGCTTCTTGCCGTCATCCGCCTGGGCGGGTGCTGCAAACGCCGTTGCCGTGGCCAAGGCGCATACTGTCAGTATCTTCTTCATGGGTATCCTCTTTCATTGGTTGAGGTGGGTTTGAGGGTTATTCGGGTCGAAACACCCCTCCCGCCAGGATGGCGCGCGAGGTGCGGATCAAAAGCGCGGCGATGATCGCCACCAGCGCCGACAAAAGGGCCACGCCGATGAACTGATGCGGCTGCGAACGCATCGCCCCTGCATAGGTGAAACTGGCAATCGTCAGCGCCGCCACCGGAAAGCTGAGCGCCCAGAAGGACATGGCGAAGGGCAGGCGCAGGATGCGCGGCAATTGCACCGCCACGATCAGCGCGAACAGGTAGGCCCCGTTCAAAAGCACCCTGCCAAAGCTGCCGATCTCGCCGGTCAGTTCGACCCAGGCAAGGAACCCCACGGCAGGCGGCGCGATCAGGATCACCAGCGTCGGCTGAAGCCGCTCGGGCAAGGGATCGTGAAAGATCAGCCGGTTCATCACCAGCGTCAGCAACACGCTCCAGAAGATCAGCCCGACCGACAGGAAGAACCAGCTTGTCTCGATATAGCCCAGCTTCACCCCCGCGATCGGCACGATCACATTGCCCACCGCCGGAATGAACCAGGCCGGCGACAGATGCCCATGAAGGAATGCCCGGCTGCCGATCCAGCCCGACACCACGGCGATGGTCAGCACCCCCTGCCCGAGCGCGCCGACCAGCCACATCAAATGCGCCGCCGACATCGACCAGGGCACAGTCGCCGTCGACAAGAGCAGCAAACCGATGGAGATCGCGGGAAAGAAGGCGAGCTTCACCGGATGGTCCCACTCGGCCCTGACCGCCTGCGGATAGCGCAGCGCCTTGAGCGCATAACCCGATGCGATCACCAGGAACAAAGCCAGCGTCAGGACATAGGCCCCCACCGACAAGGTCTCGCGGAAACCAAGCGCGCGTTCACCGGAGCGCAACGCCAGAGTCAGACCCGACACGCCCATGATGATCGTGAACAAAGTCACCGGGTAATGCTCGAGCCAACTGTGGTTTTCTTCGCTCATATGCGACTCCCAAAATATACATTCGATATTCAGCATATGAATCGGGCCGCATCGTTGATCCAGATCAATCCGGGCCATAAACCGAAGGAATTTCTGCGCAGCTTGGGAACGCGGCGGCAAAACCAGTCAGCCCCGGACAAAAACATGCCGGTTCGGTCAGCCGTAGGGCCAGCGAAATCGCGGGGCTAGAGCGCAGGGGCGATGGCGATCTCGACAGGCTCCAGCCCCTCGATCCCGCCGTGCAACACGCTGCCGGGACGAACCGGGCCAACGCCAGCGGGCGTGCCAGTATAAATCAGGTCGCCCGGCAACAGCTCATAAAATCCAGACAGATGCGCGATCACCTCGGGCACCGACCAGACCATGTCGCTCAACCGCGCGTCCTGCACGACCGCGCCATCATGGGTCAGCGCGATCCGCTGCTCGCCGGGCGCGCCGAAATCGGCAGCCGGGGTGATCGCACCCATCAGGGCGGCATTCTCGAAATCCTTGCCCAGATCCCAGGGGCGGCGCTTGTCCTTGGCGGCACCCTGCAAATCGCGCCGCGTCAGGTCGATCCCGCAGGCATAGCCCAACACCGCCTCTATCGCCCGATCTGTCCCGACGCGCAGCGCGGGCGCGCCAATGGCCACGACCAGTTCCATCTCGTAATGGCAATCCTGCGTGCCAAGCGGATAAGGGATCGTCGCCCCCGACAGGCACAGCGCATGCGCCGATTTGGTGAAATAGAACGGCGCCTCGCGGTCCACCTCGTTACCCATCTCGGCGGCATGTGCGGCGTAATTGCGCCCCACGCAGAAGATGCGGCGCACCGGAAATTGGCGGCTCTTTCCCTTCACGGGAATCACAGGCATGGCGGGCGGGTCGAAAAGCAGGGCGTCATTGGTCATGGCGCCGTTATGGGCCTTGCCCCTCTGACTGTCAAAACCCTATCACGCCACCCGGTCCCCGCGTGACCAGACCGAGCGCAGCGCCGGCACCCCGCCCCTCATGGTAAAGCGGATCAGATCGGAGCGCCGCCCCTCGGCGATCTCGCCGCGATCCTCCAGCCCGACACCCCGTGCCGGGTTGCGCGTCACCGTGGCCATCCCGCGCGCCATGTCGCCCCAGGCCTGGCCAAGTTGCACAGCCGCCAGCAACAGCGCCGACGGCACGTAATCCGATGACAGGATATCCAGATGCCCCGCCGCCGCCAGCTCATGCGCCGCCACATTGCCGGAATGCGAGCCGCCCCGGATCAGGTTGGGGGCGCCCATGATGACGGCAATCGCGTGCTGGTGACAGGCGCGCGCGGCGTCCAGCGTGGTGGGAAATTCGGCCACGCGGATGCCATACCCCGCCGATACCGCGACCTGCTCGGGGGTGGTGTCGTCATGGCTCGCCAGAACCGCACCATATCGCTTCGCCTCCGCGACAGCCGCCGCCTCGTGCCTGTCCCCATGGCGCGCGCGCAGCTCCTTCAGTTGCGCGACATGCTCCTCGAACTCGGCGTCGTTCAGTGAAAGCTTGCCCTTCACATAGGCTTCCAGCTTGCTGATATCGCGGAACTGGCGCTGGCCCGGCGTGTGGTCCATCAGGCTCACGATACCCACGCGGTCGTCCTCTCCGAAAGCCGCCAACTCCTCTTCCAGCGTCTCCGAACAGACCTCGGCGCGAAGATGCAGGAAATGGCTTATCTTCAATGCATCCTCGGCCCTGAGCGCCAACAATTCGCTCGCCAGATTGCGCGCATATTGCAGATAGCGCCCCTTGCCATTCGGGATCGACCCCACCCGCATCGCGTCGAACACCGTCGTAATCCCGGTGCTGGCGAGTTCGGCATCATGCGCGAGGATCGCGGCGTTATGGGGCCAGTCCACCTTGGGGCGCGGCTGGATATGGCGCTCGAGGTTATCCGTGTGCAGCTCGATCAGCCCAGGCGCGACGAAATCGCCGCCGCAATCGACAGCGCCTTTCGGCACCGACTTGCCGGTGTCTATTCCTTCGATGGTCGCGCCGCGCATGATGATCGCGCCGGTGACGGTCTCATCGGGCAGAACCAGGGTGGCATTGGCGAGGATAGTCTGTTGTGTCATGAGGATGTCACGCTTCGCTGACAGGGGATGTGGCCAAAATGGGGGCAGGCATGGAATTCAGACGCTTCGCGATCTACTACACGCCCGCGCCGGGGCCGCTGGCGGATTTCGGGGCGGCATGGCTCGGCTGGGACATGACAACCGGCGCGCCTTGCCCGCATCCCCATGTCGCGGGGTTGCCTCTGCCGGTCGATGAGATCACCGCGACACCGCGCAAATACGGGCTGCACGGCACGATCAAGCCGCCCTTCCGGCTGGCGGATGGGGCGACCGCGGGCGCTCTTGACGCCGCGCTCGCCACCTTTTGCGCCGCGCGGGCGCCGGTTCATCTGGCGGGGCTCGAACTCGCGCGGCTCGGCAGTTTCCTCGCACTCTGCCCACTGGGCGACACCGACCCGCTCAGGGCGCTTGCCGCCGATACCGTGCGCAGCTTTGACGGCTTTCGCACGCCGCCCGACCCGGACGAGATCGCCCGCCGCCGCGCCGCCGGCCTCAGTCCGGCGCAGGATGCGCTGCTGCTCGAATGGGGCTACCCCTACGTGATGGAGGAATTCCGCTTTCACATCACGCTGAGCGGTAAACTGCCCAGGGCACAGGCGCGCCAGACCGCCGAGGCGCTCGCGCCCGTGGTCGCGCCGCTCCTGCCCGCGCCATTCGTGATCGACGGGCTCAGCCTTGCGGGCGAGGATGCGACAGGGATGTTCCATCTTGTCTCCCGTCATGCCTTCACCGGGTAAAGCCGCGACTCGATCGTGGCAAGCACCGCCTCCAGCGGCCCGGCATTGGATATCTCGATCACCCGTTCCAGCCCGTCGGGCAGCGCCAGTGAAGCGCGATCGAGCCGCGCCTCGATATCGGCGCGGCTTTCGCGCCCCCTTGCGGCCAGCCGCCCGGCCAGAACCTCTCGCGGCGCGGTCAGATGCAGCGTGGTAAAGCCGCGAAACCGCGCCTGCGCCTCGCCCAACACCGCGCGCGACAGGTTCACGAGCAGATCCTCGCCCCCGGCCAGCCGGGCCTCGGTCTCGTGCGGGACACCATAGCGCAGCCCGTGCGCGCCCCAGTGGAGCGTGAAATCGCCCGCCCGCGCGCGCCGCTCGAATTCCTCCGCGCTGACATCGTCAAAGGCCTCGCCAACGGCATAACCCGGGCGCGTGATGACCCGCCTGACCAGCCCAAGGCCGGGGCGGCGCGCCGCAAGCCCCTCCATCACGGTGTCCTTGCCAACACCCGAAGGCCCGACGACCCCTATCAACCGGCCGCTCATCACGACAGCCCCGGCGTAAAGCCCGAGACGTCGATCTCGCGGTCGCAGACCCGATGGCGCGCGCTCTCGTCGTGAAAGATGCCCACGATCGCAGCACCCCCCGCCTTGGCCTCCTCGACAAGACACAGCACCGTCTCGCGGTTCATCGCGTCAAGGCTGGCGGTCGGCTCATCCAGCAAAAGGGCCGGATAGGCATGGGCGAAGCCGCGCGCGATATTCACACGCTGCTGCTCCCCACCCGAAAATGTCGTCGGGCTGAGCTGCCAAAGCCGCTCGGGAATATTGAGCCGTGCCAACAGCGTGCCCGCACGCTCCAGCGCCGCATCACGCGCATGTCCGAGCGCCAGCAGCGGCTCGGCCACCACCTCCAGCGTCGGCACGCGCGGCACCACGCGCAGGAACTGGCTGACATAGCCAAGCGTGTGGCGCCGCAGATCCAGGATATCGCGCGGCGTCGCCGCCGCCACATCCACTTCCCCCACCATGATCCGCCCCGAGGCGGCAAGGTAATTGCCATAGATCATCCGCATCAGGGTGGATTTGCCCGCCCCCGACTTTCCGGTCAGCGCCACGCATTCGCCCCGCGCCACCCTCAGCCCGGCGCCCTGCATCACCGGGATCACCGCGCCGCCCTGGTTGTGCAGGGTGAATGTCTTGCTCACATCGTCCAGCTCTATCATCCCGTGTCCCTTCATCTTGCCCCAAATACTCCGGGGGAGTCGCCCTTTGGGCGACGGGGGCAGCGCCCCCGCCTGTGCCTCACACCTGCAACACGCTCGACACCAGCAATTGCGTATAGCCATGCTGCGGATCATCCAGCACCTGATCGGTCAGGCCGCGTTCCACCACGTGACCGTCCTTCATCACCATCAACCGGTCCGCCAGCAGACGCACCACCGCCAGATCATGGGTCACGATGATCGCGCTCAGCCCCATCTCGCGCACCAAGCCGCGCAAGAGGTCCAGAAGCCGCGCCTGCACCGATACGTCCAGCCCCCCGGTGGGTTCGTCCATGAACACCAACCGCGGGCCGGTCACCAGGTTGCGCGCGATCTGCAGACGTTGCTGCATGCCCCCCGAAAAGGCCGTTGGGCGGTCGTCGATCCGGTCATCCGGGATTTCCACGCGGCCCAGCCAATCCGCCGCCTGGCCGCGGATCTCGCCGTAATGGCGCGCACCCACGGCCATCAGCCGCTCGCCCACATTGCCGCCCGCGCTCACGCCCATGCGCAGCCCGTCGCGCGCATGCTGATGCACAAAGGCCCAATCGGTGCGCGACAGCATCCGCCGCTCGGGTTCGGACATGGTGAGCGTGTCGCGCGGGCCGTCCGCTCGGGTATCGAACAGCACTTCGCCCGCATCGGGCGCGATCTGACCGGCCAGACAGCCCAGAAGCGTCGTCTTGCCCGACCCGCTTTCGCCGACGATCCCCATCACCTCGCCGGGGTAAAGATCAAAGCCCACATCGCGGCAACCAAGCCGCGCGCCGTAGAATTTGGTGATCCCCCTGACCTGCAAAAGCGGTGTCATGCCGCGCCCTCCTTTTTGGCCGCAAGCTGCGCGCCGATATGGCCCTTTGCCTGACGGGTGCGGCAGTAATCGGTATCCGAACAGACGAACATACGCCCGCCGCGATCATCGGTGATGACCTCGTCAAGATAGCTGTCCAGCGCGCCACACAGATCGCAGGAATGATCCGCCTTACTGGCCTCGAACGGGTGATCCTCGAAATCGAGACTGACCACATCGGTGTAAGGCGGCAGCGCATAAATGCGCTGCTCACGCCCCGCGCCGAACAGTTGGATCGCCGGGCAATCCGCCAGCTTGGGATTGTCGAACTTGGGGATCGGCGACGGGTCCATCACATAGCGCCCCTCGACCTTCACCGGATAGGCATAGGCGGTGGCGATGGCGCCGTGCTGGCTGATATCCTCGTAAAGCTTCACATGCATCAGCCCGTATTCCTCCAGACTGTGCATCTTACGGGTCTCGGTCTCGCGCGGCTCAAGGAAGCGCAGGGGTTCAGGGATCGGCACCTGGTAGACCAGGATCTGATCCTCGCTCAAGCCCGCCTCGGGGATACGGTGGCGGGTCTGGATGATCGTGGCCGCGCTGGTTTCCTCGGTCACCTCGACGCCTGCGGTGCGCTCAAAGAACTTGCGGATCGACACCGCGTTGGTGGTGTCATCCGCGCCCTGGTCGATCACCTTGAACCGGTCCTCGGGCGTCAGGGTCGCGGCGCTCACCTGTACCCCGCCCGTGCCCCAGCCATAGGGCATCGGCATCTCTCGGCTGGCGAATGGCACCTGGTAGCCCGGCACCGCCAACCCCTTGAGGATCGCGCGGCGGATCATTCGCTTGGTCTGCTCGTCGAGATAGGCGAAGTTGTAATCACTCATTCCGCGGCCTCCTTCGCCTGATCGGCCCCTGCCGCGCGGCGCAGCTTGCGCACCAGCTCCAGCTCGGATTGGAAATCGACGTAATGGGGCAGCTTGATATGCTCCAGGAACCCCGTCGCCTGGATATTGTCGCAATGCATCAGCACGAATTCCTCATCCTGCGCGGGTGCGCCCTGATCGTCCTCGCCCAGCTCTTTCCAGCGCAGCGCCCGGTCCACCAGCGCCATCGAGATCGCCTTGCGCTCGGTCTGCCCGAAGACCAGCCCGTAACCGCGCGTGAATTGCGGCGGCTCGGTCTTTGAGCCCTTGAACTGGTTGACGCTCTCGCATTCGGTCACGGTGATCTCGCCGATCTCGATGGCGAAACCCAGCTCGGGGATCTCCATCTCGACCGCCACGCTGCCGATGCGCAGCTCGCCCACGAAGGCATGGTTGCGCGCATATCCGCGCTGCGTGGAATAGGCGAGGCCCAGAACGAACCCCTCGTCGCCCCGTGTCAGCGCCTGCAGCCGCAAGGCGCGCGCGGCGGGCAATTCCATCGGCTCGCGCGTCAGGTCCGGCGGGATCTCGTCGCTCTCCTCCTCGGTCTGGATCAGCGCCTCCCGGCTCAGGAAACCGGTGATATGGGGCGTCGGCTCCTGGCGCGCCTCACCTTCGGGCGCGACCGGGGCCTCGCCATCGGCAGCCAGTTTGAAATCCAGCAGGCGATGCGTGTAATCAAAAGTCGGGCCCAGAACCTGCCCCCCCGGCGCGTCCTTGAACGTGGCCGAGATGCGCCGCTCGCAGGCCATATCGGCGGTGTTCACCGGGGCCGATGACCCAAATCGCGGCAGCGTGGTGCGATAGGCGCGGATCAGAAAGATCGCCTCGATCAGGTCGCCGCGCGACTGCTTGATCGCCAGCGCGGCAAGGTCCGGGTCGTAAAGCGATCCCTCGGTCATCACCCGGTTCACCGCCAGCGCCATCTGCTCGCGGATCTGCGCCACCGTCAGTTCCGGCACCGCAGGGTCGCCGCGCCGCTCTTCGGCCAGCCAGGCATGGGCATTGTCGATCGCCCGCTCGCCGCCTTTCACCGCCACATACATCAGTTATCCTCCGCTTGCGTGCTGCGCGGCAGGGCCGCCACCCGGTTTGCGCTGGTCAGGAAGAAATCAAGCCCGAGCGGAAACAGCGCCGCGTTGCGCCGCATGGCCGCCACATCCGGCAGCGACAGGCGCGCGCTTTCCTTTATGCCCGGCCCTGTCAGGACCGCGCCTTGCGGCGTCAGTTCCGGCATCTCGACAATCAGCGTTGCGGAGCGGTCAGGATATTCAGACGTGCCGATCCGGTAGATATCGAGCGGCTGCAAATCCGCCCATTCGCCCACCGCGAAGACCGCCTGCGCGGGGCCGACCAAGGGCGCCCCGGTATGAAAGGTGATCCAGTCGCGCAGACCCGCCACGTCAAGCGCGCCGGCCAGATGCACCGGCGTTTCAGGATCGCACAGCGTCAGGATCAGCGCCCCCGCGGCGGGCGACAACGGCGCGGGCGGCAGCGCGCCCGCCAGCGTCTCGATCCGACCGGGGCGCGCCATGGCGTTCATCGCCGCGCGAAAGGCGCGGGCAGCATCGACCGGCGCATCCGGGAACCCGCCTTCAAGAGCCTCCGTCTGCATCAATCCTCTCCTCTTACCATGGTGAAGAATTCGACCCTTGTCGCCGCCGCCTTGGCGCCGCGCCGGGCGCGTCTGGCCTGCATGTCCTCCTGCAGAGGGTCCAGCACCGCCGCGCGCAGCGCCTCTGCCTGCGCGCCCTGCATCATCGCGTCGATCTGCGCGGCGCGGGTCGCATGGTCCTTGTCGCGCCCCTGTACATAGGCATGGCCGATCTCTCCGGTCTCCAGTTTGAGCGAACAACGCGTGACCGTCATTTCGCCAAGGTTGAACGGCGCGCCCGTCGCGCCCGCCCGCCCCTGGACCATCACGCCCCCGGCCTCGGGTGCGCGCAGAAAGCTATAGGCTGGCGCATCGCCGAACGCCGCCCAAAGCCGCGCCAGATCCGCCGGCGGGGCCTTGGCCAGCAGGCTCATCCATTGCTGCCTTGCTTGGGTCTGGGTCATCTGGACACCTTGTGGATTTGTCTAATATAGTATACAACTAGACAAATCCTTACCAATCCCGCCCGAGTCGCACAATCCCTGAACGCGTGAAGTTTTCGTGACATGAGCCCCCGCAGCACCCCGATCTGGAAATCCATCCACAGCGCCCTGAGCGCCGACATCGCCGCGAAACGCTACGGCCCCGGCGACCAGTTGCCGACCGAGGCCGCGCTTTCGCGCCGCTTCGGGGTCAACCGCCACACGGTGCGACGCGCCCTTGCCCAGCTGGCCGAGGAGGGCTTCGTCCATGCGCGCCGCGGCGCCGGGGTCTTCGTCACCCACACGCCGACCGACTATCCCATCGGCCGCCGGGTCCGCTTTCACCAGAACCTGCGCGCGGCCGGAAGGATGCCGACCAAGGAAATCCTGTCGCTCGAAACCCGCGCCGCCGATACCGACGAGGCCGCAGCGCTGAATCTGCCCCCCGGCGCGCCGGTTCATGCCTGCGAAGGGCTGTCACTGGCCGATGGCCAGCCCGTCGCCCTCTTTCGCAGCGTCTTTCCCGCCGCTCATCTGCCCGGCCTGCCCGACGCGCTGCACCGGCTGCGCTCGGTGACGGCGGCGCTTCAGGATCAGGGCGTGCCAGATTACACCCGCGCCTGGACGCGCCTCACCGCCAAGCGCGCCAATCCCACACAGGCGCTGCACCTGCAGATATCCGAAGGCGCGCCAATCCTGCGGACGGTCTCGCTCAATGTCGATCCCGACGGCAAGCCCGTCGAATATGGCCGTACCTGGTTCGCCGGCGATCGGGTCACGCTGACTCTCGCGGATTCGTGAAGGATTCAAACGGCTTGTCACGCTGTCGATACATTCATGACCTATCCTTGTGAGAACAAGAGCACGAGAGCAGCCCAATGCAAATGCCATGGCCCGACATGCGCCTCACAGGCGCGACCGTCCTGCGCGACGGCAAGATGCAGACCCGCTCGGTCGCGATCGAGCATGGCCGCATCAGCAAGGGGCCGTTTCCCGAGGTCGATCTTTCCGGCTACCTGGTCCTGCCCGGCATCATCGACCTGCATGGCGACGCTTTCGAGCGCCATATCGCGCCGCGCCCCACGGCGCCGTTTTCCGCCGAACAGGGGCTGATCGGGGCAGACCGCGACGCGGCCGCCAATGGCGTGACCACCGCCTGGCTCGCGCAAAGCTGGTCCTGGGAAGGCGGGCGGCGCAGCCCCGACTATGCCGAATCCTTCCTCCATGCCTTCGACGCCTATCGCACCCGGATGAACACCGACCTTCGCGTGCAGATCCGCTGCGAGACCCACACCGTCGACACCGCAGAACGCCTGATCGCCGCGATCCGGCGCCACCGGATCGGCTATGTCGTGTTCAACAACCACCTGGAAGAGACCCTCAAAACCGCCCATAGCCGCCCCGACAGGCTGGCCGCGTGGGCGCATGAGGCGGGCCGCAGCGTTCGTGACCATATCGCCGCGCTCGAAGCGGCGCGCAATCAGCGTCAGGGTGTGCCCCGCCACCTGTGCCATCTCGCGCGCAGTTTCGACGAATTCGGAGTGATCTACGGCTCGCATGACGACCCCGACGCCGAAACGCGCGAGACCTTCGCGATGATCAGCGCGCGGATCTGCGAATTCCCCACCTCCCGCGCGGCGGCAAACCTTGCCAAGGCGGTCAACGACCCGGTTGTGATGGGCGCGCCCAACGTGGTGCGCGGCGGCTCTCAGGCGGGTAATATCTCGGCGCTCGATCTGATCGAGGCGGGCAAATGCGACGCGCTGGTCTCGGATTACTTCTACCCTGCTCTCTCGCAAGCCGCATTCGCGCTGGTTGATCAGGGCATCGCTGATCTTCCCAGTGCCTGGGCGATGATCTCCCAGACGCCCGCGCGCATCATGCGCATGACCGATCGCGGCACCCTCGACGAGGGGCAGCGCGCCGATCTTGCCATCGTCAACGCCACCACCCGCGAGGTCGAAGCCACGCTGGTGCGCGGGCGCATCGCCCATCTTTCGGGCGAGGCGGCACAGCGTTTCCTGCGCCTCGGCCAAAGCCTGGCCCTCGCGGCGGAATAGGCGCGCAACGGGCCTGTCATGAAGATGTCATGGAATCATCGCCAGACCGTCGCAGGAAACGCTCAGTTTCACGACACTGACCTTCCGGTATTGTCCACAAATTGATTTCAATGACGAAACACAGGGTGACCCCGAAACCGGGGGCACCCTTTTCCTTCAGGGCGCGCAACGCCGCGCTCAGCCGCCATGCTTTTCCACAAACGCCTCGGCGGACAGCACGCGAAAATCCTCGAGCGCCGCGCGCAGGCGTGCATGGTCCCAATCCCACCAGGCCAGCGCGATCATCCGGTCCGCCAAGGCTTCGGGCAGGCGTGCGCGTACGGGGCGCGCGGGCACACCCGCCACGATCTGATAGGGCGCCACGTCCTTCGTCACCACCGCGCCCGACGCCACCACCGCCCCGTGGCCGACCGTCACCTCGGGCTTCACTTGCGCGCCATGCCCCAGCCACGTGTCATGTCCGATCACCGCGCGGCGCGCCCGGCGGGCGTGAAACCAGTCCGAGTCGTCCTCGGCATCAGGCCAATAGCTGGCCGAGCGATACATGAAATGATGCAGGCTGGCGCGGTCAAGCGGATGATCCGTCGCGCCGATCCGCACGAAACTGGCGATATTGGCGAAACGCCCGACATCGGCATTGGCGATATCGCAACAGCGGTCGCAATATGAATAATCGCCGATCACCGAATACGCCACCCGGCTGCCGCGCCCGATCTCGCTATAGGCCCCGAAATCGCTTTCGGTGATCTCGCAATCGGCATGCACGCTCGCGCCGTCAGCCCGTAATTTCTTCATCTTTCCCAGTCCTTTGGCCGTCGCACCATTCCAGTGCCCCGGCTTCATCTTGCCCCAAATACTCCCGCCGGAGGCGTCCCGACATCGTCAGTGACCGCTGTCATCCGACTGTATCAACCGGCGCCGCAACCAGCCCGACAACGTATCCATCAGCATCACCATCAGCAGGATCAGAATGATGTAATAGCTCACCTCTTCCCAATCCTTCTGCGTGATCATCGCCTGGGTCAGCAACAGGCCGATACCGCCGCCGGTGATCGCGCCGATGATCGTGGCGCTTCGGGTGTTGGATTCCAGATAATAGAGAACCTGGCTCAAAAGGATCGGCGTGATCTGCGGGATCACCCCGAAGCGATAGCGTTGCAACGGCTTGGCGCCGGTCGATTGCACACCCTCGATCTGATTCTTGTCGACATTCTCGAGCGCCTCGGAAAACAGCTTGCCGAAACTCCCCGTGTCAGTGATCAGGATCGCCAGCGCACCCGTCAAAGGCCCCGGCCCGAAAGCGCGCGCAAGGATGATCGTCCAGATCAGCGCATCCACCCCGCGCACGAAATCGAACACGCGGCGCACAGCGGCGCGCGCCACCATCAGCGGGGTAAAGTTGCGCGCGGCGGCAAAGGCCAGCGGCAACGCCACCAGCGCGGCCCCCATCGTACCCAGAAACGCCATCAGGATCGTCTCGAAGATCGCCCACATCACATCCCGGTGCTGCCACATGCGGTTGGTCCAGACATCATGAACCATCGCGGCCAGGTTGCTCTTGCCCTCGACCAGGCGCTCACCCGACAGGGCCAGCCCGACCAGCTCGCCGAAACTCTTGCCATAAAAGGGGCTGTCCAGGGTGAACCAGAACAGCTCCCAGCCGAAATGATATCGCATCACCTCCGAGCGGGCCTTGGTCAGAATGACCCGCCCTGCATCGGTGGTGATATCGACCCGTGCGTTGCTGGCACTGATCCAGTCGGGGATATCTCCCGGCGGCAGGTCCAGCTCGATGCCGCTCCGGCTCACTTCGGCCGCGATCATGCCGTAGCCCGGCACGTCATAGCGCATCCTGTCTCCGTCCAGCAGCACCTCCTGGCCGTGCTTGAGCGAGACCATGGCGCGGTTGTCATTCTGGATATCGACCCAGTCGGGGCTTGTGCCATCGGGCCATGTGCCCTTGTTCTCGCCCTCCACCGCAATGGTGATCCCGCCCATGCGATTGTCGCGCGTCACGTGGGTCTTGTAGCTGTAGCTGTCGGCCACAAGAATGCGGGCATTGTCCATCCGCGCCCGCTCTGCGAGGCCCGGAATGTCGAAGGCGAAGAAGACATAGACGAAATAGGTCAGGATCACGGCCGGAATCGCGAAACCCCGCAGCCGTTTGCGCTGAAAGAAAGCGGTCGCGTCAAACGGCGCGTCGGCGGTTCCGGCAGTATCGCTCGTTGCGCTCATCGCCCTATCCCCTCCCGATCATCTTGTTGCGGTAATGGCCCGATATCTGGTCGAAAACCACGATGGTCGCGAACAGAAGAAGAAAGATCGCAGCCACCTCGTCATAGCGCCCCTGCCCCCAGCTGAAGGCGTTCTTGAGGTCATAGCCGATCCCGCCGGAGCCCACGAAACCCAGGATCGCCGAGGCCCGGACATTGATCTCGAAGCGCAGCAGCGCATAGCTCAGGTAATTGGGCGCCACCTGCGGGATCACACCCAGCCACATCCGCTGCGACCATGTGGCGCCGACCGAATGCAGCCCTTCGACCGGCTTGAGGCTCGCGTTTTCGTTCACTTCCGAGAACAGCTTTCCAAGCGCCCCCGTCGTGTGGATCGCGATCGCGATCATCGCCGGAACCGGCCCGCCGCCAAGAATGAAGATCAGCACCAGCGCGATGACGATCTCGGGCACTGCGCGCAAGATATCCATGATCCGCCGGAACGTCCCGATCAGCCGCGGCCATTTCGCCAGTCCGCGCGTCGCCAGCAACGAGATCACGACCGCGAAGATCGCCCCCAGCAGGGTCGAGGCCGCCGCGATGTTCAGCGTCTCCAGCAGCGAGGGCAGGAATTTCACCATCAGCCCCGGCAGGTTGGCGATCTTCTCGCCCGCCTCCGCCAGAACCTCCTTGGGGAACTGAAAGATATTGCCGATCCCGTCCCAGAAACCGCCGGCATTGCGCTCGTCGGCCACGCGGAATCCCGATACCATCAGCGCGATGAAAACGACCAGCATCACCATGCCGTAAAGCCGCTTGCGCCGGGTCATCTCCATATAGGCGTTCTGGATGTCCTGCACCCCGGTCGCGCCGCCCCTCCCCGCTGTCAGATCGCTCATGCCTCGTCCCCGTTCATGCGGAACCGGGCCCGCCTGGATGCGGGCCCGGTTCGTTTGTCTGTCCGTTTGCGGGATTACATCTTGGATTGACGCGCTTCGATGATCGACTGATAGGCGTCATGGCTGATCGGCTGGAACCCGAGGGCTTCACCGGCCATGAAGTTATAGGCGCAGTCGGGGTCCATGTAGGGCAGCGACGCCGTCAGCGTGGTGATATCGATCTTCACGCGCTCCGGGAGCGCCTTGCGCAGCACGACCGGGCCTTCCGGGATCGGCTTCGACTTCCAGATCTCGACGATCTGGTTCATGTCCACGAGGCCCGCATCGCTGGCCTTGCGCAGGGCGCCGGAATTGTAACCGTCTTCCCATTCGCCCATGCCGTCGGCCCAGGTCACCCCCGCGTCGACATCGCCATTGGCCACGGCGACGATGGTCTGCTCGTGACCACCGACGAACTTGACCTCACCGAAATAATCGCCCGATTCCATGCTGGCGCCGGTGGACTGGGGGATTTCGATCGACGGGATCAGATAGCCACTGGTCGAGTTCGGATCGCCAAAGGCGAAAACCTTGCCCTGCAGATCGTCAAGCGATGCGATGCCGCTGTCCTTGCGTGCGAAACCGACCGAGTAATAGCCGTAGGAGCCGTCGACATTGGTTTTCACCATGATCGGCTCGACCGCTTCGGGATCGGTCAGATAGGTCTTGGCATAGGCCGATGCGCCCAGCCACGCCATGTCGATCGTGCCGCCCAGCAGGCCCTGGATCACGCCGTCATAGTCAGCGGGCGTGAACAGTTTCACCGGCACCCCCAGCAGCTCTTCGGCCTTGGCGCGGTAGCACTCGTTCGAGCTCATGCGGTCCTGGGCGTTTTCACCGCCCAGAATGCCGATGCGGAACTCGGTGAATTCCTGGGCCATGACCGGGGTGGTCAGGGCAGTGGTGGCCACGATGGCAGCAATCAGTTTCTTCATGATGTCCTCTTTCACGTTTGAGGGTTTGATCCGCCGCGTCCGGCGACGGGGTGGATAGTTTCAGACCGCGGCCTTGGCTTCGCGGATGACGTCTTGCGAATCCCGGTCGAGCGTCTCGATCGAGGTCGAGGTGCTGGCCTCGGTGAAACCCTCGTCGGCGCCGTAAATGTCGCGCGCCACGCCGGTGGTCAGCTGTTCGGGCGAGCCGTCGAAAACGACCCGTCCATGCAGCATCCCGATCACCCGGTCGCAGTAATTTCTTGCGGTATCCAATGTGTGCAGATTGGCGATGACGGTGCGGCCGTCCTCTTCATGGATGCGGCGCAGATCATCCATGACCAGCTTCGCATTCATCGGATCGAGCGAGGCGATCGGCTCGTCCGCCAGCACGATCCTGGGGTCCTGCATCAACGCGCGTGCGATGGCGACGCGCTGCTGTTGTCCGCCCGACAGGGCCTCGGCGCGCTTGGGCGCGTGGTCGGCGATGCCCAGCCGGTCCAGGATGTCGATGGCGCGGTGAATATCGGACTGCGGATACAGATTGAACATGGTCGCCAGCGTCGAGCGGCGGTTGAGCGTGCCATGCAGCACGTTCGACACCACGTCCATCCGCGGCACCAGGTTGAACTGCTGAAAGATCATCGCGCAATCGGACTGCCAGGCGCGCTTGTCCGCCCCCCTGAGCGCGGTCACGTCGCGCCCCTCGAAGGTGATCGTGCCGTCGCTGGCGTCGGTCAGCCGGTTGAGCATCCGCAACAGCGTGGACTTGCCCGCCCCGGACCGCCCGATGATGCCGATCATCGCTGGCTTTTCGACTGTGAACGACACCGCGTCGACAGCCGTGTTGCGTCCAAATCGTCTGGTCAGCCCGGTAATGGTCAGCACGTAATATCCCCCTTCGCGTCAGGGGAGGTCATAGGCGGGCTTCGCTAAGCCTTTGCAACAGTTCGGTGAAGCTTTTGTAAACGCTCGCCGCTCTTGCCGGGGGGCGGGGGGCGGCATATCCTTCGCGCATGATGACGACTTCGCGACGACTCGCTCAGGATGACTGGCTGCTGGCCGGATATGCGGCTCTGGCCGGTTCAGGCCCCGCATCCCTCAAGGCCGAGCCGCTGGCGCGCCAGCTCAAGACCACCAAGGGCTCTTTCTATTGGCATTTCGCGGATGTGCCCGCCTTTCACACCGCGCTTCTGATCCGGTGGGAAGATGACAGCACCGCCCGCCTTGACGCTGCCCTTGCGCTTGAATCGCATCCGGTCGGGCAATTGCGCCGCCTTTCGCAGGTCATCGGCGGGCGCGTCGCGGATGATCCGGACGCCGAAACCGCGATAGAACCGGCGATCCGCGCCTGGGCAAAGGACAATCCAAAGGCCCGTCTGGCGGTGACGCGGGTCGATCAGTACCGCCTTGCGCTCATGCAGCGCCTGCTGGCCGAAATCGGCATCAATAATCCCGAAATGGCCCGGATCATCTATGCCTGCGCCATCGGCATGGAAGACCTGCCCGAAGACCGGCCCGGCGGCAACGCGCAGGCGATGGGGTCGCTTGTCGATCTGGTGCTGGCGCTGCGCTAGAGCGCGTCGGGTAATCGCGCTCTGAACCTTTCGACAAAACGCTGGCGTGCGGCGGGCAAGGGCTTGTTGCCCAGTTCCATCGCCAGATGGTTGCTCAGGAAATACCCCGTCACCCGCAACGCCTCGGCCACCTCGCTGTCGGGTGCCGGCCCCTCGCCCAGCATGCAGGGCGGCAGTGGCAACAGCCGGTCGGCCCAGTCCCCCGCCCCCTTGCGCGACACCGCCCGCCCGGTGCGCGGCGAAACATAGCTCAGATCGTTGGCCTGCGCGCCAATCACCGCACACCGGCTCAGATCAAGCCCGAAGCCCATCTCGTCCAGCAAGGCGATTTCCCAGTCGAGATAGGCCAGCGGCCACACATCCCCCTGCCCCAGCAGGTCCAGCAACCTTTCGGTGCGCTGATAAAGGCGCGGATGCGCCTCGCGCTCAGGCAGGCAGAACAGCAACAGCGCCGTCACCGCATTCAGCCCCGCCAGCGACAGGCGATCCCCCATCGACGCCGCCATGCGCGAGCGCATCGGCTCGACCGTGAACGCGCCGATATGATCCTCCAGCCGCGCCCGCCATGTCAGGTCAAGCTGCGCGCCCGGTTGCAGCACCGGCGCCATGCGCCTTGAGACGCCACCGCGCACCACGCCCGCATGACGGCCATGTCCGGGCGTGAAAACCTCGATGATCGCCGAGGTCTCGCCATGCGTCCGCGTCGACAGCAATATGCCCTGATCGCGCCATTCCATGCGCCGCTCCTGCCCGTTTGGGCCATACCACACCAGAACCCGCGCCTTGCCAAGGCCCGCGCGGCGCTTTGCAAGGCAATTCGATTCGTGCTTCACTCGGCGCAATTCATTTCACGAACCGAGGGATTTTTCATGTTTTGTATCGCCCGCCACATTTCCGCACTGCGTTCCGGCGCATTGGGCGTCGCCGCCGCCCTCTCCCTCGGGCTGGCAGGCACCGCTCAGGCCGCCGACGAAAACGTCATGGTGGTGTTTGACGGCTCGAACTCGATGTGGGGCCAGATCGACGGCACCGCCAAGATCGAGATCGCGCGCGGCGTCATGGAAAACCTGCTGGGCGACTGGACCGAAGACCGCAAGGTCGGGCTCATGGCCTATGGCCACCGTCAGCGCGGCGATTGCAACGACATCGAAACCCTTGTGGCGCCCGGCGCCGATACCCGCGCCGCGATCCTCGATCGCATCAACGCCATCACCCCGACCGGCAAGACCCCCCTGACCGACGCCATCGAACAGGCCGCGACCGAACTTTCCTATACCGACACGCCCGCGACCGTGGTGCTGATTTCCGACGGCCTGGAAAGCTGCGAGCGCGACCCCTGCGCACTGGCTGACACATTGGAAAGCCGCGGTGTGGCCTTTACCGCGCATGTGGTGGGCTTCGGGCTTGGCGCCGATCAGGACAGCGGCTCGCTCTCCTGCATCGCCGAACGCACGGGCGGGCAATATATCCAGGCCGCCAATGCCGATGAGCTGGGCCGCGCCCTTGGCGCGATCAGCAGCGCCGTCGCCGCCGCGCCCGAACCCGAACCCTTGCCCGAACCGGAACCCGAATTACCCGCTGTCACTCTGACCGCGCCCGACAGCGCCCTTGCCGGATCGTCCTTCCGCATCGGCTGGAGCCCGACCCTCGATCCCTCCGATTACGTCACCATCGTGCCCGTCGGCACGCCCGAAGGCGAATACGCAGGCTACGTGCGCGTGCGCGATCACACCGAGGCCGACTTTCGCGCCCCCGCCCAGACCGGCCTTTATGAACTGCGCTACATGACGCAAAAGGACCGCAACGTGCTAGGCGTCGCCCCGATCGAGATCACCGCCCCCCAGGTCAGCGTCAGCGGCCCCGACAGCGCCCTTGCAGGCTCCGTGATCCCCGTCAGCTGGACAGGCGCGGTGCATAGCCGGGACTACATCACCATCGTGCCCATGGGCGCGGATGAGGGCAGCCACACCGACTACACCCGCGTGGGCGACAACACCGAGGGCAAGCTTCAGGCCCCCGCCGACACAGGCATGTACGAAATCCGATACGTGCTTGACGAGGGCAAGCGCACCATGGCCTCCCAACCCATCGAGATCACCGCCCCC
>Ga0102932_1000263_pt1 | contig 25438 bp, 20 predicted proteins | sample SalPonR1_C_D2_MG_FD_78212 | JGI IMG/M metagenome (GOLD analysis project Ga0102932, IMG submission 78212) | Salt pond soil microbial communities from South San Francisco under conditions of wetland restoration - Salt Pond MetaG R1_C_D2_MG | ecosystem: Environmental > Aquatic > Marine > Intertidal...
CAGATATAAGTGGTGAAGAAATATGTAGAGAAATAAAAAAAGAAAGTGATATTCCTGTCATAATGCTTACAGCTAAAAGTTCTGTTGATGAAAGAATAGAAGGTTTATCCTTAGGTGCAGATGATTATTTAATTAAGCCTTTTAGCCCCAGAGAGCTTATGATGAGAGTGAAGGTAATTTTAAAGAGATATGGGAGCACTAAAAGTTTAGAGGATATCTTATCATATAATAATAAAGATTTAGTAATAAATAAAAAAGCTAAAGTTGTTTATAAAAAGCAAAAGGAAGTAAATTTGACAGCGGCAGAATACAAGCTGCTTACATATATGGCAGAAAATGAAAATATAAATTTATCTAGAGACACAATTATACAGAAAGTTTTTGGTATCGAGTTTGATGGCTACGATAGAACAATAGACACTCATATAAAAAATATTAGAAAGAAAATTGAAGATGATCCCAAAAATCCAAAATATGTAACTACTGTGTTTGGGTTAGGATATAAATTCGAAGGAGAAATTTAATGAAACTAAATAAAAAAATGTTTATTTATTTTTCTTCCTTATCATTAATTTTAATTTTATTATTCTTTACTACGTCTAAGTATATTTTCAATTCCTCTTTTGAAAATTATAAGCTAAATACAGTAGAAAATGAAGATAGAGAATATATAGAATTAGTAGAAGAAATATATCAAAACAATGATGGTACAATAAAAAATGAAGATCTAAGACTTATACAAAGCTCTATAAATGATAGGGTAGAACTAAAATTTGTAGATAAGCAAGGTACTGTAACTTGGGAATTATTAATAAAGATGCCTGGAGGCAATATGGGTATGGGTCAAGGAAGAGGTCAAGCAGATAATATAAGTTACAATACTTATGAGATAACTAATGATGGTAAAAATTACGGTACTCTTAAAATAGGAAGACTTGGAAGGTATAACCTTTCAGAAGAAGATATAAACTTTCAGGATGATTTAAACAACGGGATACTTATTATTACTCTAATCTCAGCATTAATAACTATATTGATTAGTATTTTATTTTCAAATCAAATATCGAAACCAATCTTAAAAATAAAAGAATCAGCCCAAAAAATTAGAGATAAAAAACAAAATTGGGAAATAAAAGAAAAAACCAACACCTATGAACTAGATGAACTTTTAAAAACTATAAATTCTTTAGGAAAGACTCTTGAAGCTCAAGAAAATTTAAGAGTAAGATTAACTTCAGACGTATCACATGAATTGAGAACTCCCTTAAATGTCATGCAAAATCAAATAGAAGCTATGCAAGATGGAATAATAGAAAAAAACGAAGAGAAATTAGAGGAAGTTAGACAGGAGGTATTAAGACTTTCAAATTTGGCAAAAGACTTAGAAAACTTAACAGATATTTCTAATTATAATTTGAAGTTAAATCTTACAAAGACGGATATAGTAGAGTTTGTTAAAGGGGAACTTCGTAATTTTAAAGATTCATATAATAGGGAAAGAATTAAAGTAGATTTTCTCGACAAATCTAATAGTAAAACAATTTTGAATATAGATAAAAATAAATTCAAACAAGTTCTTATAAACTTATTTTCAAATGCTGAAAAATATAGTAAAGATAAAATATACATTAAAGTTGAAATAGAAGATATCAAGGATAATGTAATAATAAAAGTTTTAGATAAAGGGATAGGAATCTCTGAATCATCAAAGGACTTCATTTTCGAAAGATTTTATAGAGAAGAAAAATCTAGAAACAGAGAAACTGGAGGAGCAGGATTAGGTCTTTCAATAGTTAAAGGTATTGTTGAAGCACACAATGGAAAAATATATTTAAATACTGATAACAAAGAAGAAACAGAATTTGTAATACAAATGCCAAAACTAGAAAGTTGATTTAAAAAGAGTTTTTTGATATAATTTTTTAAGTTTCGAATGGTCAAAAGGAAGAAAAAAACAATTAATATAACAATAACACTAAGTATAATTACTTATCTTTGACATTGATATTTTTACTTGATAACTATAAAAATAAAAAATTCAAAGAATAAAATGGAGGTTAAAAAATGACGGACAAAAAGGTGATTTTTAGCGGAATACAACCATCTGGTTCCCTTACATTAGGCAATTATATAGGAGCTCTTAAAAACTGGGTTTCTTTACAAGAAAAATATGAAAGCTACTACTGTATAGTAGATATGCATGCCATAACTGTAGATAAAGAACCAAAGAATCTTAGAAAAAACACACTAGAAGTACTCGCAAACTATATAGCTTCAGGATTAGATCCTAAAAAAAACACATTATTTATTCAATCTCACGTTCCAGCTCATGCTGAGTTAAGTTGGGTTTTAAACTGTTATACGTATTTTGGAGAATTAAGTAGAATGACTCAATTTAAAGATAAATCTCAGAAAAATTCTTCTAATATCAATGCAGGCTTATTTGACTACCCTGTGCTAATGGCATCAGATATTTTGCTTTATCAAACAGATCTTGTGCCTGTAGGAGAAGATCAAAGACAGCATCTTGAATTAAGTAGGGATATAGCTCAAAGGTTTAATAATAGATATAGCCCAACATTTAAGGTTCCAGAACCATACATATCCAAAGTAGGTGCAAAAATTATGAGTCTACAAGATCCGGAAAGTAAAATGTCTAAATCCGATGACAATGAAAATGGATATATATTGCTAAATGATAGTCCAGATAAAATAATAAGAAAATTTAAAAGAGCCGTTACCGACTCAATAGGTGAAATAAATTATGGCGAGGAACAGCCGGGAATTAAAAATCTCCTAACTATTTACTCGAAACTAACTGATCAGCCCGTTGAAGATATATTAGCTCAATATAGTGGTAAAGGATATGCAGATTTAAAAAATGATACTGCAGAAGTAGTTATTGAAAAATTAAAACCTATAAGAGAAGAATCAGAAAAACTAGTAAAGGATAAAACATATTTAGAAAAGGTATATAAAGATGGAGCAGAAAGAGCACAGTATAAAGCAATGAAAACTTTAAGAAAAGTTCATAAAAAAGTAGGATTTATACCTAGATAAAAACCAAAACTCTCCTTTGAGGGAGTTTTTATTTTTAAAAAAGAGGGTCTAAAAAAGTCCCTAAGGGTCGATTGTTAAGCTTGGCAACTATGAAACTTAATAAAATTAATTAATACTTGATTAATACATTATTTATGTTATTATATACTTGAAGAAAAAAATCGGGACATATTATGTCTTAATTATAGGAGGAATACATGAAAAAGAAAGTAGCAATTAATGGTTTTGGCAGAATTGGACGTTGTGCATTTAGAACATTTCTAGAAGAAGGTTCTGAACACATAGATATAGTAGCTATAAACGGTATTAAAAATCCAGAAGAAGGATTATTTAATTTTATTCACGATTCAATATATGGAAAATTTGAAGGTAATATAAAAGTAGAAGATAACTTCTATATATATAAGGATCACAAAGTTAAAATAATGAATGAAAGAGATCTAAATAAATTGCCCTGGGATGAGTTAGGAGTAGATATAGTAATAGAATCCACTGGAAAATTTACAGATAAAAAGAGTGCATCAAAGCATATTGAAGCCGGAGCAGAAAAAGTCGTGATATCAGCTCCAAGTAAAGATGCAGACATTACAGTAGTAATAGGAGTAAATGAAGATAAATATAATTTTAAAAAACATAACATCATATCAAATGCATCCTGTACGACAAATTGTTTAGCACCTTTAGCTAAAGTATTGCTAGACGAATACGGAGTTTTCACTGGAGAAATGACAACAATACATTCCTACACCAGCAATCAAAACTTACTAGATGCAGTAAACAAAAATGACTTAAGAAGGTCAAGAGCAGCGGCAATGTCTTTAATCCCAACTACAACAGGAGCTGCAAAAGCTATTAAGAAAGTAATACCAGAACTTGACGGTAAAATTGACGGTATGTCGGTAAGAGTTCCAACATCAGCAGTTTCTTTGGTGGATTTGGTAGTAAATTTAAATCAAAAAGTAACAAAAGAAGAAATCAACAACCTTTTAAAGGAAAAATCAGAAGGGGAATTAAAAGGAATTTTAGGCTTTTCAGACGAGCCTTTAGTTTCGGTAGATTATATAAAAGATTCCCACTCATCAATCATAGATGGAATGTCAACAGATGTTATAGAAAAAACTGTAAAAATAATATCCTGGTATGATAATGAATGGGGTTATTCAAATAGGTTAGTTCAATTAACAGAACACATAGCTTCTAAATAAAGTTAATTGACAATAAAATTATAATTTGATATTATTTTAAATAATTAAATATTATGCTAAGACAAAGAGGAGTAGGTGTACAAACTTAAAGAGATTGGGTTTAATAGCTGAAAAAACCCATAAGTAAATGTGCAATGAAGGTAGCTTTAGAGCATATAATCTGAAAACAAGTAAGATTATACGGATTTTTCCGTTATAAATTGAGAGCCAAATTGGAACTAAGGTGGTACCGCGGGTATACTCGTCCTTAAAAAGGATAAGTATACCCGTTTTACTTATGACCTAACATAAACGAAAGCCTCTATGAAAACATTTAACAAAAAAATACATTAAAAGGATGATAATTATGTACAATTCTGGACTAGGCTTATTATTAGTAGGATCACTAATAGTTTTTGGATCTGATAAGTTATTTAGAAAAGGAAAAATACAGACAATGAAAAAACTACTTATAGTTAAAGGGGTAGGCTTGGCAATAACATTATTAGGAATGATAATAATGATAAAATTTTAATAGGAGGTTAATATGGAAAATTTAGCTAAAAAATACAAGCCAAAAGATTTCGAAGATAGAATATACAAGATGTGGGAAGAAAATGGTTACTTTAAGGCAGAACCAAATAAAGATAAGGAACCTTTCACTATTGTTTTACCACCACCAAATATTACAGGACAGCTTCATATGGGACATGCATTGGACCATATACTTCAAGATATCTTAATCAGGTGGAAAAGAATGGACGGATATGAAGCATTGTGGATTCCAGGAACTGATCATGCCAGTATTGCTACAGAAGTAAAGGTAGTAGAAAAACTAAGAAGAGAAGGAATAGAAAAAGACCAAATAGGTAGAGAAAAATTCCTTCAAAAAGCTTGGGAATGGAAAGATGAATACGGCGGTAGAATTACAGAGCAGATGAAAAAACTGGGAAATTCATGTGACTGGTCTAGAGAAAGATTTACAATGGACGAAGGATGCAGCAAAGCTGTAAATGATGTATTTGTAAAACTATATGAAGAAGGATTAATCTACAGAGGTAATAGAATCATAAATTGGTGTCCTGATTGCCTTACTTCTTTATCGGACATAGAAGTGGAGCATGAAGATAAGGATGGTAATTACTATTATGTTAAATATTATTTTGTAGATAAGAAAGATGAATACTTTACAATAGCTACTACAAGACCTGAAACTATATTTGGAGATACAGCAATAGCTGTGCACCCTGATGATGAAAGATATCAAAAATTCATAGGAAAGAAAGTTATTGTACCATTAGTAGGAAGAGAAATAGAAATCATAGCTGATGAATATCCAGATATGGAAAAAGGTACTGGAGCTTTAAAAATAACACCATCCCACGATCCCAATGATTTTGCTATTGGTAAAAGACATGACTTAGAAGAAATATCATGTATAGATGAAAAAGGTGTAATGAATTCTTATGCCGGTAACTACGAAGGGATGGATAGATACGAGTGTAGAAAAGCTTTTGTAGAAGATTTAAAGGCAAATAACCTGATAGTGAAAATTGAAAAAAATGAACATTCAGTAGGTACCTGTTACAGATGTAGTACGGTAATAGAGCCTAGAATATCTGACCAGTGGTTTGTTAAAATGGAGCCATTAGCTGGACCAGCAATACAAGCAGTAAAAGATAATAAAACTACATTTGTGCCAGAAAGGTTTGATAAGATATACTTTCACTGGCTTGAAAATATAAGAGATTGGTGTATTTCGAGACAGCTATGGTGGGGTCACAGAATACCAGCCTACTATTGTCAGGATTGTGGTGAAATTATTGTATCTAAAGAAGCACCTGATAAATGTACAAAATGTAAAAGTAAAAACTTAAAGCAAGATGAAGATGTTCTAGATACTTGGTTTAGTTCTGCATTGTGGCCTTTTTCAACCTTAGGCTGGCCTGGACAAACAGAAGATTTAGAATACTTTTACCCTACAAATGTACTTGTAACAGGTTATGATATTATTTTCTTTTGGGTTATAAGAATGATGTTTTCTGGAATAGAACATATGAATGAAGTACCTTTTAAACATGTTTTAATACATGGACTGGTAAGAGATGCACAGGGAAATAAAATGAGTAAATCTTTAGGAAATGGAGTAGATCCATTAGAAGTAATTGATGAGTACGGAGCCGATGCTCTTAGATTTATGTTGATAACAGGATTAACACCAGGAAACGATACTAGATATCAAGTAGACAAACTCGAAGCTAGTAGAAATTTCGCAAATAAACTCTGGAATGCATCTAGATTTGTATTAATGAATTTAGAAGAAGATGAAGAATTAATTCCGAATATTAACACCTTAAAAAACGAAGATAAATGGATACTTTCAAGAATAAGCAAAGTAACAGAAGAAGCGAATAAAAACTTAGAAAATTTTGATTTAGGATTGGCTCTACATAAGATATATGACTTTATTTGGAATGAATACTGCGACTGGTATATAGAACTAGTTAAGCCAAGATTATACGGAGAAGACAAGGAAGATAAACAGAATGCTCTCTATGTACTGGTTAATGTAATGAAAGATATGCTTAAACTACTTCATCCATTTATGCCATTTATTACTGAAGAAATATGGCAGAATTTGCCTAAAAATGATGAACCACTTATTTTAAGCCAATGGCCAAAAGTAAATATAGAAAATAAATACGAAAACTCAGTAGAAGAGATAAATTTTGCTATGGAAATAATAAAAAGCATAAGAAATATTAAGGCAGAAATGGATGTTAAGCCTTCTAAGAAAATTAATGGATACTTTATTCCTAAAAACAAAAAATATAAAGAATACTTAAAAAGCATAGAAAGGCATCTAAATAATCTAATAAATTTAGAAGAGATGACTATATTAGAAAACAAAGATACATTGGATGAAGATACAGCATCAGCAGTAATTGACGGTTTAGAAATCTACCTCCCATTATCTGAACTCATTGATTTTGAAAAAGAAAAAGAAAGATTAGAAAAAGAAAAAGAAAAACTAGAATCTGAGATAAAAAGAGCCGAAGGAAAGCTAAAGAATAAAAATTTCGTAGAAAAAGCTCCTGAAAAGATTGTAAAGGAAGAAAAGGAGAAGTTAAAAAAATATAAAGATATGTATGATAAAGTATTAAGCAGGATAAAACAAATTAATAGTTGATTTTTTATCCAAAGTGTAATAAACTTTTTATTGTCGTAATTAAATATTTCTCGTATAAATTTGGTAATAAGGGCCAAATGTTTCTACAAACTACCGTAAATAGTTACAGGCTACGAGTTCTGAACAAAAATTAATTTTTGTGTTAATTTTGTCATGAACTCTGCTTTTGCAGAGTTTTACTTTTTTATAAAGGAGAATGTATGAAATTATTGGAACAGAAGATTTTAAAAGAAGGGAAAGCATTAGGAAACAATATTGTTAAAGTTGATTCTTTTCTTAATCATCAGATAGATATCAACCTTTTAAAAAGTATTGGAAAAGAATTTTATAAAAAATTTAAAGAAGACAATATAACAAAAATTTTAACAATAGAAGCATCAGGAATAGCAATAGCAAGTATAACAGCTTTGTATTTTAATGTTCCCGTGGTTTTTGCTAAAAAAACTCAATCTTTGAATTTAGATGAAGACGTATATACTAAGAAAGTATATTCCTACACTAAAAACAAGTATTATGACATTAAAGTTTCAAAAAAATATCTAAATGAAAAAGATAATATTTTGATAATTGATGATTTTTTAGCAAGAGGCCAAGCGGCACTAGGACTTTATAACATTGTAAAACAGAGCAAAGGAAATGTAAAAGGAATCGGTATTGTTGTAGAAAAAGGATTTCAAGACGGTAGGAAGTTACTACTGGAAAAAGAAATAAGATTAGAATCATTAGCAATAGTTAAAAAAATCCAAGATGGAAAAATAATTTTCTAAAAAACAGGAGGAAAAAATGAAAAAAATTTTATTAGTAATTTTATCATTAACATTAATGCTTTCACTTGTAGGTTGCGGAAGCGACGAAGATGTTGAGACACCAAAAGAAGAAGAATTAACTGTAGGTTTCATATTTGTAGGGCCTATTGGTGATGGTGGATGGACATATGCTCACAATGAAGGTAGATTATATTTAGAAGAAAACTTAAATGTTAAAACTATTTATAAAGAATCAGTTCCTGAAACTCAAGAAGTTGAACAGGAAATTAGAAACATGATAGACCAAGGTGCAGAAGCAATTTTTGCTACAAGCTTTGGGTATATGGATTACATTGTAGAAGTGTCAGAAGATTATCCTGATGTAGCTTTTTTCCATTGTTCAGGATACAAAACTACTGAAAATTTAACTACTTATTTTGGTAGAATATATCAACCAAGATATCTAAGTGGAATAGTAGCAGGACTAAAAACAGAAACAGATAATATTGGATACGTAGCTGCTTATCCAATACCTGAAGTAATAAGAGGTATAAATGCTTTTACATTAGGAGTGCAATCAGTAAATCCTGATGCAACAGTGAGAGTAAAATGGACATCTACTTGGTATGATCCTGCAATAGAAAAAGAAGCAGCAGTAGCTTTATTAGACGAAGGAGCAGATATAATAGCTCAGCATCAAGATACTACAGGACCTCAACAGGCTGCTGAAGAAAGAGAAGCTTATTCTATAGGGTATAATACTGATATGTCTGAAATGGCTCCTGAAGCATATATGACAGCGCCAATATGGAATTGGGGACCATATTACACTGAGCAAGTTCAAACCGTAATTGATGGAACATTCGAATCTCATCAATATTGGGGTGGAATGGATGATGACATAGTAGAATTAGCTCCACTTACAGATTTAGCACCAGATGAAGCAGGAGAATTCTTAGATGAAGCTAAAGAAAAAATTCTAAATGGCAAACTAAAAGTATTCGGTGGTCCTATATACGACCAAGATGGAAACTTGAAAGTTGAAGAAGGACAAGAATTAACAGATGGAGAAATGCTAGATATGATGTGGTTTGTAGAAGGCGTAGAAGGAAATATAGAATAGAGGATTATATGGATCAAAATATTTATGTAAAAATGGAAAACATAAGTAAAAGTTTTGGTACTGTTAAGGCAAATGACAATATAAATTTAAAAGTAAAGAAAGGAGAAATTCATGCTCTTTTAGGAGAAAATGGAGCTGGGAAAAGTACCCTTATGAACATGCTATCAGGTTTTTATAAGCCTGATAGCGGTTCTATTTATATACATGGAGAACCTGTAAAATTTGATTCTCCTGAGGATTCAATAAAAAAGGGTATAGGGATGATACATCAGCATTATAAATTAGTAGAAGCAATGACTGCTGTTCAAAATATAACCTTAGGCCAAAAAGGTAGTTTCTTTTTAAGTCAAAGTAAAAGCAAAGATAAAATTAGAAAAGTAGCAGAAAGTTATGGACTTAGTATAAACTACAATAAAAAAATATATGAAATGTCAATAGGAGAAAAGCAGGCAACAGAAATACTAAAGGTTCTTTATCAAGGCGCAGATATACTTATAATGGATGAACCCACTGCTGTATTAACACCACAAGAAACCAAAAAATTATTCCAGATTCTTAAAAATATGGCAAAAGAAGGTTGCTCAATTATAATAATAACTCATAAACTTCATGAAGTTATGGAAATATCCAATAAAGTTACAGTATTAAGAAAAGGACACACAGTTAAAACATTAGAAACCTCTAAAACTAATTCTAAAGAGCTTACAGATTTAATGGTTGGAAGAGCTGTAGATTTGTCAATAGACAGACCTAAAGTTGAAATAGGAGAAGAGATACTTAAGATCCAAAATTTAACAGTGGAAGATATAGAGAAAATAGAAGTTTTAAAAGATATTTCTTTTGCTTTGCATAAAGGAGAAATATTAGGAGTAGCTGGAGTAGCTGGAAGCGGTCAAAAGGAATTGTGCGAAGCTATAGCCGGTCTTCATAAAATTAAAAGAGGTAAAATTTTATACGATAGTGAAGATATGGTAGGATTATCACCACGAGACATAATCTATAAAGGTATAAGTATGAGCTTTATTCCTGAGGATAGATTAGGAATGGGTTTGGTAGCTTCAATGGATATGGTTGACAACTATTTACTTAAAGAACAGCATAAGCAAAAAGGTCTATTTATAAAGAGAAAGCCTGTAAAAGAGAAATGTAGAAATATGATAAATAAGCTAGAGATTCAAACACCAGGAACTTCTCATCCTGTAAAACAACTATCAGGAGGTAATATCCAAAAAGTTTTAATTGGAAGAGAAATAGATACAAATCCTCAGGTTTTAATAACTGCGTATGCAGTAAGAGGTTTAGATATTGCATCATCTCATACAATTTACGACTTAATTAACGAACAGAAGAAAAAAGGTGTGGGTATATTATTTATAGGTGAAGATTTAGATGTGCTATTAAAGCTTTGCGATAGAATAATGGTTCTTTCAAGTGGGAAAGTAACAGGAATTTTACCTGCAGAAGGAACTAGCAAAGAAAAAATCGGATTATTAATGTCTGATGAAATAGATTCAGAGGTGCTGACAGTATGAGAATGATAAAAAGAGAAAAAATTTCAAAAATAGAAGCTGTTAAAATAAGAAGTGCAGCAATCATAGGATCTTTAATTCTATCTGGGTTATTTATATTTTTACTAGGACATAACCCATTGGAAGTATATATTTCAATGGCTAAAGGAGCTTTTGGCTCTATTTATAGAATTAAAGATACTATTAATATTATAATACCCTTAATTATGACATCTTTAGGTATAATGATAGCTTTTAAAATGAAATTTTGGAATATAGGTGGGGAAGGTCAAATTTTAATAGGAGCCCTATTTGCCAGTTATATTGCATTAAACTTTCCCAACCTTCCTAAGCCTATACTTTTACCTATAATGTTTATAGCAGGATTTATGGGAGGCGGATTTTGGGCTTTCATACCAGCATTATTAAAAGTTAAATTTCAAACCAACGAAACTATAATTACTCTAATGATGAACTATATAGCCTTAAATATCATAACATATTTACAGTATGGGCCTTGGAGAGATCCTCAATCTCTAGGATTTCCCAAAATATCTAGCTTTGCTGATAATGCATTACTTCCAGATGTTCTAGGAATACATATGGGATGGATAGTTGCAGTTTTTACAGTTGTTTTGGTTACAGTATTTATGAATAAAACAAAATTTGGATACGAAATAAAAGTAGTAGGAGAGAGTCAGGATACAGCTAATTATTCTGGAATAAGGGTAAATAGAGTTATTATAAGAGGACTAATTATAAGTGGTGGAATTTGTGGAATAGTTGGTATGATGGAAGTTTCAGGAGTTAATGGAACATTAACTAATCACGTATCAGCAGGATATGGATATACAGCAATTATTACCGCTTGGCTTTCAGGCTTAAAACCAGCATTTATCATTCCAGTTTCCGCACTATTTGCTGGATTAATAAAAGGTGGAGGTTTTATTCAAACAGCTTATCAAATACCCCAATCTGCAGCGGATATTATACAGAGTATGATATTGTTTTTTGTAATAGGTAGCGAATTTTTTATTCAGTATAAATTAGTACCAGATAGGAGAAATGATAAGGGAGGAAATATAAATGTTAGTTAATATATTGAAAGCATCCGTTGTTGCAGGAACTCCTTTATTATTAGCCACTCTAGGAGAACTTATAACAGAAAAAGCTGGTAATTTAAACTTAGGTGTAGAAGGAATGATGTTAATAGGAGCTATATCAGGATTTGCACTAGGATTTCATTTTCAAGATCCATACATTGCATTATTAGGAGCTGCTTTAGCAGGAAGTTTAGCTGCATTAATCTACGGATTCTTAACAATTACACTAAGGTCAAATCAAGTTGTATCAGGTTTGTCTCTAACTATTTTTGGGACAGGAGTGTCTAGTTTTTTGGGTACTAACTTTATAGGAAAGAAGATGGCAACTGAAGTTATAAAGTTTTTTAAGCCAGTAGAAATACCTATATTGTCTAAAATTCCAATAATAGGAGAAGTTTTTTTCTATCAGGATATATATATATATTTAAGCTATATACTTGCAGTATTTTTAGGAATATATCTATATAAAACAAGAAAAGGTTTAAACCTAACAGCTATTGGAGAAAATCCATCAGCAGCTGATGCAGCAGGTATAAACATAGATTTATATAAATACATACATATTCTTGTGGGAGGAGCTTTGTGTGGATTGGGAGGAGCATATCTTTCTATTGTAGAAGTTCCTACTTGGCAGGATAATATAACTGCTGGAAGAGGATGGATTGCTATAGCTTTAGTTATTTTTTCAAAATGGAATCCTTTTAAATCAATATACGGGGCATATCTTTTTGGTGGATTGAGTATTATAGGCTTTAGAATTCAGTATTTAAATATTTCTCAAAATTTATTAAATATGCTTCCATACATTGTAACTATAATTGTACTTACATTTAGTTCTTTAAATAAATCAAAAGAAGGAAGTCCTCCTAAATCATTGAGTCTTCCTTATTTTAGAGAAGAAAGATAAGAGATATTATCAATTCTTTCTTGATTCTATAAATTTAATAAGAAGATATGTTATATAAACTTTAGGCATAAAATTGATCAAATGTTTTTTGCTTAGAGTTTCTTTTTCGCTTAAATTCATTAAATAAACTACTAAATTTTGTCTATTTATATTTGTCCAATCAAAAGACTTATACTTTCCTTTTATTAAATCTATTTTAGTTGTATTTTTTAATATGCTTTTACCCTTAGAGAATTTATCTACAACTAATTCATAAAGTTCATCTACAGTGTATAATTCAATAGGATCAATTCCAAAAATCTCTGCAGCTATTTCTAAACAAGAAGGCAATATATTTTTCATTGTAAGAGAATCATCTGAGTATTCGTGGATTCTTTTAATTAATGAATACCGGGCACTCTTTGTATTTCCTTCAGCATCGGATGCTATAATATCAAAAATATCTAAAAGCTCCTTGTTGTCAATAGGATAGAAATACTTAGAATCTGAATAATCTAAAGAGTTTTTACATATGTAGTATTTGCGACCTGAATACTCTCCAAAGGCTTTCATAGTATCTAAATAACCCATTTTTATTCCTCGTTTAATTTTATCTAAATCAAACTCTAGAATACCACATAAATCATAAGAATTTTTAATTTTATAAAGATTATCAATATTTAATCCTTGAGCAGTATAGTTTCTATTTATTCCTATTCCAGAAATATCTACAATTATAATATTTTTATATCCATTTTCTGCAAGTAAAGGGGCGGGAGTGTTATCATAAACACCTCCATCTATATATTTTTTGCCGTTTATTTCAGGAGTTTTAAACAAAGGAAAAGCAGAAGACGCCATAATATAATCAACCAAAGCTCCTTGAGGTATATCTTTTTTCATTACCATAAAAGGTTTCATATCACTTAAAGAAAAAGTTACTAACCCATAATCGATAGGAGAATTTCTGATTTTTTCCTCATCTATTGTGTTTTTAATCATTTTCTTTATTGAAGTTGTATCAATACCTTTTTCTTTTACAGCGCTTAAAAAAAGAGTGACTGGATTATCATCAGGAGAATTTAGATAGTCTTGTATATTTGCCTTTACCCATTTATCGTAAGCTAAGTCGTAATCTCCTTGTGCAAATAAAGCACCATTAATAGCTCCAATAGATGTTCCAGCGATAGCTTTAACTTTAACACCTATTTCATTAAAAGCTTTCCACGCACCAATTTCATAACATCCCTTCATACCTCCACCTGTAAATACGATCCCGTATTCTTTAGATTTATCAATTTTATTCATTATTTGACCTCGCTTTCCTAAATATACTTAATAATAACAAAAATTAAAATCTAAAACAACTGTATAAATTGATATAATTATGTTTATGATGTAAAATAAAACATAAAAGGAGAAAAAAATGGATACTTTTAGAATAGAATTAAAAAATCAATACGAAAGCGATATACTTGAAGAGGTTCTAGAAGATTATGATATACCCTATGCACTAATAAAAAATCACAGTGTTGTTTATGATGGTATCTTTGAAAATCAATTTGGATGGGGATATTTAGAAATAGAAAACAAATATAAAGAACAAGTAAAAAAATTATATAATGAATTTACAAAAGGAAATCAGGAGTGAGATAAGTGAAATTTAATCTGCATACCCACAGCACATATTGTGATGGTAGTAAAGAAGTAGAAGAGATGATACTTGGAGCTATAAAATACAAATACAATATTATTGGAATATCATCCCACGGACCATTACCTTTTGCAAATGACTGGACCATAAAAAAAGAAAAATTAAACAATTATATAAAAGAAGTTCAAGATTTAAAAAGCAAATATAAGGGCAAGATAAAGGTCTTGCTTGGATTAGAGCTTGACTATATAGTAGATTATAAGATGGAATATATAGACAAAAGGATTTTCAATAGACTAGATTATTGGATAGGCTCAGTTCATTTTCTTGGGAAAAATAAAGGCAATGAATATTGGACTGTTGATTATAATTCAGAAGAATTAAAACAGGGGATAAAAGAATCCTTTGATGGTGATGTTCAGAAGGCAGTTTCTAAATATTATAATTACGTAGAAGATATGATAGAAAATTACAATCCTCCTATACTTGGGCATCTTGACTTAATAAAAAAAAACAATAAAGATGGAGTCTTATTTAACGAAAGAGATAGATGGTATAGAGAAAGGGTATTGTCGGTATTGGATAAAATCAAACTATCTAAAACCGTAGTGGAACTAAATACAGGTGGCAAATATAGAGGATATTCAGATAGCTATTATCCTAGTAATTGGATATTGAAAGAAATAAAAGCCAGAAACATACCTCTTACAATAAGCAGAGATGCTCATGATATTGAAAGTTTAGATTATGAATATGAAAAATCTATCGAACTGCTAAAAAGTGTTGGATTTAACAAAATATACTATTTTAATGGAAAAAAATGGTGTGAATTATACATATAAAAGGGAGGAACTATGGCATCAAGATTAAAAGTGGTTGGCGGAACAATCTTTATAATTTTAATTTTACTAGCTTATTTTATAGAAGGTTTGAGAAATCAACCTTTTATTTCTATTATAATGATAGCGAGTTTAATAGTATGTGCTTTAGGATTTTATCTTGAAAGGAGAAAAAATGAGTAAGAAAAAAAGAATTTATAAAAATGGAAAAATCCATATAATGGATAAAAAAAGAAAAATTGTTGATTCTATTTACATAGAAGAAGGCAAAGTAAAAGATTTTGGGGAATTCAAGTACTTGAAGAAAAAATATGATGTAGCAAATGAAAATATTGTAGATTTAAAAGGGAAAACAACCTTGCCTGGATTTAACGATTCTCATATGCATATTTTAAAATATGGTGAAAGCTTGGAAAGTGTAGACCTAAAAGGGGCAAAATCTGTAAATGAAATTATTGAAAGATGCAAAGATTTTCTCAATAACAATAAACTAAGAGAAGATCAATGGTTGGTAGGAACAGGATGGAATCAGGATTTGTTTTCAAAGAATGAATTTCCTAAAAAAGATGATTTAGATAAAATCTCTACAGAAATTCCTATTGCATTATCTAGAATATGTACTCATATTACAGCTTGCAATTCAAAGGCTATTGAGCTTACAGGAGTAAATGATGAAACAAAGGTTGAAGGTGGAGAAATAGAGAAGGATGAAGATGGTAATTTAACTGGAATGTTTAAAGAAAATGCCAATAGTTTTATAAATAAAGCAAAACCAGAACTAACATTAGATGACATAAAGGTTATTTTAGAAAAAGCTACTAAAAGTCTTGAAAAGTTTGGATTGACAAGCATACAAAGCGACGATATTCAGCATGGTGGTAAATCTTGGGAAACTGTAATACAGGCTTATAAAGAACTATACAAGGAAGGAAAAATAAATATAAGAATAAATCAGCAAAGTTTATTTTTTGATATAAAAGAATATTTAGACTTTCTCGATAAGAAAGTACATAAACTAAAAATTGATAATAAATTTAAAGTAGGTCCTTTAAAATTGCTAGGAGACGGTTCTTTAGGAGCTAGGACCGCTTACTTAAGTGAACCTTACGACGACGATAAAAGTAAAATTGGGATGACGGCTTATACGGCAGAGCAATTGGATGAATTCGTACTTACAGCATGTAAAAATGGTAAGGCAGTGGCTATTCATTCTATTGGAGATAAGATGATGCATATGGCTTTTGATAGTATAGAAAAAGCGACTAAGGAGACAGGACAAGAACTAAGGCACGGCATAGTTCACTCTCAGATAACTACAAAAAAATTATTTGAAAGATTCCAAAAAAATAAGGTATCTGCATATATACAACCTATATTTGCATCCTCAGATTGGGAAGTTGCACCGAAAAGAGTAGGAAATGAAAGAGCGAAATATACCTACAACTGGAAAAGATATTACGACATGGATATTATTGCTTCCTTTGGAACAGATAGCCCTGTTGAAAGTCCGAGTCCTCTTGAAAATATTTATTCAGCAGTAACTAGAAAGGACTTTGATGGCAATCCGGAAAATGGATGGATTCCCGAACAAAAACTTACAGTAGATCAATCCATAGTAGGCTACACATATAATTCCGCTTATATGTCATATGAAGAAGATATAAAAGGTACTTTAGAAATAGGTAAGTTAGCAGATATGGTTGTAATCAGTGAGGATATATACAACATTTCACCAGCTAAAATAAAAGATGTAGAAATAGAAAAGACAATAATAGATGGAGAAGTAGTTTACGATAAATAAATTAAAATAATCAAAATAAAGTTCGTTATAATACGAACTTTATTTTTTTATATTTAAATTAATGACCGTAATTTTATTGACATTCAAAACTATATTTTGTATTATATTATTACAAAAAGAAAAAAGGAGAATTGAATGAATTCCGAAGTTTATAGAATATTTGTAGAAAAGAAATCTATATTTAATACAGAAAACAAAAACCTTCTTAAAGATTTTAAGAAAAATTTAAATATGACTAATTTAGAAAGCATAAGATTAATAAATAGATATGATATTTCCAATATTTCTAAAAAAGAATTTGAAAAATCTATTTATAAAGTTTTTGCGGAAAAAAACCAAGATGATGTTTTTTTTGAAAAAATAAACTATTCAGGTAATATTTTTGGAGTTGAATATTTGCCGGGACAATTTGATCAACGATCAGATTCTGCTTCCCAATGCCTTCAAATTATTACCAGCAAAGAAAAACCCTTGGTAAAATATGCAGAAATTATTATATTGCAAGGGGATTTAACTCCAAAGGAAATAAAAAAAATAAAGAATTACTACATTAATCCGGTAGATTCAAGAGAAGCATCTCTTCTTAAACCACTTACTTTAGAGATGGTATATCCAGAACCACCGGATGTTTCTATTTGTAGAGGATTTTCAAATTATTCATCTGAACAACTGGAAAAATTCATCCTAGATAATTCTCTCGCTATGAATATGGATGATATAAAGTTCTGCCAAAATTATTTTAAAGAAAAGGAAAAAAGAGATCCTACTATTACAGAATTAAAGGTAATCGATACTTATTGGTCGGATCACTGTAGACATACTACCTTTTCAACTAAGATTAATAATATTACTTTTGAAAAAGGTATATTTACAGAAAGAATAAAAAAATCATATAAAAGCTATTTGAGTTCAAGAAAATTTGTTTACGAAACAAGGGAAAAAGATATGAATTTAATGGACTTAGCGACTATCAATTCAAAAGAAATTCGAAAAGAAGGACTACTTAAGGATTTAGAGATATCAGATGAAATAAATGCTTGTAGTATAGAAGCAAAAGTGGACATAGATGGTAAAGATGAAGATTGGTTGATAATGTTTAAAAATGAAACGCATAATCATCCCACAGAAATAGAGCCCTATGGTGGTGCTGCAACATGTCTTGGTGGAGCTATAAGAGACCCTCTTTCCGGCAGGTCTTATGTTTATCAAGGAATGAGAGTAACGGGGAGTGGAGACCCGAGAAAAAAAATAGAAGACACTATAGAAGGAAAATTACCACAAATTAAAATAACAAAAGAAGCAGCTAAAGGATTTAGTTCCTATGGTAATCAAATAGGGTTGGCTGCTGGAGAAATTAAAGAATATTACAATGAAGGATTTTTAGCAAAACGAATGGAAGTAGGAGCCGTGATTGCCGCAGCTCCAAAAATAAATGTGAAAAGAGAAAAGCCAAAATCTGGAGATCTTATTCTTCTTGTGGGAGGAAAAACTGGAAGAGATGGATGTGGAGGAGCTACTGGCTCATCTAAAGTTCACACAGAAGAATCCATAGAAGAATGCAGCTCTGAAGTGCAGAAAGGTAATCCACCAGAAGAAAGAAAGATACAAAGACTTTTTAGAAATCCAGAAGCAAGTAAATTAATTAAAAAGTGTAATGATTTTGGTGCTGGAGGAGTATCCGTTGCCATTGGTGAATTAGCAGAAGGCTTGAGAATAAATTTAGACCTAATACCGAAAAAATATGAAGGATTGGATGGTACTGAATTGGCTATTTCAGAATCTCAAGAACGTATGGCTGTATTAATAAATTACTCAGATGAAGAAAAATTTATACAATTATCAGCACAAGAAAACTTGGAATGCACAAAGGTTGCAGAGGTAACAGAAGAGAAAAGGCTCATAATGACTTGGAGAGGAAAAAAGATACTAAATATTTCAAGAGAATTTTTAGATACAAATGGTGTTAGACAAAACACAGATGTACACTTATCAGAGCCTGATAAAACAATATATTTTAAAAAACTTAAAAATACAGAAAATTTAGAAAATAAATTTTTAAATAATTTAGAAGATTTAAACGTATCAAGTCAAAAAGGTTTAGTTGAAATGTTTGACTCTACAGTAGGAGCCACTAATTTACTGATGCCTTTTGGAGGAAAGTATAAACTTACTCCTGTCGATGGAATGGTTTCTAAGATACCAGTTGAAAATGGAGATACAAGTACCTGTACCATAATGACCCACGGTTACGATCCTAATCTGGCTATTTGGAGTCCTTATCACGGAGCTATGTTTGCCGTTGTTAGCTCTGTAGCAAAAGTTGTAGCTTTAGGAGGAGATTACAAAAAGATCAGATTATCTTTACAGGAATATTTTGAAAGATTGAACTTTGATTCTAAAAAATGGGGTAAACCATTTAGTGCTTTATTAGGAGCCTATGATGTACAGAAAAATTTAAGCATACCAGCAATAGGTGGAAAAGATAGTATGTCTGGAACATTCAAAGACTTAAATGTACCTCCAACCTTAATTAGTTTTGCTGTATGTGTTAGTAAAACCCACAGTATTATATCACCGGAATTCAAAAAATCAGATTCTAAAATAGTACAAATATCAATTAAAAAAAAGGAAGATCTTACACCTGATTATGAAGATATGAAAACAAAATATGATAAAATACATAAATTGATTAAAAACAAAAAGGTTTTATCAGCTTCCGCAATTGGTTATGGAGGCCCAGGAGGCTCTATTAGCAAGATGTGTTTAGGAAATAAAATAGGATTTGATTTTAATGAAAACTATAACTTAGAAAATATTTTCCTTCCTTCTTATGGAGATATAATTTTGGAAGTTGAAGATCTAAAAAAATTAAACGAATTAGAATATGAACTCTTAGGAAAAACTACTAAAGATTCATTTATAAATGTTAACAGTAAAAATATAAGCTTGGAAGAAGTTAAAAAGTCCTGGGAAAAACCATTGGAAAATATATTTAAAATAAAAGAAAATCATTCTGGAAAAATAAAGGAATTTAAATATAAGAGTCAGGATAAGTCAAAGTTTAAAAGTATAAACAATTTAAAAGGAAAGAAACCAAAAGTTTTTATTCCTATATTTCCTGGAACAAATTGTGAATACGATACAGGTAATATATTTGAAAAAGCAGGTGGGAAAGTAACATATCAAGTGTTTAAAAATCAATCTTCAAAAGATATAGAAGAATCTCTGAAAATGATGTCAAAAAATATTTCAAGTTCAAATATTATAGCTGTACCAGGAGGTTTTAGTGCTGGAGATGAACCAGATGGTTCCGGTAAGTTTATAACTTCTGTTTTCAGAAATCCATATGTAGCAGATTCTGTTATGGATTTAATAAAAAATAAAGACGGATTGATGATAGGTATATGCAATGGATTCCAAGCTCTGATAAAATTAGGATTGCTTCAATATGGTGAAATAACAAATATAAAAGAAGATTTTCCTACTTTAACTTTCAATAAAATAGGAAGACATATATCAACCTTTGTAAAAACAAAAATCACTTCGGATTTATCACCATGGTATAGTGGATGTAGCCTAGGTGATACCCATCATATACCTGTATCCCATGGAGAAGGAAGATTTGTAGCTAATGAAGACTGGATAAAAAAACTTGAAAGAAATGGACAAATTTCTACTCAATACGTAGATTATAAAAATAATCCATCCTACGACGGTGAATTTAATCCAAATGGTTCTCTTTATGCTGTTGAATCTATCACAAGTCCTGATGGAAGGATATTAGGAAAGATGGCTCACTCAGAAAGAGTAGGTTCAAATTTATATAAAAATATATATGGAGACAAGAATCAAAGAATATTTGAAGCAGGAGTGAACTACTTTAGGTAGAAAAATGTTAATAATTAGTAATTAATACAAAAAAGGACGTGCAATTATGAATCCAAAAAAATTTAGAATTGGAATAATCGGTGGAGGACAGCTTGGTAAAATGCTAACAAGTGAAGCTAAACAAATGGATTTTACCGTTCTAGCTTTAGACCCAACTCCTGGATCTCCAGGAGGTAGTTCGGCTGACGAACAAATAATAGGAGATTTTTATGACAAAGAAAAGATAATAGAACTAGTTAAGAAATGTGATGTAACAACCTTTGAAATAGAACATATAGATACAGAAGTTTTAGCTGAACTTGAAAAACAAGGACATAAAATATATCCTTCTCCAAAGGTTTTAGAAATTATTAAGGATAAATCATTACAAAAAGAAATGTTGATAGAAAACAACATACCAACATCAAGATGGGAGATAATATCCGACATTAGAGAAACCGGAAAAAGCTTAGGGTTTCCTTTTATACAAAAATCCTGTATGGGAGGCTATGACGGCAGAGGAGTTTTTCTAATTAAAAGTGAAAAAGATTTTAAAAACGCACTTAAAGGACAAAGCTTTGGAGAAAAACATATAGACTTCAAAAAAGAGTTGGCTGTTCTTGTTGCAAGAGGCATAGATGGGAAAATAAAAAGTTTTCCTATAGTGGAAATGATCTTTGATCAAGATGCAAATATTTGTGATACTGTAATTGCTCCCGCTAGAATAGATAAAATTATAGCTGATAAAGCAAGAGATATTGCTGTAAAATGTGTAGAAGTACTTGGAGGAGTAGGTGTTTTTGCAGTAGAAATGTTTTTAACAGATGATAATGAAATTCTTGTAAACGAAATAGCGCCCAGAGTACATAATTCAGGACATTTTACAATAGAAGCCTGTATGACATCTCAATTCCAACAGCATATTAGAGCAATTTGTGGAATTCCTTTAGGAGAAACGGAATCTTTAATTCCATCAGTTGTTGTAAATATTCTAGGTGAAGAAGATGAAAAAGGAAGCCCATACTATGAAGGTTTTAAAGAAGCTCTAGAAATATCTGGTGTAAATATTCACATATATGGTAAAGACATAGTAAAGCCCTATAGAAAAATGGGGCATGTGACTATTAGTGATAGAGATATTGAAAAAGCTATATATAAAGCAGGAAAGGTAAAGAAGATTTTAAAAGCTAAAGCAAAGGAGGAAGATAATTATGAAAAATAATATATCAGTAGGAATTATAATGGGAAGTGATTCGGATTTACCGGTTATGAAGGAATCGGCTAAGATATTAGATTATTTTGAAATCCAATATGAAACAACTATAGTTTCAGCCCATAGAACTCCAGAGAAACTTGTAGAATATGCAAAAAAAGGAAAAGAAAGAGGAATACAAGTAATTATAGCAGGAGCAGGGGGTGCAGCTCATCTTCCCGGGATGATAGCATCAATAAGTGAGCTTCCTGTTATAGGTGTGCCAATTAAAACCTCCACCTTAAATGGATTAGACTCTCTACTGTCTATAGTTCAAATGCCTAGAGGTGTTCCAGTAGCAACCGTAGCAATAAACGGAGCTAAAAATGCAGGAATATTAGCTGCAGAAATTCTTGGTTTAAAAGAAAAAAGTATTCAGGAAAAAGTATTAAAATATAAAAAAGATATGAAAAAAGAGGTAATAAAAAAAGCAGATAAGCTAGAAAAAATTGGATATAAAGAATACTTAAAATAAGGAGGAAAATAAAATGAAAAGTGAAATGATTTATGAAGGAAAAGCAAAAAAAGTTTATAAAACTGAGGATAAGGACAAATATATAGTAGAGTACAAAGATGACGCTACAGCTTTTGACGGTAAGAAAAAGGGTACTATAGTAGGCAAAGGAGTAGTTAATAACAAGATGTCTGCAGCTATGTTTATGCTTTTAGAAGAAGAAGGAGTACCAACTCATATGATAGAGCTTATTAATGATAGAGAATCTTTGGTAAAAGCTGTAAAAATAATTCCAATAGAAGTTATTGTAAGAAATGTAGCAGCTGGTTCATTGGCAAAAAGACTTGGATTAGAAGAAGGTACAGTAATGGATAAAACTGTATTAGAATTTTGTTACAAAAATGATGACTTAGGTGACCCTATGATAAATGATTATCATATAGCTGCTTTAAATTTAGCATCTGAAGAGCAGTTGGAGAAAGTAAGAAAATATGCATTTAAAGTAAATCAAGTGTTAGTAAAATATTTTAAAGAAAAAGGGATTAGACTAATAGACTTCAAATTAGAATTTGGACTGTACAAAGGGAAAGTTATATTAGCCGATGAAATCTCTCCTGATACTTGTAGACTATGGGATGCTGAATCTGATAAAAAATTAGATAAAGATAGATTTAGAAGAGATTTAGGAAATGTGGAAGAAACCTATCAAGAAGTATTGAAAAGAATTCAATAATGGAGGATTTAACTTTGATGAAGTGTTTTAATGAAGATAAGCTAAAAGATGAATGTGGTGTAGTTGGAGTATATTCATCGAAGGATGAAATAGTTTCCCAACTTGCATATTATGGATTGTTTGCTCTTCAACATAGAGGGCAAGAAAGTGCTGGAATTGCAGTAAAATCAGGTGGCAAGATAAAATTCCATAAAAATATGGGATTAGTATCAGAAGTATTTGACGATAAAATAATCAATGAACTTAAGGGTGGTATGGCTACAGCCCATGTTAGGTATTCGACTACAGGAGAAAGTCTAGCAGAAAATGCACAACCTTTAGTAGTAAAATATAAAAAAGGAAGCATTGCTATATCTCACAATGGAAACCTTACTAATGCAGATGCCCTAAGAGATATGCTTGAAAATACAGGAGTAATTTTTCAAACTTCAACAGACACAGAAGTAGTAGCAAATCTACTTTCAAGACATGCAAATGGAAACATGGTTAAATCAGTAAAGAATGTTGTGGAAATAATAAAGGGAGCCTTTGCTTTTGTTATTATGACAGAGAAAGAATTAATAGGGATAAGAGACCAATTTGGACTAAGACCATTATGTATAGGAAAAAGAGAAGATGGATATCTGCTAGCATCAGAAAGCTGTGCAATTACAGCAATGGGTGGAAAATTTATAAGAGATGTAGAACCAGGTGAAATAGTAGTAATAAACGAGGAAGGACTAAAAAGTTTTAAAAGCGATAAGTATGCAAATAGAAAATCTTGTGTTTTTGAATATATTTATTTTGCAAGACCAGACAGCACAATAGATGGTATTAATATTTATGAATCAAGATTTAAAGCAGGACAGCAATTAGCAGCTGAATATCCAGTAGAAGCGGATTTAGTATTTTCTGTCCCTGATTCTGGGACACCTGCTGCTATTGGATATGCACAGGCTTTAGGAATTCAGTATGGATTAGGATTAATAAAAAACAGATATGCAAAAAGAACTTTCATTCAACCTAAGCAGGATTTAAGAGATGAAGGAGTTAAAATAAAACTTAGCGTACTAGAGAATATAGTTAAGGATAAGAGAGTAGTAGTAGTTGATGATTCAATTGTGAGGGGAACTACAAGCAAAAGAATTGTCCAAATGGTAAGAGATGCTGGAGCTAAAGAAGTTCATATCAGAGTATCTTCACCCCCTGTAAGCTATCCATGTTACTTTGGTATTGATACACCATACAGAAGATATTTAATAGGTTCATATAAAAGCATAGATGAAATAACAGAATATATAGGTGCAGATAGTGTTAGATATATCTCACAAAAAGGACTTTTAAAAGCTCTAGGCCAAGAAGATGGATTTTGTCTTGCCTGTTTAGATGGTAATTATCCTATGGAGGTGCCGAATTTTGAATAAAAAAGAAAAATTAACATATAAAGATTCTGGAGTAGATATTGAAGCAGGCTACAAATCCGTAGATATGATTAAAAAACATGTAAAAAGCACATTTACAGACGGAGTGTTATCAGATATAGGTGGATTTGGCGGAATGTTTTCTCTGGGAAAAGAAAAAATGGAAGAACCTGTACTAGTTTCTGGGACGGACGGTGTTGGAACAAAACTCATGGTTGCATTTAAAGCAGACAAACATGACTCAATAGGACAAGATGCAGTAGCTATGTGTGTTAATGACGTAGTATGTCAAGGAGCTAAACCTTTATTTTTCTTAGACTATATAGCCACAGGAAGGGTTAAACCCCATAAAATAAGTAGTATAGTCGCAGGCATAGCAGAGGGTTGCAGAAAGTCTAAAGCCGCTCTAATAGGGGGAGAAACGGCTGAAATGCCTGGATTATACTCTTCTGGAGAGTACGATATAGCAGGTTTTTGTGTTGGAATAATTGATAAAAAAAACATTATAACAGGAAAAAATATAAAAGAAGGAGATACTTTAATTGGTATACCTTCCAGCGGGTTACATAGTAATGGTTATTCTTTAGTAAGAAAGCTTTTCTTTGAAATAAAAAAATGGGATATAGATAAATATATTC
>Ga0102932_1000267_pt1 | contig 25319 bp, 21 predicted proteins | sample SalPonR1_C_D2_MG_FD_78212 | JGI IMG/M metagenome (GOLD analysis project Ga0102932, IMG submission 78212) | Salt pond soil microbial communities from South San Francisco under conditions of wetland restoration - Salt Pond MetaG R1_C_D2_MG | ecosystem: Environmental > Aquatic > Marine > Intertidal...
CGTCCAGACCATGACGAACACCGACACGACGGATGTCGGGGCCACGATCGACCAGGTGCAGCGCACGGCCGAGGCGGGGGCGGATATCGTCCGGGTGTCTACGCCCGACGCCGACTCTACCCGGGCGCTCCGCGAGATCGTCAGGGAAAGCCCGGTCCCCATCGTGGCCGACATCCATTTCCACTACAAACGCGCGATCGAGGCCGCCGAGGCGGGGGCCGCCTGCCTCCGGATCAACCCGGGAAACATCGGCGACGAGAAACGGGTGAAGGAAGTCATCAAGGCCGCGCGCGACCATGGCTGCTCGATCCGGATCGGCGTCAACGCGGGGTCGCTTGAACGGGATCTTCTGGAGAAATACGGCGAGCCATGCCCCGAGGCGATGGTCGAAAGCGGGCTCGATCACATCAAGATCCTTCAGGACAACGACTTTCACGAGTTCAAGATCTCCTGCAAGGCATCGGACGTCTTCCTCGCCGCCGCCGCCTACCAGGCGCTGGCCGATGCGACCGACGCGCCGATCCACCTCGGCATCACCGAAGCGGGCGGGCTGGTGTCGGGCACGATCAAGTCGGCCATCGGGCTGGGAAACCTCCTCTGGATGGGGATCGGCGACACGATCCGCGTGAGCCTCTCGGCCGACCCGGTCGAGGAGGTGAAGGTCGGCTACGAGATCCTGAAGTCGCTGGGCCTGCGCCACCGGGGGGTCAACATCATTTCCTGCCCGTCCTGCGCGCGGCAGGGGTTCGACGTCATCAAGACCGTCGAGGCGCTGGAGCGGCGGCTGGAGCACATCAAGACCCCGATGAGCCTGTCGGTCATCGGGTGCGTGGTGAACGGGCCGGGCGAGGCGCTGATGACGGACGTCGGCTTCACCGGCGGCGGGGCAGGGTCGGGCATGGTCTATCTGGCCGGCAAGCAAAGCCACAAGCTCTCCAACGACGAGATGATCGACCACATCGTCGAACAGGTGGAGCGCAAGGCCGCGGAGATCGAGGCCGACGAGGCCGCCGCCGAACAGGCGGCGGAATAGGCTCAGGATCCTTCGCGGATCGCCTCCACGATGTCCTGCATCGAGGCGAGCGGCACGTAGCCCCGGACCATCTCGGTGTCGAAAACGAAGGACGGCGTGCCGGAGATCTCCAGCCGCTGCGCCAGACGGTAGTTGTTCTGGATCGACTGATCGATCGCCGGGTTCTGCATCTCCACGAGGATCGCGTCGGTATCGAGGCCGAGATCGTCGGAGATCCGCGTGAAGCTGTCCTCGTTCATCGTGCCGCGCAGCGTGATGAGCCGGTCGTGGACGATCTTGTAGGCCTCGTCGCCCGCGACGTTCTTCACCGCCATCGCAAACCGCGACGCCGCGACCGATTCCTCGCCGAGGATCGGGTATTCCTTCACGATGTAGCGGATGTTGCCGTCGCCGTTCACGAGGTCCTGCACCTCGGGATGCGCGCGGCGGCAGAAGCTGCAACGGTAGTCCATGAACTCCACGAGCGTCACGTCGCCATCGGGATTGCCGCCGACCCAGGAATAGCCGTCGTTGTAGAGGTCGTCGGCGCTCGCCGCCACGCGGGCGCGGTCGGTCTCCACCTGCTCTTCCGCCTGGCGCTGCTCGAGCACGGCGATGGCCTCCATCAGGACCTCCGGGTTCTCGAGCAGGTAGTCGCGGATCTCGGCGCGGAACGCCTGCTTCTCGTCGTCGGTCATGGCCGTGACGTCGAAGGCCAGCGCCTCCGCGGCGAAGGCCAGCGCCGCGAGCGGGGCGAGAAGAAGCGGTCTGATCATCGCGGTGTTCCTCCTGGTGGCCGACGGGCCGTCCCTCCGGCCATATCGTTTCGCGGCGGCCTTGCCTAGTCACTGGCGTGACCGCGTGCATGCGCGCGGACCATTCTCCATGGCCCCGGCGGATTGTTGCTCCGGGCCCGGGCGCATTGACTGTCGGGGAGTCCCGTGCCACCCGAAGCGCCGTGACCATAGGAGGCCGCGGATGGAAAGCTCAAGGCGCAGCGAGGTCGATCCCTTCATTGTGATGGATGTGATGGAGGCGGCCCGCGCGGCCGAAGCGCAGGGGCGGCACGTCATCCACATGGAGGTCGGCCAGCCCGGCACACCGGCGCCCGAAGGCGCGCTCAAAGCGCTGGCGGGCGCAATGCGCGAGGATGCGCTCGGCTACACGGTAGCCCTGGGTCTGCCGGCGCTCCGGTCCCGGATCGCGCGGCTCTACCGCGACTGGTACGGGGTGGATCTCGACCCCGCGCGGGTGATCGTCACCGCGGGCTCGTCGGGCGCGTTCCTGCTCGCCTTCACCGCGCTCTTCGACGCGGGCGACCGGGTGGGCCTCGGCGATCCGGGGTATCCGTCCTACCGGCAGATCCTGAAGGCGCTGAGCCTCGCGCCTGTCGGACTTCCGGCGCAGGCGGAGAACCGGCTGCAGCCGGTGCCGGCGGACCTGCCGGACGACCTGCGAGGACTCATCGTGGCCTCCCCGGCCAACCCGTCGGGCACGATGCTCGACCGGCCCGCGCTTGCGGCGCTGATCGAGGCTGCGCGGGCGCGCGGTGCGGCCTTCATTTCCGACGAGATCTACCACGGGATCGAATACGAGCGGAAAGCGGTGAGCGCGCTCGAGATTTCCGACGACGTCTATGTCATCAACTCGTTCTCCAAGTACTTTTCGATGACCGGCTGGCGCGTCGGCTGGATGGTCGTGCCCGATGATCATGTGCGCAGGGTCGAGCGGCTGGCGCAGAACATGTTCATCTGCCCGCCCCACGCGAGCCAGGTGGCCGCGCTCGCGGCGCTCGACTGCGCGGAGGAGCTCAAGGCGAACCTCGCCGTCTACGCCGAAAACCGGCGCCTGATGATCGACGGCCTGCCGCGGGCGCGCTTCGACCGGTTCGCGCCGCCGGACGGCGCGTTCTACGTCTATGCCGATGTCTCCCACCTCACCGGCGACAGCCTCGCCTTCTCGAAGGAGATCCTCGAAAAGGCCGGGGTCGCGGTGACGCCGGGGCTCGATTTCGATCCGGTGCGGGGGACGCGGACGCTGCGGTTTTCCTACGCCCGGTCGACGGCCGACATCCGCGAGGGCCTGTCCCGTCTGCAAAGGTTCACGGCGGAGCGCTGAGCGGCATTTCGCGGGGCAGGGAAACCCGCTATAGTCATAGAAAATCGGTGAGGCATGAGCAGTCTTCGCCTACTCAGTTTGATCGTCTCGGCCTGTCTGGTCGGGCTGGCGACCGGGGCCCTCGCCTCCGGCTACTCCGCGCTTGCCCGCATGGACGGGCCCGGCTCGCAGGTGCGGGACACCGCTGGCCATGTCGAGATCGACCTGGCCCTTTCGCAGCCGGTGCCCTGGCGAGCCTACACGCTCGACGCGCCGCGGCGGCTCGTCCTCGACTTTTCCGAAGTGAGATGGGATGGCGCGGTGCGAGAGGAGAGCGCGCGGGTCGACGCGATGAGGACGGGTCCGCTGCGGCCTGGCTGGTCGCGCATGGTGCTCGACCTCGCCGAACCGATGGCGATCCGCACCGCGGCTCTCGACACCGGCGCGGCCGACGGGCGCGCACGGCTCCGCATCCGGCTCGAGCGGGTCGACGCCGCGGCATTCGCCGCCGCGTCGGGCGTGCCGGAGGACGCCCGTTTCGCACCTCCCGAACCCGCTGTCCGGAGCCCCGTCCGGCAGGACGACGGTCTTGTCCGGGTCGTTCTCGATCCGGGTCATGGCGGCATCGATCCGGGCGCCGAATACGACGGGCTGAACGAGGCCGAACTCATGCTCACCTTCGCCCGCGAACTGCGCGAGGAGCTTCTGCGCGCGGGCGGTTTCGAGGTGGTGATGACGCGGGACGCCGATGTCTTCGTTCCGCTGGAGATGCGAATCAGCATCGCACGTGCCGCGGAGGCGGACGTGTTCCTCTCGCTGCATGCCGATTCGCTTCCCGAAGGCGCTGGCCGGGCGCATGGCGCGACGGTCTACACGCTGAGCGACGAGGCCTCAGACGACGCGTCGCAGAGGCTGGCCGAAAGGCACGACGGCGCGGACCTGATGGCGGGCGTCGATCTGTCGGGGCAGGGGGACGAGATCGCGCTGGTTCTGATGGAGATGGCGCGCATCGAGACGCAGCCGCGGGCGGATCGGCTTGCCGAGCACCTCGTCGACGGGATCACGGCGGCGACCGGGCGGATGAACAGCCGGCCGCTCCGCTCCGCCAATTTCTCGGTCCTCAAGTCGCCCTCCGTCCCCTCGCTCCTGGTCGAGCTCGGATTCCTGTCGAGCCAACGGGACCGCGAGAAGATCGCGTCCCCGGACTGGCGGGCGAAGGCTGCGACCGGGATCCGGGCGGCGCTGCAGGCCTGGGCCGCGGAGGACGCGGCGCGCGTGCGGCTTTTCAGGACGTCCCCGTGAAGCGCGCGAGATAGACGGTGTGTCCGGCGCAGTCCGGGTCTTCGACGGCGACGTCGAGCAACTGGAAGCCCGCGGCCGCGAGTGCGTCGCGGTAGGCCTCCGGCTCGAGGCTCGCATGATAGATGCGGTGGCCCGCGACCTCCCCGACCGGTTCTCCCGCGGCGGGGCCGGCGGTGAACATCAGGACCGCGCGCGGCGCGGCATGGGCCGCGAAGACGGGGAACATGGCGCGCTGATCGTCGGGGGAGAGGTGGAAGAAACTGTCCCAGGCGAGAAGCGCGTCGAAGGTGCGCGAGAGGTCGAGCGTCCGCATGTCCGCGACGACCGCGTCGGCACCCGGCACGTATCTCCGGAAGAGGTCGATCATCGCGGGCGCCCCGTCGACGCCCGTGACGCGGCAGCGGCGGTCGACGAGATACTGCGCGATGGGCCGTCCCGACCCGCTGCCGAGGTCGAGCACGGCGCGGCCCGGCGCGAAGGACAGCATCCGGTCGAGGTGCCGCCGCTCGAAGAGCGACCGGTCCCGCGTCCGGTCCCAGTCGGAGGCGACGGCGTCGTAGGTCGGAAGAATCGCGTCTGGTGTCATGGCGCGTGTATCGGGCTCCCGGTCGTGCAGGCGCAAGCGCTCTCGCGGGTGTGACCGGATTCCCGCCGATGGGACCCGAAGGCGGGCCGGGTTCGTTTTGACCGTGTCGCCCTGCCTGCGTATAAGGGGGGCCTCTTTGGCGTGGGGGTAAGGCCTGTGTTGCGGTTCATCCTGTCCTTCTTCGGGGCGGTCTTCAGCTGGATCACCAATGGTGCGGTGATGGGCGTTCTCGTCGTGACCGCCATCCTCTATGCCTACAGCCGCGATCTGCCGAACCACGAGCAGCTCGCCCAGTACACCCCGCCCACGATCAGCCGGATCTACTCCGTCGAGGGCCGGATCATCGATGAATTCGCGCAGGAACGGCGGATCTATGCGCCGATCGAGGAGGTGCCTGACCTCGTCAAGCAGGCCTTCATCTCGGCCGAGGACAAGAACTTCTACCAGCACGAGGGATTCGACGCGCGCGGTATCGGCGCGGCGGTCGTCGAGGCGGTCCAGACAAGGGGGGAGCGTTTGCGCGGCGCCTCCACCATCCCGCAGCAGGTGGTCAAGAACTTCCTGCTCTCCTCCGACCGCTCGGCGGAGCGCAAGCTCAAGGAGTTGATCCTCTCGGTCCGGCTCGACCGCACGCTGACGAAGGACAAGATCCTGGAGCTGTATCTCAACGAGATCTTTCTGGGGCAGAACTCCTATGGCGTGGCCGCGGCCGCGCAGACCTATTTCAACAAGACGCTGTCGGAACTCGATGTCGAGGAAGCAGCCTATCTCGCGGCGCTGCCGCAGCGCCCGGCCGCGCTTCACCCGGTCCGCGACATGGAGGATGCCGTCGGGCGACGCAACTACGTGCTGCGCCAGATGTGGGAGAACGGCTATATCGACGAGGACACGCTGCAGACGGCGCTGGGGCAGCCATTGCGGTCCGTGCAGAACGGCGACTACGAGGGCTTCCGCCAGCAGCTTCCGCCGCGCGACTACTTCACCGACGAGATCCGGCGCCAGCTCAGCCGCGACTTCGGCACGGGCGAGTTCCTCGGCGGGGGAATGACCGTCCGCGCGACGTTCGATCCCGAGCTTCAGGCCGAGGCACGGCGCGCGCTGCGCGCCGCGCTCGAGACCTATGACAGGAATCAGGGCGACTGGCGCGGAACGGGCGTTACGCTGCCCGAGGATGTTCTGGGAACCCCGGAGGCGTGGCGCGACGCGCTTGCCGCCGCGGAGGTGCCGCGCGACGTCGAGGGCTGGCGCCCGGCGGTGGTTCTGGAGCTTGCCGACACCGCGGCGCGGATCGGGATCGAAGGCCAGCCGATGGACGACGACGGCGACTGGATCCGGGCCGACGATCTGCGCTGGATCCGCGGCGCCTCGCGCGCTTCGGATATCCTCGGCCGCGGCGATGTGGTCCACGTGGCCGCCGCCGAGGGGCCCGAGGACGATCCGCAATGGACGTTGAAGCAGATCCCCGAGGTGCAGGGCGGCTTCATGGCGATGGACGTGGAGAACGGCCGTGTGCTCGCCATGCAGGGGGGGTTCTCCTACCAGCATTCCTCGTTCAACCGGGCGACCCAGGCGACGCGTCAGCCGGGCTCGGCGTTCAAGCCCTTCGTCTATGCCGCAGCCCTCGACAGCGGGTTCACGCCCGCCTCGATCATTCTCGACGCACCGATCGCGGTGGACACCGCACAGGGCGTCTGGCGGCCCCAGAACGCCTCGAACCAGTTCTATGGCCCGACGCCCCTTCGCACCGGCATCGAAGCGTCGCGGAACCTGATGACCGTGCGCCTCGCGCAGGAAGTGACGATGGACATTGTCGCGTCCTATGCCGAACGCTTCGGGGTCTACGACAGGATGGGGCGGTTTCTGGCGAATGCGCTCGGATCCGAGGAGACGACGCTGTTCAAGATGGTCGCGGCCTATGCCATGTTCGCCAATGGCGGAGAACGCGTCGAGCCCACGCTCGTCGACCGGGTGCAGGATCGCTGGGGGCAGACGATCTATCGCCACGACGACCGCTCGTGCCCCGACTGCTCGAATGCGGCCCTTCCGCAGGGCGAGGCGCCGACGATCATCGCCAACCGCCGCCAGGTCATCAACCCGGTCACCGCCTATCAGATCACGTCGATGCTCGAAGGCGTCGTCCAGCGCGGCACCGCATCGAGCGTCGTGAACCTGCCGGTGCCGGCCGGCGGCAAGACCGGCACGACGAACGACGCCCGCGACGTCTGGTTCGTGGGCTTCACCTCGAACATCGCGGCGGGCTGCTACATCGGCTTCGACCAGCCGCGCAGCTTGGGATCGCGCGCTTTCGGGGGAACCCTCTGCGCGCCCGTCTTCCAGGACTTCATGACGAAGGCGGTCGAGAAGTACGGCGGCGGCGCGTTCGACGTGCCCGAAGGCGGACGCTTCATCCGGATCGACCGCTACACGGGCGAGCGCCTGCCCGACGGTGCCTTCGGCCCCAACGTCGTGGCCGAGTTCTTCCGCGATGGCGAAGAGCCGGTCTTCGGCGTGATGTACGACGGCGGCTTCGCGCTCGGCTCCGACCTGCCGATGGGGAACGAGGAGGGCTACGGCGAGAACGAGATGGTGACGATCGAGCGCAGCGACGGGGCGATCGTCCAGATTCCGAAGGCAAACTACGGAACGCTCTCCTCGGGCGGGCTCTACTGACCTTGCCCCGCCTCCGGGCGCTTGCTATCTCCCGCACCTGACCGCTTTCAGGGAATTGTCCATGCGTGCCGAGGCCGAAAACACGGTTGCCGCTATCAAGAAGTCGCTGTCGCTCCTCAAGCAGAGGATGGACTGGGACACCGCGGGTCATCGCCTCGAGGAATTCAACGCGATGACGGAGGACCCCAACATCTGGAACGATCCCGCACGGGCGCAGAAGCTGATGCGCGACCGGCAGATGCTGGCGGATTCGGTGGAGCGCGTGACGTCGATGAGCCGGGAACTCAGCGACAACGTCGAGCTGATCGAGCTTGGCGAGATGGAGGACGACGAGGAGATCGTCGAGGACGCCGAGAGCGCGCTGAAGCGGCTCAAGGAGAAGGCCGGGCAGGCCGAGATCGAGGCGCTGCTCGACGGCGAGGCGGACGGCAACGACACGTTCCTCGAGATCAACTCGGGCGCCGGAGGCACCGAAAGCTGCGACTGGGCGGCGATGCTCGCGCGGATGTACGTCCGCTGGGCCGAGAAGCACGGCTACACCGTCGAGCTGATCTCGGAGAGCCCGGGCGAAGAGGCCGGCATCAAATCGGCGGCCTACAAGATTTCCGGACCCAACGCCTACGGCTGGCTGAAGTCCGAAAGCGGCGTGCACCGGCTTGTCCGGATTTCGCCGTATGACAGTTCGGCACGGCGGCACACCTCGTTCTCGTCGGTCTGGGTCTATCCGGTGGTTGACGAGAACATCGAGATCGACATCCCGCCGAACGAGATCCGGATCGACACCTTCCGTGCATCCGGCGCGGGCGGGCAGCACGTGAACACGACGGATTCGGCCGTACGGATCACCCACATTCCGACGAACATCATCGTGACGAGTTCCATGAAGTCGCAGCACCAGAACCGCGAGGCCGCGATGAACGCACTGCGCGCGCGGCTCTACCAGATGGAACTCGACCGCCGGAACGCCGAGATCAACGCCCAGCACGATGCCAAGGGCGAGGCGGGGTGGGGCAACCAGATCCGCTCCTACGTGCTCCAGCCCTACCAGATGGTGAAGGATCTGCGGACGGGCTACGAGACCTCCGACACCCAGGGCGTGCTGGACGGGGACCTCGACGGGCTGATGGCGGCGACGCTCGCGCTCGAGGTCTCGGGCAAGAGCCGGGCGGAGGCGCGCGCCGAGGATTGACGGCGGCGTCGTCCTCGCGGCACGATGGCTCCCGTGATCCCGAGAGGAGGAGGGAGCACCATGACCGACATACCCGTCGACCCGTCGCCGCTGCCGGAGATCGGCCACCTGACCCTGCGCGAGATCCTCGCGTCGCTGCGCTGCGGAGTGAGAGATTTCCAGCGGGCGCCGGCGTTCGGCCTGTTCTTCTCCGCCTTCTACGTGCTGATCGGGTTCGTGCTCCTGCTGATTGGCGCCAACACCTTCGTCTGGACCCTGGCGATGTCGCTCGGGTTTCCGCTCGTCGCGCCCTTCGCCGCAGTCGGGCTCTACGAGGTCAGTCGCCGGCTGGAGGCCGACCAACCGCTCGTCTGGTCCGAGATCCTCGGCGTCGTGGTGCGCGAGAAGGACCGGCAGATCCCGTGGATCGGGGCGATCCTCGTCATCGTCTTCCTGTTCTGGTCGTTCTTCGCCCACATGCTTTTCGCGCTCTTCATGGGCCTGTCCACGCTGACGAACATCAGCTCGTCCTACGAGGCCTTCCTGACCCCGACGGGCCTCACGATGATCGCAGCCCAGGTCGTCGTCGGCGCCGCCGTCGCTTTCTTCGTATTCGCGATCACAGTGGTGAGCCTGCCGCTTCTTCTCGAAAAGGAGATCGATTTCGTCACCGCGATGATCCTGTCGGTGCGGACCGTGGCGCAGAACCTCGCGGCGATGCTCGCCTGGGCCGGGCTCGTCGCAGCGCTCCTCTTCCTCGGCATGATCCCCTTGTTCCTGGGGCTTTTCGTCGTGCTGCCGGTGCTCGGCCACGCCACGTGGCACCTCTACCGGCGGGCCCTCTACGATCCAGTCTGAGACAGCACGGGAGGGCGAGGCATGGCATGCCGCGTCTCGACGGGACTGCCTTTGCCGCTCACGCGGGTTTTGCCCGGAAATGCGAAAGCGCCGCAGGGGGCTGCGGCGCTTTCAATTCCGGATGATCGGACTGCGTCAGGAGGCTTTGGTCTCCGCCGCCGTCCCGCTGGTGGCTTTCGCCGTAGGACGGGTCACGCCGCCCGACTGGCTCAGCGGGTCTTCCTGACGCTGCACCGAGCCCTCGAAATGGGCGCCGCTTTCGATGGCGATCGTCTTGTGGATGATGTCGCCCTCGACACGCGCCGTCGAGGTCAGGCGGACCTTGAGCCCGCGCACCCGTCCGACGATCCGGCCATTTATCACCACGTCGTCGGCCATGCATTCGCCCTTGACCGTGGCGCCTTCGCCGATGGTCAGGAGATGGGCGCGAATGTCGCCCTCGACGGTGCCTTCGATCTGGATGTCGCCGGTCGTCTTGAGATTGCCCTTGATGGTGAGGTCCGCGGAAAGAACCGACGCCGGCGGCTTCGCCTTCGGTTGGGACGGCGTGAAGTCGGTCGACGTCTTCGGGGCGGTGGACTCGGCCGGTTTGGGGGCTTCGGGGGCGTCCGGTTTCTGACCGGGCTCGTTCACTCTGCTTTTAGAAAACATCTCTCGCTGCCTTGATGTAGGTCATCGGGTTGACGGGCTTTCCGGCGATCCGCACCTCGTAGTGGAGATGGGTGCCAGTCGAGCGGCCGGAATTCCCCATATCACCGATCCGGTCCCCGCGCGAGACCCTTTGACCCACCTTCACGCGGATGTTCGACATATGCGCATAGCGCGTTTCGATTCCGAAGTCGTGCTTGATCTTGACCAGCCGGCCGTAGCCACCCTGCCAGCCCGCATGCGACACCACTCCGTCGGCGGTCGCGTGGATCGCCGTGCCGTAGGACGATGCGAAATCCGCGCCCTCGTGCATCCGCACGCCGCCTGTCTTGGGGTCGCGGCGGTTTCCGAACGGGCTCGTGAAGCGGTAGGCCGCCAGAACCGGCTGTGCGAACGGCGTCTTCTGCACCGCGATGCGGTAGAGGTTCAGCGCGTCCAGCCGCTGCAGGATCGAGTTGGCGCGCAGGCTGTCGGGATCGGGTGCCTGACCCTTCGTCGAGAGCGTGAGCGGTGTCAGCGGGCCGCCCTGTCCGGAATAGCCGCGGCGCACCGTCTCGATGATCGAATCGGACGGCAGACCGGCGGCCGAGAACATCTCGTCCAGCGGTTCGAGAGAGACGGCGACCGCTTCCTCGAGCTGCTTGAAGATGCGGTCGTTCCGCTCCTCCACGAGCTGCGCCTCGAGCTCCATGTCCTCGATGATGCGCGACGCCTCGCTGGCGGTAAGCGTGAGGCTGTCGCGCTCGGACGCGGTGTCGCCGAGCGCGGCGGTCAGGAATTCCACGGTCGCCTCGACGTCGCGGAGGCGGGCGAGTTCGTCGGCGACGGGCGCGGTCGCCTCGTCGAGCTGCACGGCGAGGAGTTCGGCCTCGCCGCGGGCCGTGTCGCGCTCCCTCATCGTCTCCCGCAGGGTCGCCTGTATGACCTCGATTCCCTTCTCGAATTCGCGGCGGCGGTTCTCCGACGCCAGAAGGAGGGTCTGCATGTCGGAGACTTCGGCAAGCGCGGAGGTGAAGCGCTCGTGGGCGAGGCGGGCCTCCTCGGCCCGCTCGTCGCGTTCGGCGGCGAGGGCGTTCAGGCGCTCCTCGTACATCTGCTGCTGGCGTTCGGCCTGTTCGCGGAAGTTCCCGGCGCCGAGAGCGTTCATCAGCACGACCGCCGAGGCGACGATCGCCCAGGCGACCAGGGTGATGCCGCCCGTGGCCGCGATGATCTGCGTGCCGGTCCCGAGCCGCACGAAACGCGTCTCGCTGTCGGATTTCAAGAAAAGGCGTCGTTCCGGAAAAGAGCGCTCAAGCCGCGCCGCGATCCTCGTCGCTATCGATGCTCGCAAGTGACCTGTCCGTTCTGCTGTCCCAACGTCCCCCGCGCTTTCCCCAGGCCGCACGAAGGTTCAGCACCGTTGTTAACGGCGGGGTCTGAATCGGGCAACAATTTTGACCGATTTTTTGGCTCTGTTGCGGCAACGCCCGGATTTTCGGCAGAAATTCGCCGAAACCTGTCAAGGATTCTGGGTGAGCGGCCAGTAAAAATCCGGTGGCAGTCCCGCTTCGGCGCGTTTTTCCTCGTTGAAGGGCGGCTTCAGCGTACCGTGGAAATACCGCCGGACGAGATCGTGAAAGACATCCTTCGGGTCAACGTTCTCGCGACCGCAGAGGAAGTGGAACCATTTCGATCCGTAGGCGACATGGGCCACCTCCTCGGCGTAGATCGTCTCGAGCGCCGCGACCGCCGGATCGTCGCCGGCCTTGCGGAAGATCTCGATCATGCCCGGGGTCACGTCGAGCCCGCGCGCCTCCAGCACCATCGGCACGACGGCGAGACGGCCCATCAGATCCTCCGCCGTGTCCTCGGCCGCGCGCCACATGCCGGCATGGGCGGACAGGGCGCCGTAGTGGCTGCCAAGGGCTTCAAGGCAATCGCACATCAGGTTGAAATGTTTCGATTCCTCGTCGGCCGCCTTCACCCAGTCGTCGTAGAACCCGGGCGGCATCCGCACGTCCGTGAAGCGCGCGATGATGTCCCAGTGCAGATCGACGGCGTTGAGCTCGATATGCGCGACAGCGTGAAGCAGCGCGATGCGCCCCTCGGGCGTTCCGGGACGCCGACGCGGCACGTCCCGTGGCGAGAGCAGCTCGGGCGTCTGCGGCCGGGCCGGGCGGAGTGGCGGTTCGGCCGATCCGACGGCGATCGTCCCCCCGGCCTCGCGCGCCGCCCGCCATCGCGCCGCGTGGTCCCGGCTGATTGCCGTCTTCGTGCGGCCGTCGGCTGTCGTCAGCACGTCGACGGCCATCTCCGCCAGCGAGATCACAGCGCCTTCGCGGCCTCGAGCACCTCGTCGGCATGTCCCGGCACCTTCACCTTGCGCCAGACGTTCCGGATCACCCCGTCCCGGTCGATCAGGAAGGTGGAGCGCTCTATCCCCATGAATTTCTTTCCATACATGCTCTTCTCGACCCAGACGCCGTAGGTCTCGCATACATCGGAGGTCTCGTCCGACGCCAGGATCACGGCGAGATCGTACTTGGCGACGAACCTGTCGTGTTTCGCGACGCTGTCCTTCGACACGCCGATGACGACGGCACCGGCCGTGTCGAAGGCACCGGCATGTTCGGTGAAGGCCTGCGCCTCCTTCGTGCAGCCGGACGTATCGTCTTTCGGGTAGAAGTAGAGCACAACCGCCTTCGGCTTCATGGCCGAGAGCGTCACGTCGCCTCCGCCGTCCCGCGGCAGCGTGAAATCCGGGGCGGCTTGTCCCACGTCGGTCATGTTGAGTGCCTTTGACTGGTTGCTGTGCGGTTTTCGTTCTAGAACGCTCTGACCTAAGTTGTAACCCGAACTCCGCGCGAAGCCAGGCCGTGACAGACACACCTCCGGAAAAGACCGCAACGAGGCTGCGCCGCAGACGGCGCGGGCGGATCGGCGTTCTGCCGGTCCTCTGGGCTGTCACCGTCTCGGTCCTTCTCGGAGTGGCCCTGATGTCGGTCTCCGGCGTGCCTCTCAAGCTTCCGGGCGTTCTGACGGAGCGGATCGAGCGCGCGGTGAACGCGCAACTCGCCGGGGCGGGGCTGCGGCTCGGGAGCGTCGACTTCCAGGTCGACGAGGCCGGGCTCCCCCGGTTCCGGCTTCGCAACGTGGTGGTGACCGACGAGGCGGGGAACGGCATCGCGCATCTCAACGAACTCGGCGCGGGTCTGTCCTTTCCAGATCTCCTCAGCGGCAGGCTCGAGCCCGCGGTCGTGCGCCTCGCGGGTGCGCAGATCACCATCAGGCGCAGCGCCGACGGCGCGTTCTCGCTCGCGTTCGGAGGCGCGGGACAGATCGCGGAGGGGGCGGGGATCGGTGACGTGCTCGACACCATCGACGCCTTCTTCGCGCGGCGGTCGATCGCCGCGACCCGGCGGGTCGAGGCGCGCGACCTGACGATCACCCTCGAGGATGCGCGATCCGGGCGGATCTGGCAGGCCACGGGCGGGACGCTCACCATTCTCAACGAGGATGACGCCATCGCGATCACCGTGGTCTCCGAGGTCTTCAACGGGACCGAGGAGCTTGCCGAGGTGGAGCTTTCCTTCCGCTCCGAGAAAGGCAGTCCCGCGGCCACGCTCGGGGTGCAGTTCGAGAACGCCGCGGCGGCCGATATCGCGTTGCAGTCTCCCGTGCTCTCTGTCCTCGGCATCCTGGACGCGCCGATCTCGGGGTCGATGCGCGTCTCCGTCGGACCCGACAGCGCCCTGTCCGCACTCGCGGCGACGCTTGAGATCGGCAAGGGCCGGCTCAGACCTGCGGCGGATGCGCGTCCCGTGGCGTTCGAGAGCGCCCGGGCGTACGTCACCTACGACCCGGAAAGGAACCGGCTTCGCATAGCCGAGCTTTCCGCGGAGAGCGAACTGGTGCAACTCGCGGGCGCGGGGCAGCTCTATCTCGGCACCCCCGAGGGCGGCTGGCCGGCGCAACTGGTTGGTCAACTGGCGCTGGACCGGCTCGAGATCGCGCCGGGGGATCTCTTCGATGCGTCGGTCACGATCGACGACGGCTCGGCTGATTTCCGGATTTCCCTCGATCCCTTCGTCGTCGACATCGGCGACACGGTGCTCCGCAGCGCGCATGGGCGACAGCGTCTCAGCGGACGCATCGCGGCCGCCGAGGACGGCTGGACCGTCGCGCTCGACCTCGCGTCGGACCGGCTGACGCCGGCCGCGGCCCTGGCGCTCTGGCCGGAGCGCTTCGCGCCCGGTGCGCGCAACTGGGTCTCCGAGAACGTGTCGGGCGGCACGGTGAACGACTTCGCGCTGTCGCTGCGGTTCGCGCCGGGCGCGCGGCCGACCGCAGCCTTCAGTTATACCTTCGACCGGGCCGAGGTGAAGGTGATGCGCCACATGCCGCCGATCCGCGAGGCCTCCGGCCGCGCCTCGCTGCAGCAATCGCGCTTCGCGCTGACGCTGAACGACGGCGTGATGTCGCCGGGGGAAGGGCCGCCGGCCGACCTCGCCGGGTCCAGCTTCATCGTGCCCGACACCCGCATCCGTTTCGCCCCGGCCGAGGTCCGGCTCGCCGCGGCCGCACCGCTGCCGTCGCTCCTGCGGCTTCTCGACAACCGGCCGTTCCGGGTGCTCGAAAGGTCGCCGCGCCCGGAGGACCTTCTGGCGACCGAGGGCGATGCCCGGCTCAGCGCCAACGTGCGGTTGTCCCTCAAGCGCGACATCGCGGCCGAAGACGTCGACTTCTACGCCGCGGGAACCCTCTCCGGCGTCTCGTCGGAGCGCCTCGTCCCTGGCCGACCGCTCGGCGCCGAGGAGCTGAGGGTGGTCGTCACCCCGGAAGACATAGAGATCGCCGGGCCGATGACGGTGGGTGGTCTGGACGTCGACGGAAGCTGGCGCCAGCCTCTCGCGCCGGACGCCGGTCGTGGTGGCGCGGTCGAGGCGCGGCTGGATCTGACGCAGGAGAACCTCGCGCGGCTCGGGGTGACGTTGCCGCCGGGCACGGTCTCGGGGGCGGCAGAGGGAAAGCTGACGCTCAGCCTGGAGCCGGACGAGGCGGCTGTCTTTCGGCTGACATCCGACCTTTCCGGCGCCCGCCTCTCGGTTCCGCCTCTGCGGTGGTCCAAGGCGGCGGGCACCGAGGGAACCCTCGTCGCGGAGGGGCGGATCGCCCAGGGGGCCGCCCGGGTGGAGCGGCTCGAGCTTTCCGCGCCGGGTCTGAGCGCGACCGGGCGCATCGAGCCGGGCGGCGGGGCCGGCCGCGCTGTCGCCATCTTCGACCGCGTCCGCGCCGGCACGTGGCTAGACGCGCCGGTGACGGTCGCGGGGCGAGGCGTCGGGAGACCGCCGAGAGTGAGTCTTCTGGGGGGTCGGGTGAACCTCTCGGCCTTGCCGCCGGGCGGTTCCGCGCGGGCCGGCGGGACCACGCCGCTCGATCTGCAACTCGACGCCCTTCGCGTGACCGAAGGCATCGACCTCGCCCCGTTTCGCGGCGAACTGCTTGCCGGGCAGGGCCTCAGCGGCAGCTTCGACGCGCGCGTCAACGGCCAGACGCCGGTTCGCGGCACGCTGGTGCCCGCCGCGGGCGGGACGGCGATCCGCGTGACCGCCGAGGATGGCGGCGCCGTCCTCGGTTCCGCCGGCATCTTCCCGAACGCGCGCGGGGGCGCCTTCGAGCTGATCCTCGTGCCGACCGGACAGGCCGGAGTCTTCGACGGCCAGCTCGATATCGAACGGACGCGGCTGCGCAACGCGCCGGGGCTTGCGAGCCTCCTCGACGCGGTCAGCATCATCGGCCTCCTCGACGAACTGCAGGGCCCGGGGATCCTGTTCGAGAAGGTGGACGCGCGGTTCCGTCTGTCGCCCGAGCGTGTGGTGGTGCAGGAAGGCGCCGCCGTCGGCGCCTCGCTCGGGCTTTCGATGGACGGCGTCTATGATGTCGCGACAAAACGCATGGACATGCAGGGCGTGATCTCTCCGATCTATATCCTGAACGGCATCGGCCAGATCTTCACCCGGAGAGGCGAGGGGCTCTTCGGTTTTGCCTACCGCATGACCGGAGCTCAGGGCGAGACGCGCGTGGAGGTGAATCCCCTCTCGATCCTGACGCCCGGCATGTTCCGGGAGATCTTCAGGCGGCCGCCCCCGACCGGGGCCTCGCAGGGCGGATGAGACTGTCGGATTTCGACTTCGATCTGCCCGAGCGGCTGATTGCGACGCGCCCCGCGCGCCCCCGGTCCTCAGCCCGCCTGCTCGTCGCGGACGGGGATCGGATCGTCGACGCGCAGGTGGTCGACCTGCCGTCGTTCCTGCGCCCCGGAGACCGGCTCGTTCTGAACGACACGCGGGTCATCCCGGCGCGGCTGACGGGGAGCCGGGCGCGCGAGGGCGAGGCGGGCCGGACCGAAGCCCGCATCGAAGCCACGCTCCTCGAGCCGCTGGCGTCCGGCGACTGGCGCGCCCTGCTCAAGCCGTTGAAGAAGGTCCGCGACGGCGAGGAGATCGTCTTCTCCGAGCGCCTGTCGGCAACCGTCACGGGACGGGCCGAAGGGACTGCCGCGCTCGCCTTCAATCTGAGCGGCGAAGACTTCGACCGCGCCCTCGCCGAGGCCGGCGACATGCCGCTGCCGCCCTACATCGCGCAGCGCCGCGGCGCGGACGACCGCGACAAGGACGACTACCAGACCGTCTGGGCGCGCCGGTCCGGCGCCGTCGCCGCGCCGACCGCGTCGCTCCATTTCGACGAACCGCTTCTCGACGGACTGGCCGCGCGCGGTGTGGGATTTACCCATGTCACGCTTCATGTCGGCGCGGGGACCTTCCTGCCGGTCAAGGTCGACGACGTGAGCGCACACAAGATGCATGCCGAGTGGGGCGAGATCACGCCCGGGGCCGCCGCGGAGATCGCGGCGACGCGCGCGAAGGGCGGCCGCATCATCCCGGTCGGCACCACCGCCATGCGCCTCATCGAGAGCGCGGCGCGCGAGGACGGGACGGTGCGGCCCTGGATCGGCGAGACCGACATCTTCATCACGCCGGGCTTCGCGTTCCGCGCCTCGGACGCGCTGATGACGAATTTCCACCTCCCGAAGTCGACCCTGATGATGCTCGTCTCCGCGTTCATGGGCGCGGACCGGATCCGGGCGATATACGCCCACGCGATCACCTCCGAATACCGGTTCTTCTCTTACGGCGACGCCTCGCTTCTGCTACCCGGCGACGCGAAGCGACAGGGGTGAGTCGCTGAGGCGCGAGACCTCGCTGTCAGAGAGCAGCTAATCCCTTGAACGAACGGCGCGGAGGCGATCATGTTGCAGGTGCTCAAAAGCTCCTGGGCGCTCTTGCTCGGCATGGGTCTCCTCATGGTCGGGAACGGCCTTCAGGCGACGCTGATGGGCGTTCGCGGCGCGATCGAGGGCTTCACCACGTTCGAGCTCTCGCTCATCACCTCCGCGTATTTCGTCGGGTTTCTCGGCGGCTCGCGCCTGACGCCCGCGTTCATCCGCCGGGTCGGCCACGTCCGCGTCTTCGCGGCACTCGGATCGTTCATCTCGGCGGCCGTGATCCTGTTCCCGGCGATCACCGATCCCTATGCCTGGATGATCCTGCGGGTGATCACCGGGTTCTGCTTCTGCGGCGTCTACGTGACGGCGGAGAGCTGGCTCAACAACGCCGCCTCGAACGAGAACAGGGGGCAGGCGCTCTCGGCCTACATGATCGTGCAGATGGCCGGCGTCATCGCCGCTCAGGGAATGCTGAACATCGCCGATCCGGCCGGATGGATCCTGTTCGTGCTGCCCTCCGTCCTCGTTTCGATCTCCTTCGCGCCGATCCTTCTGAGCGTGACGCCGACGCCGGCGTTCGCATCGACCAAGGCGATGAGTCTCCGGCAGGTCTTCGACAGCTCGCCGCTCACCTTCGTCGGGATGTTCCTTCTCGGCGGCGTCTTCGCCGCGCAGTTCGGCATGGCCGCGGTCTACGGCACCGAGGCGGGGCTGAGCGTGGCGCAGATCTCGACCTTCGTGGCGACGATCTTCGCCGGCTCGCTCGTGATGCAGTATCCCATCGGGTGGCTGTCGGACCGCATGGACCGGCGGGTTCTCATCCTTGGCGCGGCGCTGGTCGGCGGGCTCGCGGCGATCGTCGGCTTCCTGTTCGGAGAGAGCTTTCCCGTGCTCCTCGGCGTCGCCTTCCTGATGGGCGGCGTGTCGAACCCGCTCTACTCGCTGCTCATCGCCTATCTCAACGATTACCTCGACCCCGACGACATGGCCGGCGCGTCGGGCGGTCTGCTCTTCGTCAATGGCGTGGGCGCCATCGCGGGACCGCCGATCACCGCCTGGCTGATGGGCGTGGTGGGGCCGGGCGGCTTCTGGCTCTTCGTCGCCGTCCTGCTCCTCGCGGTGACGGGATACGCCGCCTACCGGATGACGCAACGCGCCTCGGCCCGGGTCGAGGAGGCCAGCGCCTATGTCAACATCATGCCGACCTCCTCTCCGGTCGCCGCCGAAGTCGCGCAGGAAGTCTATATCGACGCTGTCGCCGATGCTGGCGAAACGGACACGGCGGAACCTGCGGCCGAATCGCGTCATTGATCCACAGCACCGTTCGTGTAACGATTCGACGACAGGCTGTGCTGATTTTTGGTGCGAGGCAGGTGAAATGGCCAAACCTGAAGAAATCCTGGCTTTCTGGCTCGACGAGGTCGGGCCGAAGGGCTGGTACGAGGTGTCCGAGGATCTGGACGCGGACATCCTCGAGCGTTTCCTTCCCGACTGGACGCGGGCCCGAGACGGCGCATTGTCGCTCTGGCTGACCCATCCGACGGGCACGCTCGCCTACATCATCCTGACCGACCAGTTCCCCCGGAACATGTTTCGCGGCAGTGGCGCGGCGTTTTCGACCGATGCCATCGCGCGGGCGGCCGCGAAGATGGCGATCGATCGCAACTGGGATCTCAGGATCGACGAACCGGGGCGGCAGTTCTTCTACCTGCCGCTCATGCACTCCGAATGTCTCGCCGATCAGGAGCGCTGCGTGCGGCTGATGATGACCCGGATGCCGCAGTCGGGTGAGGACAACCTCATCCACGCGCGCGCCCATCGCGAGGTCATCCGGCGCTTCGGCCGCTTTCCGTACCGAAACGACGCGCTCGCGCGCGATACGCAGGGTGCGGAGGCGGCTTTCCTCGCCGCCGGCGGCTACGGGGCCATGGTGCGCGAGATCCGCGCGGCGTGACGAACCGCCGGCCGCCGTCGTCAGAAGCGCAGCGTCCGCGACTCCTCGATGCCACGTCCCAGGATCTCGATCCGGTCGTCGTGCACTTCGGCCACTGCATAGGCGGTGGTGTCGGGCGTCTCGACCATCCCCTTCACGTTCAGGAAGTGCACTGAGCCCGCCTGAGCGTAGTTGCCGGCGTGGTTGTGTCCGTTGAGATAGAGGACGGCGTTGTCCTGCGCGGTCAGCAGGTCGACCAGCCGGTTGTCATCCCACATGTTGTGCATGTCCTTGGGGAACACCGGGTAGTGGCCCATCACGATCACGCGCTCTCCCTTCGACCGGGCGTCCGCGAACACGTCCTCCGCCCAGGCGAACTGGGCATCCGACATGCCGCCGTTCCAGCGCTTTGCGTTCTCGGCGCCCGCAGCCGCCAATGCGGCGAGCCTTTCCTCCGCCAGAGCATGATTCTCCGACCCGCGTTCGTTGGCGAAGAGACTGATCTCGTTTCCGTCGAGCACGACGAACCGGTAGCCGCCACCGGTGAAGTCGTAGTAGGCCCGGTCGAGACCCGTCCTCCTTTCGACCGATTCCAGGTAGTCCCGCGCGACCTCGTAGTCATGGTTGCCAAGCACGAAGACGTTCGGTGCGTCGAGGCGATCTAGACGGGCAGGATATGCGCGTAACTCTCCCAGTGGCGGTCGATGATGTCGCCGAGCGTCACGGTGAACTCGACATCCTGCGCATTGAAATCGTCGACCGCCTCGGAAAGCTTCCAGAGCGAGTGCGCGTAGAACCGGGATCCGCGCGGGGGAACCGGCGCGTATTGCGGATCGGCGACGATGCCGAAGCGGAATAATCCCGACTGCGCCCGGGCCGCGAAGCCACCGAATGGCGTGACGAGCGCGCTTGCGGAGCTAGTTTGCAGAAACGTGCGACGGGTGAGCATCGTGGGTCTCCTGACAAATGGACTGCGGTCATCTATCGCGCGAGTCGGTCACAGGGATGCGACGATGCGTGGGTTCTTTTGACTCCGGTGGCCATGCAGCCATGGCAAGGCCGGTGTGCGCCCCCGGCGTTGTTCGACCGACCCATATGGTTTAACACTCAACCAATTCGCTGAGGAGGAGCGCGCATGGCAACCAGGTCTTTCGACATGATCGTCATAGGAGCGGGGCCGGGAGGTTACGTGTCCGCGATCAGGGGCGCGCAACTCGGCCTCGACGTCGCGATCGTCGAGCGTGAGCACATGGGCGGCATCTGCCTGAACTGGGGCTGCATCCCGACCAAGGCGATGCTGCGGTCGGCAGAGGTGTTCCACCTCATGGAGCGCGCGAAGGATTTCGGGCTCAAGGCCGACGGGATCGGCTATGACCTCGACGCGGTCATCAAGCGCAGCCGATCGATCGCCAAGCAGTTGAACTCCGGTGTCGGGCATCTGATGAAGAAGAACAAGGTGACCGTCCTCATGGGCGACGCGACGCTGTCCGGCAAGGGCAGGGTCAGCGTGAAGACCGACAAGGGCACCGAGGAGTTGACGGCCAAGAGCATCGTCCTCGCCACCGGCGCCCGGGCGCGGGAGCTTCCGGGCCTCGAGGCGGACGGGGATCTGGTCTGGACCTACAAGCACGCGCTTCAACCGCCGCGGATGCCGAAGAAGCTTCTCGTGATCGGCTCGGGCGCGATCGGAATCGAATTCGCGAGCTTCTACAACACGCTCGGCAGCGACACCACGGTCGTGGAGGTGATGGATCGCATCCTGCCGGTCGAGGACGCCGAGATTTCGGCCTTCGCGAAGAAGAGCTTCGAGAAGCAGGGCATGACCCTGATGCAGAAGGCCACCGTCAAGCAGCTCGACCGCGGCAAGGGGACCGTGACGGCGCATATCGAATCCGGTGGGAAAACGGAAAGGATCGACTTCGACACGGTCATTTCCGCGGTCGGAATCGTGGGAAATGTGGAAGGGCTCGGGCTCGAGGAACTGGGCGTGAAGATCGACCGCACCCATGTCGTGACCGACGAATACTGCCGGACCGGGGTGGAGGGGCTCTACGCCATAGGCGACATTGCCGGGGCGCCCTGGCTTGCCCACAAGGCCAGCCACGAGGGCACCATGGTGGCGGAGCTGATCGCGGGCAAGAACGACGTCCATCCGATCAAGCCCGAGTCCATCGCGGGCTGCACCTATTGCCACCCGCAGGTGGCGTCGGTCGGCTATTCCGAGGCGAAGGCGAAGGAACTGGGCTACGAGATCCGGGTCGGGCGGTTTCCCTTCATCGGAAACGGCAAGGCCATCGCGCTGGGCGAGTCCGAGGGACTGGTCAAGACCGTCTTCGACGCCAGGACCGGGGAGCTTCTGGGCGCCCACATGATCGGGGCCGAAGTGACCGAGCTGATCCAGGGTTACGTCGTGGGGCGGACGCTGGAGACGACGGAGGAAGACCTGATGAACTCGGTCTTCCCGCATCCGACGCTGAGCGAGATGATGCACGAAAGCGTTCTCGACGCCTACGACCGCGTGGTCCACATCTGAGGCCCTCAGGCGTAGCCGATCATCCGCCCGAGGATCAGCGCCGCGGGCCAGAGCGCGAGCGATGCGATGGCGGCCTGCCGGCGCTGGCGGATCGGCAGCCGGTCGAGCCGGAAATGGACGATAGCGTTCATCAGCGCGAGCACGATCACTCCCATTTTCGCGAGAAACCACCAGTTGCCGACATAGTCGGTCGCCTGCGTGACGAAGAGGAGGGCTCCGAAGCTCGCGGCGAGCGCGAAGCCGAGCACGCTCCACCAGCGCAGAAGGCCCACCGCCGCCGTCCGTCCGCGCAGGACCGAGACGTCCATCGGCATCACCGCGCCCACGAGGAGCGCGATGCCGAGAATGTGGGCCGCGTTCACGAGAGGGTAGACCCATCGCGACACCTTGAGGAACTGCGCGAGGCCGGTGGCCTCCAGCGCTGTGGCGATCTCGATCACATGCGATCGGGATAGAGGATGTAGGTCTCGCCCGCGATCGTCACGGCCTCGGCCTTGACGACCCGTCGGTCGGGATCGGCCGCGCGCTCGCCGAGGATCGTGATCTCGGTTCCGGGCGCCATCATGTCATCGCTCAGGCCCGCGCGCTCGTTGCGCCACGGCTGGCCGACCTCGGCGGTCCAGATCTCTCCGTCGGCGTCGATGGTCAGGACACCGTGCGGATTGCCGAGATCGGCGTCGGTGATCAGGCCGGTCAGTTCGAATTCGCCGGAATCCGTCCAGCGCCAGCCATGGTGGGCGAGGGCGGGCAGGGCGGCGGCCGCCAGCCCGGCCGCAAGGAGCGCGCGGCGTGTCAATCGCATGTCGGAACCTCCTCTGTGGCGTCCCCCGTCATATAGTCCCGCCACGGCGGAGACAAAACCGGCGCGCGGCGGGGCTCTTTCGGGGAGGCGTGTTCCACGTGCGCCGGAGGGGGCGGCGGGCGCGGTTGTCGCGCGTTGAAAGCCCCCGCGGGACGCGGCCGGACCGTCAGGTACAGCGCCGCCCCGGGTGGCTGGACCTGGATCAGGCCAAGGACGGAGGACGGCGACCAGAGCAGGCTGGCGGCGATCCCCAGGATCGCGCCCGCGAGGAACGCATAGTAGTCCGAGCTCCGCGTGAAGGTGCGCTCCACCTCGTCGGCCTCGGCCTTCGTCGTGTAGAGGCTCCCCAGCGAGGCGACGAGGCGGACGACGGATTTCATCTCGAACCCCATCAGCCTGTCGTTGACGCAGATGAGCGCGAAGACGAGGACGGCGAAGACGAGGCCCGCGATCCAGCCCGCGACGCCGGCGAAGTCGGCCATCCATGTCACGGCGGCGCCCACGATCGCCCCGATCAGGAACATCGCAACGGCGGTGAAGACGTCGAAGACGGACATTGGCATCCCTCGGTGGGCGGTGTCGTCGCCCGGCGTCCTAAACCAGCAATGGGGCAGGACCGTGGACCCTCCGCGAGGGCGGCGGGCGTCGCGCCGCGAACCGTCCGGGCCGTTCGCCGGACCGGCGCCGGGAACCGGGACGGCAGCGCTCGACCCGCCCGGAGGGCCGGGGAACCCTCGGACCCGCTTCGCGATGGACGCCCGCGCGCTTCCCCGCTAGAGCGGCGGCATGGCTGCGACCTCCTCCATTCCCGACGCCACGCGCACCGACTGGCTTCTCACGGGGCTTCTCTTCGCGGCCGGGCTGCTCGCGGCGGGACAGTTCGCGAAGATCTCGCTGACGCTCGGGCCGCTGTCCGAGGTCTACCCGGACAATCCGGACGCGCTGCCCTGGGCCGTCTCTGCGCTCAGCGCCATGGGCATCGTCTTCGGCGCGACGGCGGGGGTGATCGTGGCGCGGTTCGGAGTGCGGACGGTGCTGCTGTCCGGTCTCGTCGCCGGGGCGCTCCTGTCGGTGGCCGAGGCGCTTCTGCCCGCCTTCCCGGTCTTCATGGCGCTCAGGCTGGCCGAGGGCGCGGCGCATCTTTGCATCGTCGTCTCGGCGCCGACGCTGATGGCGGCGGTGGCCTCGGGGCGGGACCGGCCGGTGGTGATGGGGCTCTGGGGGACGTTCTTCGGGGTCGGTTTCGCCATAGCCGCGCTCGTCGCGCCGCCGCTTCTCGCCGCCTTCGGCGTGCCCGGCGTGTATCTCGCGCACGGCGCGGCGCTTCTGCTGCTCGCGCTCCTGCTGGCGCCGCGCCTGCCGGCCGCCGGTGTCCGCCCGCCGCCGGAGAGGGGATTCGTGGCCCGGCACGTCGCGATCTATCGCAATCCGCGCACCGTCGCCCCGGCGCTCGGATTTCTGTGGCACACGTTCATGTTCCTCGGCCTCCTGACGTACATGCCGGGGTTCCTCGGGACATGGACCGCGCCCGTCCTGCCGCTCGTCGCGCTCGTCGGCACGATGGCCGCCGGGGCGCTCGCGCGGAGCTTCTCGCCGCACCGGATCGCGATCACGGGATTCGCGCTGACCGTTCTCGGGGTCGCGGGTCTCCTCGCGGTGCCAGAAGCCGCACGGGTCTGGGTCGCGCTGCCGCTCTTCGCCGTGATCGGGCTGGCCCCGGGTGCGGCCTTCGCGATGGTGCCCGACCTCAACGAGAGGCTTCCCGACCAGGCCCGCGCCAACGGGGCGGTCGCGCAGCTCGGCAACATCGGGACGGCCAGCAGTACGCCGCTTTTCGCGCTGACGCTGGGGGCCGGATTGGCGGGGGCGGCGGTGCTCACGGCGGGGCTGGCCGCCGTCGGACTGGGCGTCGTCTGGCTTATCCACAGGAAGATCGCCACTTCGGCGTGATCTTGGCTTCATGTTCTGGTAATGTTCCAGAATCCGGTTGGAGACTCGGAGCCGGTCGATTATCTGTTACCCAATCCTTACCGAGGTGGGTCATGCCCGAGCTGAAGCAGATCGAGGTGCGCGGCGCGCGCGAGCACAATCTCAAGAACGTGGACGTCGACATCCCGCGCGACCGGCTCGTGGTGATCACCGGTCTGTCGGGGTCGGGCAAGTCCTCGCTCGCCTTCGACACGATCTATGCCGAGGGGCAGAGGCGGTATGTCGAGAGCCTTTCGGCCTACGCCCGGCAGTTCCTCGACATGATGGAGAAGCCGGACGTCGACCACATTTCGGGTCTCTCGCCCGCCATCTCCATCGAACAGAAGACGACCTCGAAGAACCCGCGCTCGACGGTCGGCACGGTCACCGAGATCTACGACTACATGCGGCTTCTCTTCGCCCGCGTCGGCACGCCCTACAGTCCTGCCACCGGTCTGCCCATCGAGGCGCAGCA
>Ga0102932_1000274_pt1 | contig 24995 bp, 23 predicted proteins | sample SalPonR1_C_D2_MG_FD_78212 | JGI IMG/M metagenome (GOLD analysis project Ga0102932, IMG submission 78212) | Salt pond soil microbial communities from South San Francisco under conditions of wetland restoration - Salt Pond MetaG R1_C_D2_MG | ecosystem: Environmental > Aquatic > Marine > Intertidal...
ACAAAATAATTCGCGAGACAAAAGTTGACAATCTCGTAAAAAGTCGATTTTAGGATGGCAAAGTAAAAAGTTCAAGATCAAGGCGCGCAAAATCCCGAGGAATGCAGCGTACTTAGCTATACGTGAAATTCCGAGGGATGCAGCGCAACACAGATATTGGACTTTTTACGAAGCCATCAAAAGTTGACAGTCTCGTAAAAAGCGGTTTATTGCGCTGCAACAGGTTAAAGGCACTGAGACGATTCATCCAATTTTGTCATTTCGAGCGGCAGCGAGAAATCTTGAACAATCAAGATTCCTCGTCGCTTTCGCTCCTCAAAATGCCAGAGAGTTAAGCTTCTGGAATAATAATATATATTTTCAAGTTACTTAGAAGTTACCATTTTTCTATAAGGACTGAGCCCACATGTCGATTAAAGCCATTATTTTTGATCTGGGCGGCGTTATTTTGGACTCTCCGTTTGAGATTTTCGCCGCATTTGAAAAACAGCACGGGCTTTCGGAAAATTTTTTAAACCGGGTCATCGTGGAAAGCGGCCGGCAAGGCGCTTGGGCCCGACTGGAACGGGGAGAGCTCACCCTGGAGGATTTTTTTGACGCCTTTGACGAAGAAATCCGCCATGCGGGAGCGAATATTTCAAGCCGGGATCTGATGTCTGCAGTAAACGACTTCGCCAACCTGAGGCCGGAGATGATCCATAGGGTGCGACGCCTTCGCGAGGCCGGCTATCGGGTCGGCGCCCTGACCAATAATTGGTTTCTGGCGAACGGCAGCACATCAACCGGCATGGATAGGCTGAGGGCCGAGTTCGATGTGTTTGTGGAATCAAGCCGGGCCGGCGTGGCCAAACCGGATCCAAAAATCTACGAGATGGTGTTGGACGAACTCGGCGTAAACGCCGAAGAGGCCGTATTTTTGGATGATATCGGCCGCAACCTCAAGCCGGCACGAGAGATGGGGATGACCACCATAAAGGTAACATCCGTTGAAAACGCCCTGACGGAGCTGGACCGCGTGCTGGCTGGGCCGTAATCACCAAATTTTCAGGAGTCTCCCCCGGATTGGCTGCGTAAATTCTGCTCCACATATTCGACGAGTCTAAACAGCCATAGAACGTCTGAGGCCGCACGATGTTGGGGGGGCTCAACGCATTCAAACGAACAGAGGAGGTCATTAAACGTTTTGCAATGGGGAACCGTCTGGATCCGGTGCTTTAAATACAGGGTTAAATCCCTGATCTGGATTACCGACGGGTCATAGCCTGAATCCGCCAGCAGACGATGCTTCCACCAATTATCGTATTGAGGCTCATCAGAGTAAACCGTCTGATTTCCCAGCTCCTTAACCATCTGCTTTGCAACCCGCCTCGGATCCACACCGCTTTGTCTCAATTCCGCCCGGGTGATCCCGTGGAACTCGTAACTTTTTGGACTCCAGTCCGTCCAGCCCTGCAAGTAATCCGGATTCAAAAGAAAGGATTTGATCGTTTCCGGGCCATCCCCCCAGGCCACCTCGATCGGATGGGATTTTTTTCGCAGACTGGATGCTTCAAAATCAATAATAATCATACCGGCCTTGATGATATCGGGTTATGCTTTGCAAAACATCCTAGCGGCGTCGGGCCAGGTATGTTTCAATCCGGTCCATACCCTCCCTGATGTTATCCAGGGAGTTGGCGTAAGAAAACCGGATATACCCCTCGCCATGCGGACCGAAATCAACCCCCGGTGTAACGCCCACGTGAGCATTTTTAAGGATCTCAAACGCAAATTGATAGGAATCACCGGTAAGGTGTTTGGCATTGGCAAATACATAAAACGCCCCGGTGGGTTCCACGGTAATGCCGAATCCTATTTTTTTGAGCCGGGAGATCATGTATTGCCGCCGTTCGTTATAAATCTCCCGCATTCTCTCAACATCCGGGCCGGCCCATTCCAAAGCGGCCATCCCCGCCTTCTGGGCCACGGCATTGGCGGATATAAAAAAATTCTGATGAATTTTCTGCATGGGCCGGATAAACGGTTTCGGCGCAATCACATATCCAAGCCTGAAGCCGGTCATCGCATAGAGTTTTGAAAAACCGTTAAATACAACGGCTTGATCGGTAAATTCAAGGATGCAGTGGGCGCCTCCCGCATAGACCAGGCCGTGGTATATCTCATCGGAAATAATCATGGGGGACAGTTCTGAGAGTTCCTGCATCCGCTCTTTGGAAACTATCGTGCCCGTGGGGTTTGACGGGGAATTGATGAAAATGCCCTTTGTCCGCCCGGTTATTTTTTCTTTGACCGCCTGCGGCCGGAACTGGAACCCATCGGCTTCATAGACCGGAACGGTTACCGGAACCCCTTGAAGGAACTTGATAAAATTAGGATAACAGGCATAATGGGGGTCTGGAATAATGATTTCATCATTCGGATTCAGAAGCACGGAAAACAGAATCATCATGGCCGGCGATGTGCCCGCGGTAATGATTACCTGATCCGGTTCGATGGCCACGCCATACTGATCCCGATAGTGTTCGCATATGGCCTCCCTGAATTCAATCAGGCCGAGGCTGTGGGTATAATGGGTATAGCCCGCCCTTAAGGCTTCTTCCGCGGCGGTCTTAATGCATTCCGGCGTTTCGAAGTCCGGTTCTCCGACTTCAAGATGGACGACATCCCTGCCAGCGCGTTCCATTTCGCGCGCTTTTTCAAGTACATCCATGACAATGAAGGATGTTATTTCGTTGACCCGTTCAGCGATCATGCGTCCCACCCATGACGGCTATGGTTTTATATCTGCCTAACAAATAAATCCGCCATTGAAAAAGAATTATATAATAAAGCATCAAAAAATAAATAATTAGTTTGCTTTCAAACCAAAAAATGCTATTATTGCTAAAACTCAACAAGGCCTCGCCCAGAATCGGCGGGGCGATTTTTTTCTGAAGGAACGTTTTACATCCCTATACAGCATCCTCCAGATAAAGATTTTGAGCATCACACGGAAAGGAGGATGTATCTCATGGCCAGCGGAACAGTTAAGTGGTTCAACGACCAAAAAGGGTTCGGCTTTATCGAGCAGGAAAACGGTCCGGACGTTTTTGTCCACCATTCAGCCATCAACGCAGACGGTTTTAAAAGCCTGAACGAGGGCGACAAAGTAACATTTGACGTCGAGCAGGGGAAAAAAGGCCCTGCTGCCGCCAATGTGACTGTAAGCTAGATTTTATTTCCTGTTAAAAGGAGGGCATACCATTGGATAAGGATGGTATGCCCTCTTACATATCCGGTTTTATTTCCAGTACCACCCAACACGCAGCAAAACTAAAAATTTTTACAAATGGCTGTACCCATTTGCTTATCGCACGATTTGGCTTAGCCTTCAAAAAAAGGCAAGGAGTTTTTTTATGAATATTTATATCGGCAACTTATCCTATGGCACCACGGAAGAGGCCCTGAAGGCCTTGTTTGATGAATTCGGAGAAGTAGAAAACGTTAAAATCATCAAGGATAGGTTTAGCGGAAGGTCAAAAGGCTTCGGTTTTCTGGAGATGCCAAATAACTCGGAGGCCGATCAAGCCATTAAAGCGTTGAATCGAACGCGGATGGACGGGTTTACCATTAAGGTGAATCCCGCAGATCCGGGCGGCAAAAAGCGACCGAAACGGCAATCCCGGAGACGGCGCGATTAACAATGAACGGTATCAATATAGATAAGCCCTAGGCTATCCGGCGGTGCGCAACCCAGCCGAAAAGCATAGGGCTTTTATCTTCGGGGTATAGTTTTCTCAGCTTGCCATGGATGCATCGATCATGGACATAATCTGACTTTCTCCAAACCCTTTCAACATTATGGCGCCTGAACGGCAGGATGCCGCACACAACCCGCACCCCTTGCACAGCGCCGGCTCAATTTCCGCCTTGCCTGTTTTTTCGCTGAAGCGTGGCGCCGAGTAGGGGCAGACCGATATGCATACCCCGCAGCGCGCACAGAGGGAGGGGTCTACCTCAGCTACGGTACCGCTTACCGGGATGGATTTTGCTGAAAGAAGGGTCACCGCCCTGGCCGCCGCGGCCTGCGCCTGTGCGATGGATTCATCTATGGGCTTCGGCGCATGGGCCAAACCGCACAGAAAGACCCCGTCCGTTGCGAAATCCACGGGCCTGAGTTTTAGATGGGCCTCCACGAAAAAGCCGTCCTCGTTTTGCGTGACCTTGAAAAATCTCGCCAAGGGATCGTTTTTCTCGCGCACGATCGCAGATGCAAGCACGAGAAGATCAGGGGAAAGCGTCATGCGCCGCCTTAATACGAAATCGGAGAATCGGACGTTAAGCTTGCCGCCCGCCTTGTCCACTTCGATCCCTTTGTCAAAGTCGTGCCGGATAAACTTGATCCCCTCTGCCCTGGCTTGTCTGTAAAGATCCTCCCTCAGGCCATAAGGCCGCATATCCCTGTAAAGAACGTATACGTCCATTTCAGGCTTCATCCTTTTCAGATCCAGGGCGTTTCTTATGGTCTGCGTACAGCAGAGCTTGGAGCAGTAGGGCCTTTCCGGAATTCTGGAGCCCACGCACTGGATAAATAAGGCGGATTTGACCGCCTCCAGGGATTCATCCTTTTGGACGAAACGGTTTTGAAGTTCAAGATTGGTGAGCACGCGATCGTCTTGCCCGTAATAATACTGGCCTGTGGGCTTTAATTCTGAGGCGCCCGAGGCGATAATGGCCACGCCATGCTCGAGCGTATCCTCCTGCCGTCCGACCCGGATAGTGGTTTTGAAATCGCCCACAAACCCTTCCACATCCTGTATCTTGGCATTCAAATGAAGGTTGACCTTCGGATTTTCCGCAATCCGGTCCGCCATATCGGAGATAAAGCCCTGTACATCCTCACCTCTCCAGGTCTCAGCCAGATTCCGGGCATTGCCACCCAACTCGCCTTCGCGTTCAACGAGTTCGACCTCATAGCCCTGATTGGCCAGGTTTTCGGCTGCCGTCATGCCTGCCACGCCGCCGCCGATAACCATGGCCCGCTGTTTTATCTGCAGCACCGGCTCTTTCAGAGGCTCGATCCGGGCGGCCTTTTTCACCGACATTCGAACCAGGTCTTTAGCCTTTTCCGTCGCCTTTTCGGGCTCATTCTTATGCACCCATGAGCATTGGTTCCTGATATTGACCATTTCAAACAGGTATTTGTTGATTCCCGCATTCTGAAGGGTTTCCTGAAAGAGCGGTTCATGGGTTTTGGGCGTGCATGCGGCAACCACGATACGATTGAGGCCTTCTTCCTGAATCACCTGCGCCATCTTGTCCTGGGTATCCTGGGAGCAGCTGAACATGTTTTGCTCTGCATACGCGACGTTCGGGAGTTTTTTGGCGAATTCGACGACCTCCGGCACATCTACCACGCCCGCGATATTGGTGCCGCAGCAGCAGACGAATACGCCGACGCGCGGCGGATCTCCGGCGACTTTCTTTTCTTCAGGGATTTCTTTTTTTTCTGTCCGGCTCCACCTCGCATCTGAGAGTTTGGAGCCCACCACGCCGGCAGCGGCGCTGGAATCAATGACCGAGGCCGGAATATCCTTCGGCCCCTGGAAGGCGCCGCACACATAAATGCCGGGCACGGAGCTCGAAACCGGTTCAAAACTGCTGGTGCGGGCAAAATTATAGCGGTTCCGCTCGATCCCCATTTTTTCGCCGAGTTCCGCGGCCTCCGGGGTAACGCCGAGGCCGACGGAGAGCACGATCATGTCGAATTCTTCTTCGCACCTTTTGCCCCCCTCGTCAATATAGCGGATCAGGTGCCTGCCTGTTCCGTCCACCGGCGGGGCTTCCGTAACCTTGCTTTTGACAAAGCGGACGCCCAGCTCATCCTTTGCCCGGTTGTAATATTTCTCAAAATCTTTGCCATTGGTGCGGATATCAATATAGAATATCGCGGTGTCCAGGCCTGATGGGCTGTGCTCCTTTGCCAGCATCGCCTCTTTGATCGCATAAGTACAGCAGACCGCCGAACAGTATCCCCTGGCGCCAATATGCTCATCCCTTGAACCGATGCACTGAAGCCAGGCGATTTTTTCGGGCTCCTTTTTATCCGAGGGCCTGACCAAGTGCCCCCCGTAAGGGCCCGAAGCAGACAGAATTCTTTCAAATTCCAGGCTGGTGACGATGTTCGGATATTTGTTATACCCGAAGGTGTCATGAACAGCGGGATTATAGGTCTTGCTCCCCTGGGAGAGCACCACCGCACCGACCTGAAGAGAGATCTCCTTTTTTTCATCCTCGTAGTTGATGGCGCCTGTCGGGCAGTTCTTCTGGCAGAGTCCGCATTTGCCCTTGGTCAGTTTCAGGCAGTATTCGGGGTCAATCGCATATTTCAACGGGACCGCCTGGGCATATTGCACATATATGGCCTTGCGATTGGACAGGCCCCCGTCGTATTCATTCGGCACTTTTTTGGGGCATTTTTCCGCACAAAGACCGCAGGCGATGCATTTGTCTACATCCACATAACGCGGATGCTGCGTGATATTGACTTCAAAATCACCCTCCTGGCCCGAGATGCTGTTGACCTCTGAAAGCGTCAGGAGCTCTATGTTGATGTGCCGGCCGACCTCGACCAGTTTGGGCGAGATAATTCACATGGCACAATCATTGGTCGGGAATGTTTTGTCCAGCTGGGACATCATCCCGCCAATGGAGCTCGACCTTTCCACAAGGTAGACGTAGTAGCCGGAATCTGCAAGATCGAGCGATGCCTGCATTCCAGTAATGCCCCCTCCCACGACCAGCACAGCGCCATTGTTTTCTCGTGGCATTATTTACTCCTTAGTTAAATAGGATTCTATCATTGTTATATCGCGTTTGTTTAATCCGATCCCCAGGGTCTGCGGGTCAATACCCATTGAAAGGCCCAGAAGCTGGGGGAAAATAACAGAAGCCAGATGTTCTGACTCCGGATTTTTTGAAACAATCATGTTTTGTACCGTGTCAAACTGAATCTGGCAATACGGGCAGGATGTGCAGAAAAAGTGGGCCCCCGCCTTTACCGCCGCCTTTATTTTTTGCCTGGAGAGATCCATGGACAGCCCGTCATTTATTCCCATAAGCGGAGCCCCGCAGCATTCCAGTTTGTTCGCCCACTCCACGCTTTTAGCCCCTGTTGCGGCGACAAGCTCGTCAAAAATGGTAGGCTTGACCGGATCGTCAAACTGTGTCACAGGGCTCGGCCGAAGTAAATGACACCCGTATTGCACGGCGATATTGAGGTCCTTATAGGTATTCTGCAACTGCTCTTTTAAGGCCGCAACGCCTATTTCATTGTAGAGAACGGAGAGATAATGGCGGATTCGGACGTTACCCGCGTAAGTCAACCCCATCTCCCGGAGTTTTTCCCGAATCTCATCCTGCAACCGGCCCTCCTCCTTCATGATATGTTCGGCGTTTTTGAGGGCTCCGTAGCAGCAGTTGCAAAAAACCAGCATATCATGACCCGCATCTTCGGCCAGGGCAAGGTTTCGTGCCGAAGAGAGCAGATAGGACTTTTTGTCCACGTTCCGCATGGGATAGCCGCAGCAATTGAACTGTTTGTTATCTACCAGGTCCACCCCCAGTTTTCCCAAAACGGCCCTGGCGGCGGTTTCATACTGCGGAACCCGGGACGGAATCTGGCAGCCGATGAATAGACTGTAGCGCATCATATTATATTAAACCTCCGGCCTGATCTTCATTTTCCGTTTTTTCATCCATACTTTCGACGGCCATGTATTTCAACTCGTAGAGGATGTCGGTAACCTTTACATTTTGCGGACAATGCTCCTGGCACTGATAGCAGGTCAGGCAGTACCATATCATTTTTGAGGCCATAGCGGTTTCGGTAAGCCCCAGCCCGAGGCTGCACATGATCTGATGCGGCAAAAGCCCGAGCGCCTCCTGCGGATTTTCATAATTGGCAACCACGGGACATACCGTGGAACAGTTTTGACACCCGAAACAGTAGGAAAATGTGGTTTCCGAAATAAGCGAGGGGACCCTCCCCGAACCCGCCTGATCCAGATCAATGGAACGATCGGCCTCGAGCAGCGGCTCAAACCTTCTGCGAACCGCCTTGTCGGCCTTTTCCAGCGGAAGGCCGTAGAGATCATCCGAGACCCGCTGACGGTTCAACCCCCTGACAAATGAAAGCTGCGAGAGCATTAACGGTTCCGCAGGACCCTGCTGCAGCAGCTTTTCTCTTGCATTGATCCATAACTGCCTCAGATTGATGCCCGATGGGCAGACGACCGTGCACCTGTCACAATTCGTGCATAGATAGACCCCTTCCAACACCGCTTTCGTTTCCGTTTCATCCAGTTTTTTCCCCGCTGCCAAAGCTTTTAAAGGGGCCATTTTTTCTGAAGGGAGTATATAAGGGTTTAGTTTTGCCTCGTAGCCCATCATTGCAGAACAATATAGACTGCAGGTGCAACAATGGGTGCAGGCGTCTAACTCGATTACCTGGCGGGTGGCTATGTTTTCAGGCTTCGATTTTTCCTCATCCATCACGGCATTGGCCAGAAGGCTGATGGGCGTGGAAAAAATATGCAGCATTTTGCTGAAGGGCAGATAGGCGAGCCCCAGAAAACAGGAAAGAAAATGAATATACCAAAATATCTCCACAAACCCCGCCCGATCGAGGGCGGCAGCAACCGGATGGAGGGCTTTTGCAAACGAATAGCTGGTAAATGAGGATTGCGCATCCGCATGGCAATAGGCGCAGTAGGTTTGGTGCAGCCGTTTTCCCTGCTTCAGGATATTCTCTTTAAAAGGCGGCTCGAGCTCCGGGGAGACAAGGCCCTGTTCGCTTACCCAGTAGCTCTCCAGCGCCCTGGCCTCCTCCCCCCAGAGGCCGGCGTAGGCATCCACCATATTTGAGAATTCGGTCTTGGAGGTAATTTTCAGCCCGGTCAGAAAAATACCGGAAAGTATGATAACCGCCAGTATGATAATCGCATACCTATCCATCGCGTTGGTCTTGAGGCGCGGCACTTTGAGTAAAGAGCGCCTGACCACCGCAATGACAACGCCGACGAGCACCATGAGGCCAAACAAGTCCCGGAGAAAAAAGTAGGGATTTAGGGTGGACTCGTAATTGCTGAAAAGGGAGGCGGTGATCAGCTGGCCCAGCGCATGCATGAGAAGAAGCAGCATAAACCCCCAGAAAATGAGCATATGCATAACCCATCGCAGGAAGCTTTCCTTGAGAATTTTCCTCTGCAGCAATACATCAAGGAAAAATGCCTGGAGGAGTTTGAACAGCTTTAGGCTGAATACGGTCAAAGCCATCCCCGTAAGGGCAGAGAGGCATCTTTTTAAAAGACGCGGCCTTTCTTGGGAGAATCCGACTTGCCGGTGAAGCCAAGTGTAAACTTTATATATAAGCCCCAATACGAATATGATTAATGAGGCATATAGGGACACCGTAAAAACCATACCAAAACCTCCGCAATAACGGGTTGATCAAAGTTTGAGCGACTAAATTTTTTAAGTCAGTTAAGACAATCTCGTAAAAAGTCGATTTTAGGATGGCAAAGTAAAAAGTTCAAGATCAAGGCGCGCAAAATCCCGAGAAATGCAGCGTACTTAGCTGTACGTGAAATTCCGAGGGACGGAAGCGCAACACAGATATTGGACTTTTTACGAAGCCATCAGTTAAAATTTGTTTAAATATAATAATTGTTCAAAGGAGTCAAGCACGAGGTGAAAAGTGGAAAAAAACCTGCCGCACAGAAACGCCCAGGTATTCTCTGAAACCATGTTGTTTGGCACTTGACACACCAGTCGCAGCTTGGATATATTTTATGTAGAAATGGATGTTTTCCCCCTTGAAATCCTGGGCGAAGCGGGGGGTGGCATAGGCGTTGCTTTTGCGGCAGGATTCTTTGCTTTTAAAGGCCGCCAGGTTTGGGTATAGACCGGCGGTTATCAAAAAAGGAGGCTATAATGATTGAAACGGCGGATCTGAAACAGATTAATCTATTAAAATCTTTGGATGAAAAAAAGCTCGAGCGCATGCGGGATCTTGCCTCTTTGGAGAGTGAGCGCAAAGGTCATTTTTTCTACAATGTCGAAGATCCCGCAGAAAAGCTCTATGCGATTCTGACCGGCCGCGTCGGGCTGGCCGTAGCCAAACACGAGGAGCATTATACCTGGGTCATCGAACTCGGCCCCTCCAGCAGTTTCGGAGTCTCTTCCGCCATCTTTACCCCCGGAAGAACGCATATGACCTGCGCCAAAGCCCTGACGGATGTCAAGGCCCTGTCATGGCGGGGTGAGGAGCTCAGGAAACTTTTTGAAAAAGACCATGAGCTGGGATACCGGTTCATGGCTGAACTATCCAGGACCATCAAAGACCGGCTTAAGATAAAAAATATTCAATGCATGGACATCTATGGCTGATGTCGCCGCCACAAGCATAAACCGTACGCCTTCCTTTTGTTGAATAGCATTGCCGCAGTTTGGGGAAATCTTCGATTTGGCAAGAATATCAAGCCGCTTAAGGATTTTGTCATCAATTGTCATTGCGATTTTTAAAACTGCCATATTTTACCAAAACTTTTTTTAAGAATTGATGGCTTCGTAAAAAGTCCAATATCTGTGTTGCGCTGCATTCCTCGGAATTTTGCGCGCCTTGATCTTGAACTTTTTACTTTGCCATCCTAAAATCGACTTTTTACGAGATTGTCAAGAATTCTTTTCCTGGCGGTTAACGCGAAAATCAATGGCCGGGCAGCAAATCACGAAAGCCATTTGTAAATGAAAATAATTGATCCTAAAGGGAAACCCCCGGATGTATGGGACTAACCGGATGAGCGCATCCCGGTTGACCCGTCGCTTTACGGGCATGAGGCCGGCTTTGCCGTTCGGGTACCCGGGGACTCAATGATCGGGGAACATATCCGGGACGGCGATCTGGCAGTCAACCGCCCACAGCCGAATGTTAACAGCGGCGAGATTGCTGCGGTTCTGATTAAGGACGTATTGATGACGGCCGGCCTGAAAATCGTCGGCAGGTATGTGGGCCCTATTCGGCGGGGCCGCTAGGCCAGCACCTTATCCACGATCTCGTCGAACTGGTCGACCTTTATGACTGTGAGATCCCGGGTGATCTGCTCGGGGATGTACTGAACATCCGCCGCGTTTTTAGCGGGCAGGACCACGGTCTTTAACCCGGCCCGGCGTGCGGCCAGGAGCTTTTCCTTGATGCCGCCTACGGGCAGGATACGGCCGGAAAGCGTAATCTCCCCGGTAAAACCGATATTGCGCTTGGCCGGACGTCCGGTGAGCAGTGAGAGCAGGGCAACGCCGATGGTAAGCCCCGCGGATGGGCCGTCTTTGGGAATGGCGCCGGCCGGTATGTGGATGTGCACATCCTGGGTGTCGAAAAAATCCTCCGTAACATTAAGCCGGTCGGCGTTGCTGCGGATATAGCTGAGCGCCGCCTGGGCGGATTCCTTCATCACGTCGCCCAGCGATCCGGTCATAATGAGGTTGCTCTTGCCCTTCATTTTGGTGGCTTCGATAAAAATGATCTCACCGCCGGTCTCCGTCCAAGCCAGGGCGGTCGCGATGCCCACCTTCTCTTCGGCATCCGCCATCTCATAGTAGTACCTGCGGGGTCCCAGGTATTCCTGCACCGTTTCCCTATCGATTTTAACAGGATTTTTCTCATCGCTGGAAAGTATCTCCCTGGCGGATTTGCGGCAGATGGAGTCGATCTGGCGCTGCAGATCCCGCAGGCCGGCCTCCCGGGTATATTCGGTGATAATGGCGCGCACCGCCTCCGGCATAAACTCCGGCGGATAGGATTCCAGGCCGTTGTCCTTGACGGCCCGGGGAATGAGATATTGAAATGCGATCTGCTCCTTCTCCTCCTCCGTATATCCCGAAAGATACAAAACCTCCAGCCGGTCCAGCAGCGGACCGGGGATATGGTCCACGATATTGGCGGTGGCAATGAACATGACGCAGGAGAGGTCAAAGGGTACATCCAGGTAGTGATCCACGAAATTCGCGTTCTGCTGCGGGTCGAGCACCTCCAATAGGGCGGATGCCGGATCGCCCTTGAACTCCTGGCCCAGCTTGTCCAGCTCATCTAACATAAATACGGGGTTGTTAACCCCGACGCGCCGGATTTCCTGGATGATCCGCCCGGGCATGGCCCCGACATAGCTTCTTCGGTGGCCGCGGATCTCAGCCTCATCCTTGATGCCCGCAAGGGAAATGCGGATAAACTCCTTTTCCAGGCTGTGGGCGATGGACATGCCGAGCGAGGTCTTGCCGGTACCGGGTGGACCGGCAAAACACAGGATCGGGCCCTTGGCCCGAAGCTGCTGGGTTTTGTTGACAAGCGCCTGGCGGACGGTGGATCGGATTTCTTCCAGCTTAAAAGGCTTTGTGATGTAGTTGAACGAGCCTTTTTTCATGGCCTCGACCGCATTTGGCACGGTCGCATAGCCGGTGATCATGATGACCTCGACCCGCGGGTCTTTCTCACGGGCCTTTTCCAGGACCTCGATGCCGTCCACCTTGTCCATTTTGAGGTCCGTAATAATTACGTCCACCGCGGTCGTCTCAAGCACCTCCAGGGCTTGCACGCCGTTTTCGCGGGTAATGACTTCGTAGCCCTCCCGGCTCAGCACATGCTCCAGATTCTTTCGGGTCCGCTCCTCGTCATCCACCACCATGATGGTATATGTGCGGGAAAGCTTGATGATCCGGACGGCCAGGTACTCCAGGATCCGGTCCTTGATCTCGTCCAACCCGTAATGCTCCTCGCTTAAAACGGTTTCCGCCCTTTTGATATCGAGCTTGTCGGCGGTTGAGGTGTTCCACGGCAGGGACAGGAGATAATCGATATAGTTTAGTGCAATAGTATACTCCGCCGAGGAGGGGCTGGTTTTGGCCATCTTGTCCAGCTCCTTCATGGCGATTTTCACCACACGCTCGGGCATTTGCGCAGCCTTCACCTTCTCCCGCAGGTCCTCGATCTCTGTCAGTTCTTCAGGCTCCTCGGTTTTATCGCCTTTTTTGAAAATCGGCATGGGCTGTCTCCAGGATTATAGATAATCATTTTATTTATTATAAAACCTATTCAACGGATTTTGCAAGCAGATAGGAGCCGTGTGGCTTCTCCCCGGAATAGGCTGTTACATTATGCAACACAGCAATAATTCTGCAACAAATATAACTTTTTAATATTTAAATATAATTTAATTATATTTGAAAATTGTTGCATATTGTAACAATTAGATCAAACCTCATCGCTGCCTGCATCGTCAATAAACATTATGATAACAGAGTGTTATATAAAATATGGAAGTTCGGCACATGAATTGCAGCCCACTCCATAAAAAGTGTTTCAAAGGATTTGAAATGCGGCCCCTAAATTTCCGCTAAACCCCAAGAAAAGGGACAAGGAGGCAAAAATGAAACTTTTTCAGAAGCTCAATGCTTTCGACCGACTGATGGCAGCCATTTCTTTTGCCGAAGCCAACGAACAAAGCACGGCAATCGGAATAATGGAAAGCAAGAAACGGCAGGAAAAACGCCGTCAGAGTCGCAAGGCGCCGGAAAAAAGAACTGATGATCGGCCGCGCATGCAGATGTAACATTTGCGCAACCGGCCAAAAGCATTTAGAACCCCCAGATGAAAGGGATTGCCTTATGGAAAAAGTTTTGCTGGCCATTGACGGCATGCGCCCGGATCAACAGATCGTCGATTATGCCGCAAAGCTGTGCCGGCGGATCAAGGCGGAGTTGAGCATTGTCCACATTATCGATCCCGAGGTCTATGCCGGCTGTCTGAAAAATTTCCATAGGCAGGTTCACCGGGCCCGGGATTTGTTTGAAAATACGATGATCGCTGCGACCTTCGCTGAGAGCGGAGACCATGACTCGGCAAAAAGCCTGATGGACAAAGCCTCGGCACAGATTAACCAGATGCTTTCGGATACGGATAAAAACGCCATCAAATACCGGATAGAGGTTCAACCCGGCGAGACCGGCCAAGAAATTGTCAAGTATGTAAACAAGCACCGCGATGTCGTGGTGGCCATCTATGACGGCTCAGGATTCAGTACCCCCCCGGATACGGCGGACGGAAAGGAAGGCGCCGCAGACGCCGATCCATCACCGGGGCTCGGGGGAAAACCCCGGTTTAAGGTTTCGGAGCTTCAGAAGAAACTCGCCGTACCCTTGGTGGTCCGCCGATTCGCAACCAATGGACAACAATAAATATTGAAGGATTAGAACGGTAAAAGGAGGTCTGCATGAAACCATTCCTAAAACGTCTGCTTAATAAAAGCCGCTCCTTTCGCAAGAAAATGGATGAATACCACGAATCGATCACATTCGCCGAAGCAGGTGAACCGGCTCACGGCGGAAGCGCCGCGGAAGCCGAACAACCAGAGGAACAGCCCGGCCTCCTTCTTGTCATCGGAAACGGCAATACATTTTCCCAGCGGGTCATTGACTATGCCCTGGAGATGGCCCAGCGCATGTCCTATGACATTCTTGCTTTGAATGTCGCCCCGATTCCCCAAGAGGCGGTCAAGATGTTTGCCCCTTCCCGGAACAAGATCGAGGAATTTGAGGAAAAATCCCGGGAAAACGCGCAGGCATTTAAAGCAGCGGCTGAGGAAAAGGGCATCGCCCTGACACATACCGTCAAATTCGGGGATACGGATTCAGTGGTGCAAGAGGTCGGCAAGGAATACGGCCCCGTCGAATTCGTTATATCAGAACCCAGCGAGGAACAGGCCGTCGAACGGCCTGAGAATGAAAACCGCCCGGAAAAACAACTCTACGTCTATTCAATGGTCTGATCCGATTCCAGCGGACAGGTGACATGATACGGCGCATAAACAGGAGCCAGGAGCTTTCGAACCATGTGAGAGAGCCCGGTATCCTGTTTTTGCGTTTTTTCCCATTATCGGCAGTTTTACTGTTTACTCCGGACGATACGGATTCTTAATCCTATAGCCGCAACCGAAAAGGAGGAACAATGGAGTTTAATTTTTTTCTGGGCTTCGGCCTTGTACTTATTGCCGCAGCGCTCTGCTATTGGTTCCGCCACGAGCACAAGGACTGATGGATTTTGATGGATTTGTAAACTGAAAAAGAAAGGATATAGCCGAGATGACGCCTGAAATGGTACTGACGATGATTGTGCTGGTCTTTGCGATCACCCTTTTTGTATTTGAATGGGTCCGTGTGGATGTCGTGGGCATATTAATGATGGTCTTGCTGCCGCTCATCGGGCTGATCTCCCCGAAAGACGCTTTTGTCGGGTTAAGCAGTAATGCCGTGGTCTCAATCATGGCCGTAATCGTGATCGGAGCGGGTCTGGATAAGACCGGTGTAATGAATCAGGTCGCCCGCCCCCTGATCAAGCTGGCCGGCAAAAGTGAAAGCCGAATTATCACGTTAATCGCCGGAACGGTGGGGGTGATTTCCAGTATGCTCCAAAACATCGGGGCGGCCGCGCTTTTTTTACCCGCCGCCCAGCGGATCGCCAAGCGGGTTGGCCTGCCGGTATCCCGGATTCTCATGCCCATGGGATTTTGCGCAATTATCGGCGGCACCCTCACCCTGGTCGGCGCCAGCCCCACCATCCTATTGAATGATCTGATGACGATCGGCGGCGAAAAACTGGAGCCTTTCGGTCTGTTTACCCAGACGCCCATCGGCATCTGTCTGTTGATCACGGCAATTCTTTATTTCGTCATTTTCGGCCGATTTATCCTGCCCGCCGGCGGCGGGGAGGCGGATAAAGGGGTCACCTCGGACCTGATCGAGGCCTACCGGGCGCTTGAAAATATATACGAAATCCATATTCCGGAGGCGAGCGGCGAACCCAAGCGATTGGATACCCTTGATATCCAGACGAAATATCTGGTCACGGTCGTCGCGATCAGCTTTTCCGCCAAAAACGAAAAAACCTTCGTCCCCCGCAGCTCGGACCCGATTTCGCCGGGTGATGATATAGCGGTGGTGGGCAGGCAGAGAAACGTTGAGAAAATGGCCGAAGAACAAGGCTGGCAGATCAAACCGGCCCTTGACGTATTTGCCGAAACCCTGGCCCGAACCACCGCCGGCATGGCGGAAACCATCGTATCCCCCAGATCGGAGCTCATCGGAAAGACCATGAGCGAAGTCGATTTTAAAGAGCTCTTCGGTGTGAATCCGGTCGCCCTCTTTAAAGGCAACCGGATCTATTATTCCGGGCTGACGCATATCCGCCTGCAAATGGGGGACACCCTTTTGCTGCAGGGCCCCTGGGAACGATTCCATATCCTGAAGAACTATCCCCAGCCGCGGGCGCTCACCTTTTCCACCCCCCTGGAAGGCGAAATCCTCCGGCCGCAAAAATCCAAGCTTGCCCTCTTCTGGCTGGCGGTCGCCCTTTTCCAGGTAATCTTTGTAAAAACACAGCTTTCCGTTGCCCTGATGTCGGGCGCCCTGGGCATGATCATTACCGGCGTCCTGAAAATAGACGAGGCCTATCGGGCGATTGACTGGATGACCGTCTTTCTTCTGGCCGGCCTGATACCACTCGGGATCGCCTTTGAAAAGACCGGCACCGCCGCATTTATTGCGGAAAGAGTGTTGGGCCTTCTGGGCGAGCCATCCCCAATCGTGCTGCTGGCTGTGGTGGGCCTTATGACCTCCTTTTTCACCCTGGTGATCTCCAATGTCGGGGCGACCGTGCTTCTGGTGCCGCTTTGCATGAACATGGCCCTGATGGCCGGCGGCGACCCCCGAATGGCCGCCCTGGTCGTTGGGCTTTCCGCTTCCAACACATTTGTCCTGCCCACCCACCAGGTAAACGCTTTGATTATGCGGCCGGGAGGCTATCGAACCATCGACTACGCCAAGGCCGGGGCGGTCATGACCGTCCTGTTTTTAACCGTGGAGCTCACGGTCCTTTATTTCTTCTACGGCGTTTAAGGAGGTTTTTATGTCCATCATCACCATTTCCCGGGGATGCTTCAGTCACGGCAAGGAAGTCGCCGAAAAGCTCGGCAGCATGCTCGGCTATAAAGTGTTGAGCCGGGAGACGCTCATCGAGGAGGCCAACCAGGTTTACCACGTGCCGGAAAAAGACCTGATCAAATCGATCCATGACGCCCCCTCCGTTCTGGAGCGCCTAACCCGCGGCAGGGAGCAATACCTCTCCTATATCCAGGCCATGCTGCTGCAGCACGCCAAGAATGACAACCTGATCTACCACGGCCATGGCTCCCATTTTTTGCTGCCCAATATTTCGCATGTGCTAAACGTCCGGATCATTGCCGACATGGCGGACCGGATCGCGTTTATGCAGCAGACCCAGAGCATTTCGGAGAAAGAGGCGATGCGCCACATCACCTCAGAGGACGCCAACCGGGCGCGCTGGGCCCACTATTTGTATAAAATCGATATTACAGATCCCCACTTCTATGATATGATAATTAATATAAACAAAATAAATATTGAGGATGCGAGCCAAATGATTTGTCACGCGGCCCAGAGGGATTCATTTCGCGTAACCCCGGAATCCAGTCAGGCGGTTACCGATCTCGCGGTCGGCAGCCGGGTCAAGGCCGCCATTGAAAATACCTGTAAGCGGGATCTGAAAGTAACGGTAACGGCCAGCAAGGGCAACGTGCATATCCGCGCGGAAACGCAGAGCATCCGAAAAACCGGCTATACGAATCCGAAAACCGCGGAATACGTCAAGGATACGATGAAACAGGAGATCGCGGATGAAATTGCCGGCGCTATCGCCGGTATTCCGGACATCAAAAGCGTGGTGTATGAAGTCGTACCACCATCCTACAGCTGAAAAATCCATATGAAGATAAGTGTTCAAAGACGCATCTCCATCGCATTTATCACCCTGGTCCTGCTAAACGGGATCATCTGGCTGATCAGCGACTATCGAAACCATCTGCTGGAGCTTAAGTTCGATATCATCACGGAAAAAAACCAGCTTTTGAACACCATCCTGGAAGCCCGCCGCTATGAAAAGAACTATTTCCTGTATTTCAATGAAAAGGATCTCAAGGAGGCGATCACCTATACGACAACGGCTGCATCCAAAATTTCTGAAATCATAAAAGCCTATAGGGATTATGCGTCCAGCCAAAATCTTCTCTCCTACCAGGACGAGTTAAAACGGTACAAAAACTCGCTCCTGGAGCTTCAACGGCATTACCGGGAAAACCATCTCAGCGGGGATATTGAGGGCCTGATGGCCGGCAGCAAGCAGAAACAGTCAAACATCCGGGCACTGGGCCAGGAGATAACCTCCGATCTCGAGCAGATGGTCCGGAAGGAACGCCTGAGCGTCAACCGGATCGTCAAGGAATCGCGGATATACTCATTTCTCGGAGTTTCCACCGTGTTCGCGCTTTCCGTTTTTGTGGCCTTTTTTTTGATCTTCAAGGTCAACCGGCCGCTTCGCCAAATCGGCCGGGCGGTGCGAAAAATTGCGGCGGGCGATTATGAAAAAATACCGCCGCTGAATACAAACGATGAATTCGATGAATTCGTCCAGAGCCTAAATACCATGATCAGCGAGGTGAACAAGCGCAACGAGCAACTGGTCCAAAGCCGTAAAATGGCCTCCCTGGGCACCCTTACCTCCGGCGTGGCCCATGAGCTGAACAACCCATTGAACAACATCTCCACTTCGCTTCAGATTGCCGTAGAAGAGATGGAAAGCGGCGATCCGGCCTACAACAAGGAGCTCCTGACAGACGCTGAGGCCCAGATCGAGCGGGCCCGCGATATCGTTAGGGCATTGCTGGAGTTTTCACGGGAACGCACATTCAAACCCGCAAAGGTCAATATCAAAAACCTGATCGAGGAAAGCCTTAAGCTGATCAAGGGCGAGATGCCGGGCTCGGTTGAGGTTGAAATCGATGTCGACGAGGACATGCAGACGGTAATGGATTTCCGGCGGATGCAGCAGGTCTTGATCAATCTTATTTTAAACGCCGTCCATGCCATGGGCGATGAGGGAAAACTCACCATCAGGGGGATCCAATATCCAGAGAACAATGAAATATGCCTCCAGATTCAGGACACCGGCAAAGGTATCCCGGCTGAATACAAGGATAAAATTTTTGACCCCTTCTTTTCCACCAAAGAAGTGGGAAAGGGCACCGGCCTGGGCCTGTCGGTTTCCCATGGGATCATCCAAAACCATGGCGGACGCATTGATGTGGAGAGTGAAGAGGGTGCCGGCACGACATTTTTTATTTACCTGCCGATGCGAACTGATAAAATTGATGATGAGGCGTCAATGAACGAGAGCGATAACAACGATTAATCCCCCGTCTCCCTTTTTAAGCAGAAATAACGGGGGCCGATGAGATAGCCAACCCATGAACGATCGGAAAGCCGAACAAAACAGCAAAAATCAGCAGGCAGCGGAAGCCGCGACGATTTTAATCGTCGAAGACGAGGCCATTGCGCGGAAAAACCTGGAACATATCCTGAAAAAGGAAGGATACCAGACGATTGCCGTAGACAACGGGGTAAAGGCGACCGAACTGATGCAAACCACCACGGTGGACCTAGTGGTAACGGATCTTAAGATGGAGAACATGGACGGCATGACGGTATTGGAAAAAACCCGGGAGCTTCTGCCCGATACCGAGGTGATCATGATCACGGGCTATGCCACGGTGAACTCCGCCGTCCAGGCACTAAAAAAGGGTGCCTATCACTATATCGCCAAACCCTATAAAATTGACGAGGTCCGCAAAATTGTCGCCGAAGCCCTGCTGAAACGACGGCTGCTGATTGAGAACCGGGAGCTCAAGGCCTCCCTCAAAAGCCCGGGGGAGGTCCCGTTTATCGTCGGCAAAAGCGATGCCATGATCGAGGTAAAAAAGACCATCCGGCAAATCGCGCCGTCGGACACCAATGTGCTCATTTTCGGGGAAAGCGGCACCGGCAAAGAGCTTGCCGCGAAGGCCATCCATCACCTGAGCGGCCGCTCGGAAAACCGGTTTATGGCATTCAACTGCGGCTCCTTTACCGAAGAGTTAATGGCCAACGAGCTCTTCGGCCATGAACAGGGGGCCTTTACCGGCGCCCAGCAAAAAAAAGCCGGGCTTTTGGAAACCGCGGACGGGGGCACCATCTTTTTAGACGAGGTGGGGGATATGCCGCTTTCCATGCAGGTAAGGCTCCTTCGGGCCATCCAGGAAAAAGTTTTCTACCGCGTCGGAGGAACCGAGCCGATTTCCACGGATGTCCGGTTTATCGCCGCCACCCACCGGGATTTAAACAAAGACGTGGCAGACGGGCTTTTCCGGCAGGATCTCTTCTACCGCCTGAACGTCATCTCCATTCCTTTGCCTTCGCTTATGCAACGGCCCAGCGACATCCCGCTCCTAGCCCATTATTTTCTGGAGCAAAAAAGCCAGGAGATGAAAAAATCGGTCAACGCCATTGATACCGAGGCTATGAAGCTGCTTACCCAGTACGCCTGGCCGGGCAATGTGCGCGAACTGGAGAACGTTATTGAACGGGCGGTGGCTTTTCAGAACGGCCCCCGGATTACCGTGGACAACCTTCCCGATGACATCCGGAATCTGTCCATTGAAACCTACCGTTACAGCCAGGACGGCATCCCGACACTGGAGGCGCAGGAGAAGAGATACATCCAGTGGGTCCTTGAAAAATGCAACGGCAACAAAACCAAGGCCGCCAAAATTATGGCTATCGACCGCGTCTCCCTCTGGCGAAAAATAAAGCGCTACAACCTTGAAAAGGAGGAAACCCCATGAATCAAAAAATTGCCGACCTGTTGGGCAAAGAAGCCGATAATTTGTTATCCCATCAATGCCGGACGGTTCCCGCCGAACAGCTGCATCTGCCGGGGCCGGATTTCGTCGACCGAATCATCGCCCAAAGCGACCGCTCCATTCGGGTGATGCGCCACCTGCAAAGCATTTTCGACCATGGCCGCCTCGGCGGCACGGGATATGTCTCCGTGCTGCCTGTTGACCAAGGGGTGGAACATACGGCAGGGGCCTCGTTTGCACCCAACCCGCAGTATTTTGATCCGGAAAACATCATCCGGCTGGCCATGGAAGGCGGATGCAATGCTGTGGCCTCAACCCTTGGGGTAATGGGATCGGTGGCACGCAAATACGCCCATAAGATCCCGTTTATCTTGAAATTCAACCACAATGAGCTGCTCACCTACCCGAACACCCATGACCAGATCCTGTTCGGCAGCGTGGACCAGGCCTATGACATGGGGGCTGTAGCCGTGGGAGCCACCATTTACTTCGGATCGCCGGAGTGCAACCGGCAGATCCTGGAGATATCGGAGGCCTTCCGCTACGCCCATGAGATGGGGCTTGCCACCTTCCTGTGGGCCTATCTCCGCAATCCGGATTTTAAAACCGGTGATGCGGATTATCACCTGGCTGCGGACCTCACGGGACAGGCCAATCACCTCTCCGTCACCATAGCGGCGGATGTCGTCAAACAAAAGCAGCCAGAGAATAACGGGGGGTTCACGACGCTCAACTTCGGAAAAACCCATGAAAAAATGTATACCGACCTCTGTTCCGACCACCCCATCGACCTGACCCGCTATCAGGTGATCAACTGCTACATGGGCCGGGTCGGCCTGATCAATTCAGGCGGGGCTTCGGGTAAAAACGATCTGGCCCAGGCGGTGCGGACCGCGGTGATCAATAAACGGGCGGGCGGCATGGGCCTGATATCCGGCCGGAAGGCCTTCCAGAAACCCATGAAAGAGGGCGTCGAACTGCTCAACGCCATCCAGGATGTTTATCTGGATGATGACATCACGGTGGCGTAATCGGGATAATCCTTATAAAAGGCATTTGGACATTCATTAGGCGACCATCAGGCTTCCGGCAGGCAAACGGTAAATTTAGAGCCCTCGCCCGGCTGGCTCGACACATCGATTTTCCCGCCGTGCTGCTGGACAATGCCGTGAGTGATAGAAAGCCCCAGTCCCGTGCCCTTGCTGGGTTCTTTGGTCGTGTAGAACGGGTCAAAAATTTTGTTCAATTGCTCTTGCGTAATCCCCTTGCCGGTGTCCGCCACCTCGAAACAAAAATTGTTCTCCTTCGGTTCATGATAGGCGGCAATCCGCAAATTGCCGCCATCTTCCATGGCCTGCACGGCATTTAGTATAAGATTAATCAACACCTGCTGCACATGCTCATAAGAAAGATAGGCCTGGACATCCTCGGCGACCTCAACGTCCAGGTCGATATTCTCGGGAATTTTTTCCCTGATCCTCTTTATGGCCTGATTGACAACGCCATAAAAGTTGACCTCCTGCAAATCCAGGCCGTCGGTCCGCGAAAAATCGAACAGGGCTTTGATGATGTTCTGACCCCGCTCGACCTGGTCTTCCACATCATGGAGGAGCGATTTTTTAAATTCATCGGCTTCACTATCCCATTCCTCAAGGATTATCTGAAGCGAGCTTGAAATGTTATTCAACGGATTGTTCAGCTCATGGGCCACGCCCGCGGTAAATGTCCCCAAAGAAGCGAGCTTCTCCATTTGCACGAGTTTCTCCCGGAGCCGCTTCTGCTGGGTGATATCCACCATGTTGCCTAAAATGGCGGGCTTACCCTCGTATTCGATACGGGTATTGCGTCGATTAATCCAGATTGTCCGTCCGTCTTTTGTAAGCCCTCGGCTTTCGTACTCGGCAGGTGCGGCTTCATCCTTTAATCGCTTTCGATGGACCTCCTCAACCTTGGGACGATCCTCCGGATGGACGAACTCGAGATAATCCATGCCGATGACTTCATCCACGCTGTAGCCGAAAATATCGGCAAACCGTTTATTGGCAAACACAATCGCCCCCCCCAAATTGATGTATATACCGGTCAGCGAGTTTTCCACCAGGGAACGAAATGTGGGTTCACTTTTTGAGAAGGGTTTTTCCTTTTCCATACAGCAATACGATCCATCGGATGAGGTTATAAACGCTCAATTTAGGTGATATATATTATATCATCAATGGGGGAGAGAAGCAAATTAACTGTATGCACTTTTCATATTGACGCGCCGAGGCCGATTCCGTATGGTAACGGCCTGTTTGAATTTTTCTCTTTCCCGGGAATTCAGCCGGTTTGGATTGCCGGAACGATGACCTTTTACCGCTCAAGCAGGCGTTAAAACAATGCATGCGCTCTATCGCAACTGGTTTCTTGCCAGCCGCCCGTGGTCCTTTATCATGACCGCCATATCAATCGGCGTGGGCGGCGCTGTCGCCGCCATAAACGGGGCGTTTCTCTGGGGGTTGTTCGGTCTGACCCTTCTGGGCACGGTTTTTCTACATGCGGCCGCCAATCTGATTAACGACTATTACGACGTCAGAAGCGGTGTGGACACGGTTAAGGTATCCACGGCCATATACCGTCCGCATCCCTTGGTGGAAGGCAAGATTATGCCCGGCAGCATCCATATCGCCGCCTATCTGTTATTTTTCATAGGCGCGGTGATGGGGCTCTGGCTTGCCGCCACGCGGGGATGGCCGATACTTGCGATCGGCGGGGTCGGCATCGCCGCGAGTATCACCTATACCGCACCGCCCTTTAACTATAAGTATATCGCCCTGGGGGAGTTCTCCGTATTCCTCATGTGGGGGCCCTTGATGGTGGAGGGGGCCTATTACGTCCAGCGGCAAACTTTCAGCGCCGAGGCTTTATATATCAGCATTCCCTTTGGCGTCATTGTCGCCCTCGTGCTGTTTGCCAATAACCTGCGGGATGTATCCCACGATAAAAGCCGCGATATCAGAACCGTCGCCATTATCCTGGGACCGCGTAAAGGCTTCTATCTGTATGCCGGCTTAGTAGCGCTTGCCTATCTCTGCATCCTGCTGATGCTTGTGACACGGGTGCTTTCCTTGTGGTCGTTTCTCGTGTTCCTCTCCCTGCCGATTGCTATCAAACTGCTTCGAACAATGGCAAAAAGGATACCCGATGATGCGGATGCCCGGACCGCCCAACTCGATACCGCCTTTGGCGTGCTGCTCCTCGCCTCCCTCATCCTGGAGGCCCTGTTTTGACGCCATCCGCATTTGACCGATGGCCCGTCACCGGCACGGTTCTCCTGGCGTTCGGCCTGTGGTTCGCCACGTTCTACCTGGACTGGGGAATTTTCTGGTTCAAAATTTCCGCGTCCGCCCTTTTGCTGGCGGGACTCGCCTTGTTGCTTGAGCCGATGCGCGAGCTCCGTTTATCGCTTGGTTTCAAAACCATCGGCATCGGACTGATTTCCGCAGCCCTTCTTTATGCCATATTCTGGGCGGGCAAAGCGGTTTCAACCGCGATATTGCCGTTTGCGGGCGAGCAGATCGGCGCAATCTACGGCAAAGGAGAAGGTTCGCCGGTATGGGCCATCTCCCTGCTCTTGTTTTTTATTACCGGCCCATGTGAAGAAATTTACTGGCGGGGCTTTCTGCAAAGAAAGCTCATGTCGCGCTTCGGCGAAGTCGGCGGATATATCCTGGCCACGCTTTTATACGCGGCCGTTCATATCTGGTCGCTTAACTTCATGCTCATCGGCGCCGCCGCTGTCGCAGGCGCCTTCTGGGGGGCCATGTACTGGCGCTTAAACGATATCCGCCCGCTCATCATCTCCCATTCCATCTGGGCTACATTTATCTTTGCCGTCATTCCCATTGTTTAGTTTGAAATTCCTTCCGGATGGCCATACAGACGGTAAACAAAAGCGACAGCTCCGCTTTTACCCGCGAAAGCGGTATAGCAGAAGCTTCCGTCCCAATATGAATTTTGATAGGATAACCTAAATTGAGCGTTTCAATTTTTTGAAGATTTGACAATCTCGTAAAAAGTCGATTTTAGGATGGCAAAGTAAAAAGTTCAAGCCCCAGTTAAGATCCGGGGGCGCGCAAAATCCCGAGGAATGCAGCGTACTTAGCTGTACGTGAAATTCCG
>Ga0102932_1000280_pt1 | contig 24847 bp, 22 predicted proteins | sample SalPonR1_C_D2_MG_FD_78212 | JGI IMG/M metagenome (GOLD analysis project Ga0102932, IMG submission 78212) | Salt pond soil microbial communities from South San Francisco under conditions of wetland restoration - Salt Pond MetaG R1_C_D2_MG | ecosystem: Environmental > Aquatic > Marine > Intertidal...
ACCATGGTAAGCTCCCTGATCTACGGCGACAAACTGTTTGAAGATATGGAGGAGCCGGAAGAGCCCTGGTCTGTTCAGGATTGGTATAACGCCCAGAACAATATCAACCCCCAGGACCCGGTGCTGAATGAGGATGGGACGCTAACCAAATAACCCGAAAAAATAGTTAATTGCCATAGATAGAAACGGGGATCGGCGTTTTTTGCAGCGTCGATCCCTGTTTTTATGCGATAGACGGTCCTATCGCCGTCCCGGCATTAAACGTTATTTTTTTCAATTGCTTATATTCAGTCACAGAATCTTAATAAAAGTATCATAGAGATGTCATGAAACTGTCATACTTCTGGCTATATTTTATGCAACTTTTAGACTGAAGCATTTACAGGAACCCGAAACAAAATCAAGGGAATGGCTAAAGAATATGTGGAAGACACTTTTATCATCAACCGTCGCCGTAATCCTGGGGATCAGCATCGGTATCGGTGCGGCCGCCGCCCAGGACATATCAACATCAACGGTCCAGAAAAAAACCAAACAGGCGATCGAATCGGAGATCGAGGCTCAGAAACAGGCCGATGAATGGAGCCAGGAGAAAGAGCAGCTCATCAGCGAAATCCGGCAGAATAAAACCCAGCTGGACTGGGCGAAATATCAGAGTGAGAAATACACCGCCTATATTGAGCGGGAAAAGGAAAAGATTGAAGAACTTGAACGTCAGAAGGACGAAATGAGAAGCCTTCGCCGGAACCTGGAGCCGTACCTGGACAAACTGATCGCCGGCCTTGAGGGGTTTATTGAATCGGACCTGACCTTTCTGACCCAAGAGCGCAGGGACCGCATTCAGTTTTTAAGGGATTCGGTAAATGACTACCATCTCGGCATGAGCGAGAAGCTTCATCGGGTCCTTGAAGCGCTACAGGTCGAAGCGGAATACGGCCGCTCCATTGAGGCCAACCCGGCGACCCTAAACGTCGGGGGCCAGTCCATTGAGGCGGAGGTTTTGCGTGTGGGCCGCATTGCGTTGTTTTTCCATTCCATGGACGGGGAGAAAGTGGGGCGCTGGAACCCTGAGTCGGAAAGCTGGCAATATATACCTTCTGATTTCAGTCGGTCCATTCGCGATACCATCGAAATGGCCAAACAGCAGAAATCCGTCGAACTTGTGGATCTCCCGATAGGAGGGATTAAAGAATGAAATTGCGTCGTCTGCTTTTTATAAGCGTCTTCTTTTGCCTGCTGCCCGCTGCTTCCGTGATGGGAGCCGCTGATTGGAGCCAAATCGCAGCGGATATTATGCAGGACAATCAGGCAACCGAGGAAGCGGCCCGATATACATTGGAGTTGATCCAAAAAAACAAATCTGAATTGAAGCAGGAGTTGGCCTCCCTAAAATCAAAGCTGGAATCCCGGGAAGCCGAGCTGAAGTCGTTGAGAACAGAGTTCAACGGTTTGTTGGAAACCAAAACCGGCCTGGAAGACGAAATCGAAAGCGAAAAGGAAGAGATCAAGGCAGTTTCGGACACCGTATACAATGCGGCCCAGCGGACCGGGGCCTTGATTGAAAACAGCCCGGTTACGGCAGAACATCCGGATCGGAGCAAGCGCCTGGATCCGTTGCTGACCAAGCAGCGTTTTCCAGGCATGGCGGGTATTCAGACCCTTGTGGACATGATCTGGACGGAAATGGAAGCCTCCGGTGATGTCCGTCTTTATGATGGGGAGTTTATCGGGCCGGAATATCAGCAGCAGACCGGGGAAATCCTCCGGATCGGCTCGTTGACCGCGGCCTACCGCAATCCGGGCGAGCACATCGGCTACCTGCAGCTGGGGGAGAAAAACCGACTGGTGGCGGTCCCCGGAGATCCCTCCTGGTTTGTGAAAAATTCACTTGAAGCCTATATGAAGGGCAAAACCAACCATGTGCCCCTGGACGTTTCCGGCGGCGCCGTTTTTCAGCGGATGGCGGAATCCAGGGATTTTCAGGACTGGCTGGAAGCCGGCGGGCTGCTCATCTGGCCGATCCTTATCGTCGGTGCCGTAGGGCTGATCTTAGGCCTGGAGCGGTTTCTCTTCCTGCTTCGCATTCGCAGCAATTCGGATACGATCATGAACAGTATTCTGGATTTTATCCACAAGGAAAACTGGCAGGAGGCCAAAACATATTGCGAAAAGAATAAACGGTTTCCCACCTGTAACGTCCTCGGCACCATGTTTTCCCATCTGGGCGTTACCCGGGAGGCGATGGAGAACGCGATCCAGGAGGCCGTGCTGCGCCAGGTCCCCCGGCTGGAGCGATTTATCGCCACTTTAAGCATTTTGGCGGCAGTCGCGCCGCTCCTTGGGTTGCTGGGGACGGTTACCGGTATGATCAATACGTTTCAGGTGATTACCCTTTTCGGCACCGGCGATCCGAAGCTGATGTCCGGCGGCATCTCCGAAGCCCTGGTTACTACCCAGCTGGGCCTTGCCGTGGCCATACCGATTATGCTTCTGCATCATTTCCTGGAGCGCCGGGTGGATAAGATCCTGGGTGATATAGAGGAAAAAGGCAACAAGGTGACCGTGGAGCTAATGAAGAAAGGCGCCATCAAAGAAGGGGCCGCGTAATCGTGTTTTCCAATCTTTTGACGGGGACATATGAGTATCTTCAAAGCGGTGGGGGCGTCATTCTGCCGCTGGTGGGGGTCTCCATATGGATGTGGGCGCTGATTCTAAGGAAAGTGCTCCAATTTTACCGGTGGCGGATGAAAGAGCAGTCCATCCTGGACTGCTATAAAAACTATCAGAGCCCGGGCTTTATCGCGGCCCCATGGCAAATAGAGATTCTGGACAAGATCATGGACTATAAAAATAGCCATCTGAAACCGGATAAAAAATCGCTTGCCCGCATTCAGCGGCCGCATCATGAGCAAGTGAACAAGCACATCAATACCATCCTCGTGCTGGCTGCCGTAGCGCCCCTGTTGGGGCTTTTGGGCACCGTGGCCGGGATGATCAAGACCTTTGACGTGATCGCCTTTTTCGGTACCGGCAATGCCAGGGCCATGGCCGGCGGCATTTCAGAGGCCCTGATTACGACACAGACGGGTCTGATCGTGGCGGTGCCGGGATTGATCCTGGGCAATTTCTTAAGCCGCCGGGCCCAGCGGATCAAGGGCCGGATGGAGCGTTTCAGCATTGGGCTGGTACAGGAAATCTGATTTATTGGACGGATGAGTGACTATGGAAGGCATTCGTAATCTGCGCAAGGGAAGGTCCGGCGCGCCGGAGATCAACATGGCGCCGCTTTTGGATATGGTATTTATCCTGCTGATTTTTTTTCTGGTAACCACCAGTTTCGTCAAGGAGGCCGGGGTGGATGTTGAGCGGCCGGTAGCCAAGTCCGCCGAAACCAAAGCCGCAACGAACATGGTCATCGGCATTGATAAAGACGGCGGCGTTTATATGCAGGGCAAACGGGTGGATGTTCGCTCCGTGCAGCCGCGCATGAAGCAGTATGTTATGGAAACGCCCAAGGGGTCGGTGGTTATTGCCGCTGACAAGCAAAGCACAACCAACACCTTAATACAGGTTTTGGATGGTTGTCGTCTGGCGGGGGTCAAAAACATCAGCATTGCCGCACGTAAACCGAAATCTTAAAGGAGACAGGCGTGAATCTAACCGCCCTGCGCGAAAATTTCGGTGATACGGTTATTATTATCGGGGTGACGACTCTGATCAATGCACTGTTGTTTGTTATGATTCCGTTGCTTGCCGAAACCAAGCGGGCTCAACATGACTATGGGGATCCCATAGCCGCCGTGACCATGCAGAAGCCGCAGCATTTTGAGCAAGAGGAAGAAGATCCGGAAAAAGAGGTCAAGGACGAAGAGTTAAGCAAGCTGCCGGAAGCGGCCACAATGCCGGACGAGCAGAGCCCGCCGCCCAAGCCGGAAATGAATATTGAAACGCCTGATTTTGAACTCAATGCGGACCTTGAAGCCGGCCAGGGAATGGGGGTGGCCATGCCGAATCCGGTGCAGGATCTGGGCAACATGGTTTTTAACCTGAGTGATCTGGACCGAAAGCCGCAGCTCATCAACCGAATTCAGCCTGTTTATCCCTACGAAGCGCGGCGAAAAGAGATAAACGGCAGGGTCATCCTGCGATTTATCGTGGACAGGGAGGGCAATGTGCGAAATGTGAAGGTCGTGCGTGCCCAGCCGGCGGGGTTATTCGACGAAAATGCCAAAAAAGCAGTCCAAAAATGGCGGTTCAAGCCCGGTTACTTCAGTGGAGAGCCGGTGAATACACGGGTGACAGTGCCCATTAAGTTTGACCTAAATTGAGCGATGGTCAATTTGACTTGGGATACAACAGATACCTGTAAAAAAAAGGAGAAAACCATGAAACCGATCAAAATCCTACTTACTGTTGTGTTGGCCTTGGCGCTTATGGCCGGCGGCAGTCTTCTGCCGGAGGCTGTTGATGCCGGGGAAAACCCCAGACGGCTGTCTCCGGCGACCCGGTCGGCCCTGGTGACGTCCCAGGAGGCCTTGAATCAGGATCAATATGGGAAAGCCCGGCAGATCCTTCTATCCTACTTAAAAGATCACGCCGAGGAGGCGCCGGCGGATGCATACTGGCTTTTGGGGAACACCTGGTTTTTGGAGGATAAACTGGCTCAGGCCTGTGACGCCTATCAAAAGGGATTGGCCCGGTTTCCGGAAAACGCAGCGCTGCATCAGAATTACGCGGTGGCGAGCTATCTGAACAAAGATTTCAGGGAAGCCGGCGATTACTTTGTTAAAGCCTTTGAACTGGCGCCGGAAAGTCCGGATATCAGCCTTTTGTTCAAGGCGGGATCCGCCTATTACAATTGCCAATGTTTTGATCGGGCCAAGGATTGCCTGAATCGGTTGATCGAGGGCGCTGAAACCGTGAAGCCGCAATGGCGGAAACTGTTGGTCTATACCCATGTTTCCCTGGAAGAATGGGATGCGGCTGAAACCGCCCTTACCCCCCTGTTGAAAGACAACCCCGCCCAATCCGATTACTGGAATCTCCTTGCCCGGCTTCATATCAACCGGGATAATTACAGGGATGCGGCTACAGCATTAAATATTGCCTATGAAATCAAGCCGCCTGAGCCGGAGTCTTGGGAAAATTTGGCTGATCTGTATTTTTATTTGAATGCGCCGTTAAAGGCCGGTGATTGTATTGCCAAGGGATATAGCGGCGAATTTAGCGCCGAACAATGTGAAAAGCTGGCCCATGCCTATGCCAGGTCCTTAAGATATGACAAGGCGGTGGAATATATCAACAAGGCGATCGAAAAAGATCCGACCGCGGATCGATACAAAATGCAGGCGACCTTTTACTACAGGGATCGGCGGTTTCCGAATGCCCTTGCCTCTTTTGAGAAAGCCATTAAGCATGCCCCGAAAGATGACTGGGCGCATTTAATGCTGGGATTCTGTGCCATGGCGGTTGATGACTGGGAGCTGGCGCAAAAAGCCTTTTCCGGTGCGACCACATCGGAAAAATACGGCTCCTGGGCAAAATCCGCCTTGGCCATGGTTGATGATTTGATTGATGCCAGAAAGGCCGCGCGAAAAACCACAAACATAAAGATTTCAATGAGATAGTTTGTAGCCGGGAGAAGCCAAGTAAAAAGGGCGCCTTTTGGCGCCCTTTTTACTTGGTTGGGAGGAAAAAATGGGGGACACTACCGACTTACTCATTCATCTCATAGGTGTCCCGCAGGGCATACACATGGTTTTTCCAGAACCGGTCGAACCGGTCATAGTCCACAAACGGTTTCCGCAGCATCTTCAGGCACATCTCCTGCTGCTTCTCGCTGCTGTCGCGTTTGTAGTAGACTTCTAGGGCATATTTTGAAAAATCGCGGACCATGAAATCAAAGATCTGTTCCAGCAGATCATCGTCGAATTTTTCCATATTGTATTTTTCGATGATGAGCTGTCCGTAGGCCACCAGGGTAAAGAGTTCGCCGATGGTGAGCAGAAAGTCGATATTCTGGGCCTGCTCCTTGGATGGGGCGGCATTTACGAGAAAATCGGTAAATCCCTTGATCTGTTCCTTGAACACATTCACGTTCGGCATATCGATGCTGTTGTAGGCGATGTTGTAGTCATGGAACTGGATTTTGCCCAGCCCCTTGGTCGGCCCCTGGTTAAACAGGAACTCATCATCCGCCGGCTTGTCTTGTTTCGGGATTACCGGAAATTCGGCCGGATTAAAGAAGTAATTGGCCATGAACTTGATGATAAGCGCCATGTTGACGTGGACCGTGCCCTCGAGTTTTGGGAGCGACCGGATGTCCGTGGCTGCCATCTCAAAGTAGACGTCTTTTTCAAACCCGCGGGCGGCAATGACGTCCCAGAGCAGGTTGATGACCTCCTCGCCCTGGGTCGGAACCTTCATCTTGACCATGGGGTTATACAGGAGGTACCGGCGGTCTTCGGCCGAAGCCGCCCGGAAGTAGTCGGTGGCTCGTTGGGAGAACAGCTTCATGGCCGCGAGGCGGGCATAGGCGTCCACGAAAAGCTGCTTGATGTGGGGAAAATCCGTCACATATTTACCGTAAAGGTTGCGGTGGCTGGCATGGTTGATGGCTTCATAGAAGGCGTGGGTGCAGATGCCGATGGCGCCCCAGCCCAGATTAAACTTGCCCACGTTGACCGTATTTAATGCCGCATCCCAGGCCTCCCGACCGTATTCGAGAATGTCATCGTCGGTGATCGGATAGCTGTTTAACGCGTATTCCGCCACGTAGCCTTCCCAGTCGACCACGTTTTGGATAAGGTCATAATTTTCATGTTCCGGGCTCACCGCAAAAAAGACGTAATCGTCGGTTTCAGAGTCCTTGCCGAAGGTTGAAACCAGGGCCGCCTTGTTGGCATTGCCGATATAGTATTTGCCGCCGTCTGCCACATATTTGCCGTCGCCCAGCGGCGTCAGCGACATTTCCGAAGAGTAGAGGTCTGCGCCGTGAGCCCGTTCGGAAAGGCCGAAGGCAAAGATGCCCCCGTCTTTAAGCATCTGGGCGGTTTTTTGTTTGATTTTTTCGTTTTTGCTCATCCAGATGGGGCCGAGCCCGAGGATGGAAACCTGCCAGGCATACCAGTGGGAAAGGTTGTAAAAGCCCAGGATTTCATTAAAATCGCAGTTCCGGAAGCTGTCCCAGCGGGTATCCGGATCATCCGGGGCATAGGGTGAGGGGGTGAGCAGCTTGGCAAAAACCTGGTTTTCCTTCAAAAAATCAATAAAGTCCGCGTACCAGATCCGTTCATGGCTGGCCTCCTTGAGTTTGGCCTTGCCCTTGTTTTCAAAAAAGGCCACGGTTTTTTTCATCAGTTCCCGTGAGGCGGGGTCGAGATGATCGAATGTTTCGGTTTTTGGATTAAGTAGCATTTTGGCTCTCCTTTGTTTACAGTAATGACCTGGCGTACTCGTTTGTATACAAACTATACGCGCACCCAACCCATCTAAATTTCCGGGTCATGCTATATTTCATAAATAATCAGCGGCGGACGCCTGTTAAATCATATCTCGCAAAAGACGTTTAAAAAGGATGCGCTCTTCCGCTGAGAAATGCTCCAGTATCTCCCGATTGGACTCCTGGCGCTCTGAAATGAGTTCCGGTTTCAGGTGGTTGGCCTGTTCCGAGGGGTAGATCCGCTGGATTCGACGGTCCTCCGGATCAGGGCGCTTGACGATCCACCCCGTCTCCGTCATCCGGTCCAGGACGCCGGAAAGCGTCGCCTTATCCAAAATCAGGAGCTTAGAGAGTTCTGTAGCGGTCATTCCCGGCTGATACCAGAGCCCTTCCAGCACCAGATGCTGCATGTTTGTCAGGCCGTAGGGCCGTAGCCGCTTGTTAAAATCACCGTGGGCCTTCTGATAGGCTTTTCCCAGCAGAAAGACCATGCATTCAGGTAAATCCTCGGGTAAATTAGACATCCTTTAAATCCTTTGTATACAAACAATTTTTTAGGATGTTTGCTTCGGCATGTCAACAATAAACTTTTGAGTCTATTTATTTCCATTCTTGAATAGGTGAGTCGTCTGTGATATTGAATGATATAAGTTAGTTTAGAAATTTTTCGATGTGAACCCGCCAGCATAGGAGTGTCTTATGAACTGTCCCAAGTGCAACCATCCCCTGTCGCGGAACAAATCCCAGGTATCCGGCGGAGGAAACGCCATGCCGGTTTATTACTGCGAGAACTGCGGGTGGGGAAGGGAGCGGCTTGAAGCCGGAGAAGTCGATCAGACCGCAGTGGCGGCAGAGGTTCCCGATTTTGCCGCCGCCGCGTGGCTGAAACTCGCCGGGCTTTGGGGATTGTCTGCAGCTTTGGTTATTGCGCCTTATGTTTTACTGGTAAAAAGCCCTTTTCTCTTCGGCGGCGCCGATCCCGGAGTTTTTGACGCACAGGCGGCCTCGGCGCGGATGGCTGCGGCATTAAACCCATATTATTGGATCGTCGTATTCGCATACATCCTTATCTGTGCGACATTCAACGCCCCGGAGGTCAACAGGCATGACATGGGCTGGTTCGGCGGCCTGGTGGACAACCCGTTTTCCTATTCAGATGACGCCAACCGGACCAAGCTTTTGATTCTGCTGCTGATGGTGCCGGGAAAAATCATCCTGGTGACCCTCTCGGCCACTTACCGGTTGATCCGGGCCGTCACGGCGGCATAAAACAGCCCCCCTTATCCCTGAGGCGGCATAGAATGAAGACTGTCGGCGGTAAACTTGAAAATCGCTCAATTTAGGTCAAATGTTTTTAGACGCCCGCAAGCAGAAAAAACAATAAAAAAAGAGGACTTCCATGGCGGAATCGCCAGGCCGGAAAGTCTGGATTAACGCATAGTGCCCAAAATAATTGAATTTATCGACGCGATGCCGCTGACAGCCGTGGGCAAAGTGGACAAAAAGGCCCTGCGGCAAAATTTGTCAGGTTAACGGCACTGACGCCTCAAACAATTTCAGTTTTCGGGCAAGGGTTTTTCGCGATATGCCGAGTTCTTCAGCCGCCCGGCTTTTGTTTTCCCCATGCTTTAACAGCGCCTTGGTGATTATATTTTTTTCAAGGCTGTTGATGTTGTCCTGAAGGTTCAATTCCTCCGGATCCATACTTTGGGCGTCCGCCGGTACCTTTTCAGCCGGGGCTGTGTTTTCATATAGGAAGTCAATGGATTTGACGGCTAAATATCGCTGAATCACATTCTGGAGCTCCCGCACGTTGCCGGGGTATTCATAGTTCATCAGGGCCTTCATGACTTCACCGGGCAGTTTTCGGAACTCGGATTCATGGGAAAAGTTTTGCAGGAAATGTTCGACAAGCAGGGGAATATCCTCTTTGCGCTCTCTTAACGGCGGCAGGGTAATGGGAATAATATGGATCCGGTAAAAGAAGTCCTCGCGCATGCCGCCTTTTTTGACCTGGTTCAGCAGGTTTTTGTGGGTGGCGGAGATAATTCTGAAATCAGAATATTTAATAATGCTGCTGCCCACCGGGGAATATCCGCCGCCTTCTATGGCCCTTAAAAATTTTACCTGGAGCCCGATATCCAGATCGCCGACCTCGTCCAGAAAGAGGGTGCCCCCGTCCGCCCGGTCCAGGTATCCCTGCTTGTCCGTATTCGCCCCTGTGAAGGCGCCTTTTTTATAGCCGAAAAATTCGCTTTCAAGAAGATTCACCGGTATGGCGGATGAATTTACCGGTACAAACGGTTTGGCGGAACGCCGGCTCAGCTTGTGGACCGCCCGGGCGACCAGCTCCTTGCCGGTTCCCGACTCCCCATAGATGACCACATTGGAATTGGAAGCCGCCGCGTTTAGGATCTGCTCATAAACCTTTTGCATGGATTCGCTTTTGCCAATGATTTCACCCATGCGAAACCGATCTTTGATTGAAGACCTGAGGTTGACGTTTTCCCTGCGAAGAGACTCTGTCTCCTCCTTTAAAGAAATTTCTTTTAGCTTCGCCTCCGTAATATCCCTGGCGGTGAGAAGGACCGATCTTTTCCCCTTCCATTTGATCAGGTTGGCCTTGCCCTCCACCCAGATTTCATTTTTTTTCGAATTCAGCCACCGGGCCTGAAAAAACCGCTCCCTGCAGACATCATGCTGAATGGCTTCATACATTTCCCTGAAATAGACATTGAACCCTTCGGCGACCATATCCATTACATTCTTATCATTGAGCTGGAGGGGGTCGTCATAGCCTAGCATGGCGGCAAACGCGTTGTTTGCAAACAGAACCCGAAAATTATGAAAAAGAACAACACCTTCAGTCATCCGCTCGGCCAAAATGCGGTAAAGCGCTTCACTCTCTCTTAAGGCGTTTTCCGCCTGTTTCCGCTTGCTGATATCAATCCCCATGCCGATGAGAAACTGTTTATCCTCGAGCCGGGTGCTGGCGCCGGTAAAATAGTAGGGAATCCTGCGACCGTCCTTGGTTTTCAGGATCGCCTCGGTGTCCGCCGCCCCCTTGATAAACGTCTCATCAATGCTCTTTTTAATCTGGATCAGATCGTTGCCTGTGAACAATTCGAACAGATGCCTGGTTTGCACCTCCTCGGTGGAAAAGCCGGTAACCGCCTCGACGTTTTTATTCCACTTATGTACCTTGAAATTATTGTCAAAAAGATAGAATAGGCCAGGCAGGTTGTTGATCAAGAGCTCGAAGAACTGGTTCTGGGTACTCAGCGTATGCACTTTCTGCTCAAGCTGGCCAATTTTTTTTTTCATTGCGTTGTCCGAATATTGGTCCGGCATCATGGTTTCCATATGGATTTCCCTGTTTTTTTAATGACTGCACGCGACGGTTTTTCGAACGTCGATTCGGGACGGCGAAGTCAGGGATTCGGGTTTAGCGCGCCGTCAAATTCCGGCGACCGGGCGAACATACAAGTACTTGGAATGACGGGAGATGAGGTGCAGTCCGATACTGATTTTTGGGCACCATCCCATAGAATGCATAATAATTGATTTTGCCGGTTGAAATCAAATTTTTTTTATTCTTATAATGGGATATTGCCATGCCGTTTTTCAGGCCGAACGCATTTTTTGCCGGCCAGCATTTCAAACGCCCGGATCAGGTATTTTCTGCTTTCAGCCGGCGAGATGACATTCTCCACATTAATATTGGATGAAACATCATAAATCGGGTTGGCATAGGTCTCGCGGTATTCGGACAGCTTTTTATCCAGCCAGCCCGGTGTATGAAAATCCGGGTCCTTTCCATACAGGAGCATCACCGACTGGTCCGCCCCCAGGATACCGGTTTCCATGATCGGCCAGTAAAGCACCATATCGCTGCCGAGTCCGGGCAATACCCCCATGCCCAGATTGCCGCCGCCATAGGCCTTCCTCAGTATCAACACGATCCTCGGAACCGTGGCCTCACACAGGGCGTAGAGCACTTTTGCCCCGTGCCGGATAATGCCTGCATGCTCCTGGTCTGAACCGGGCATATACGCGGGGGTGTCTACCAGCATGGCCATTGGGATATTGAAACAGTCACAGAATCTGATAAAACGGGCCTGCTTATCGGAGCTGTCAACAGTTAGCGCCCCCGCCTTGACCATTGGGTGGTTGGCGACGAAGCCGATGGTGCGGCCGTTCATTCGTCCAAAGCCCACAATAATTTCCGGGGCGAATTCTTTTTTTACCTCAAGAAAATCGTGGTCATCCACGAGGCTTTCGATGACCCGACGCATGTCATAGGATTTGTTGGGAGATGGCGGCACGATGTCGTTTAGTTCCGTGCATAATCGGTTCGGATCATCCCTGTTTGGATAGGGCGGCGGGGTATGATCGCAGTTTGCGGGCAGAAAACTCAGCAATCTGCGGATTTCAGCATACAGGGTCTTTTCATCAGGCATACGGAAATCGCAGCAACCGGTCACCTGGGAATGGACTTTTGCGCCGCCCAGATCTTCCATGGAAATCTCCTCACCGGTAACCATTTTAACGACCATCGGGCCGGTGATAAACATATGGCTGATATTGTCGACCATATATACGAAATCGGTCAGAGCCGGGGAGTAGACGGAAATTCCGCCGCAGCTGCCGACTATCGCTGATATCTGGGGTATGATACCGGAGCCCAGGGTATTGGGATAGAAGACGGAGCCGCCGTGCTTGTCGGAGATGTTGGAAAAAATGGATCGTTTTCTTTGGCCCAGCCATTCCAGCTCTTCGGAATTGGGAAGGCGCGCCCCAGGCGAATCATGCAGTCCGATCAGCGGAACCCGCATTTCAAGGGCGTGTTCAATGGTGCGGTACATTTTGTACCCATGCTCCACGCCGATCGAGCCCCCTCTTACCGTCCGGTCCTGGGAATAGACAAACACCTTGCGGCCATCAATTGTTCCGGAACCGCATACCAATCCGTCTCCCGGCATGCCAACCGCATGGGCGGCCAGCATGTGGGTTTCCATAAAACTGTCCGGATCCAGAAGACATTCAATGCGTTCCCGGGCGGTTAGTTTGCCCTGCGCATGCTGTTTTTCAATTTTATCCGGCCCGCCGCCAAGAAGCACTTTCTGCCGAACGGCGGTTAGTTCATCCAGGCGTTTTTGTAAAAAATCATTCATGAAAGCGATCTCCTTGCCCATTAATGGGTTTCAGGGCATTGTCCGCATCAGTTCTTTAAACTCCCATACTTTTCTTTGAGTTCAGCCTTCTTGACCTTCATGGTGGCGGTAAGGGGCAGCTCCGTCATCATTTGGACCCGTGCGGGGTGTTTGTATTTGGCGATCCGGGTTTTCAGAAATTCATGGATTTCCTCGATGGTAACCACCTGGCCCGCTTCTTCCGGAATCACAAATGCCATCCCCACTTCCCCCCATTTATCATCATTGACTCCGATAATGGCCACCTGGGCAATTTTTGGATGGTTTAACAGGATTTTTTCAACTTCCGCGGGATAGACATTTTCACCGCCGCTCCGGTACATATCCTTGGCCCGATCGACGATGTAAAAATAGCCTTCTTCATCCATATACCCCAAGTCTCCGGTGTGAAGCACGCCGTTGACGATCGTTTTTTCTGTGATTTCAGGGAGATTCCAGTAACCGGACATGACGGTCGGCCCTTTTGCCACGATTTCACCGATTTCCCCTGCAGGCAGGGCCCTTCCGCTTTTATCCTCGATCCAGATGTCCGTAAAAAACCCCGGCTTGCCGATGGATCCCATTTTGCGCTGTATATCCTCTTTCGGCATCATCATCATCGCGGAGTTTTCAGTTTGTCCAAACCCTTGCTGCATATGCAGCCCGCGTTTGGAAAGCGCTTCAAATATGTATGCCGGGGTTCTCTCGCCGCCGCCCACGACGCACCGCACGCTGGTCGCGTCAATTTCATCGAGCTTTCCCGATTCAATAATCATCCGCCACATGGTCGTGAGGGCAAAAACGATGGTCCCCCGGTACCGCTGTATGTCCTCGGCGAATTCATTGGGGTCAAACCCCCGGCGCATCACCATGGTCATGCCGGCGCTCAGCGCCGGCGTCGCCACAATAAACAGGCCGCCGGAATGGAAAAGGGGCATCTGGGCGATGAGCACATCATCGGGGGTTGCGCTGGTGTATGACGCGATCTGGAAATTTTTAAAAAACGTCTGTTCATGGGAGAGAACGGCTCCCTTGGGATTGCCCGTTACCCCGGATGTATAGACAATGCTCAGGGGATCGCTTATCAAAACAGACTCCACCGGGGCCGGCACTGATATATTGTTGTTGTCCACCAGCTCTGCGTATTCCTCCGCCCAATTCGGGCAGTCCGGCAGTTCAAAGCCGGGAATCTGGGGGCCGCCATTTTTAAGATAGACAAACTTGTCTTCGTCTATCTTCAGCCTGTTGCGCACCAAATCGATGCTGCCCAGAAAGGAATCATGGAAAAACAGAAAGCGGGCTTCACAATCATTGATCTGGTATTCAAGTTCCGGCCCCAGCAGGCGCCAGTTTAATGGCACGAAAATACCGCCGAGACGGGCGGTGGCAAAATAAATTTCCAGAAATTCAATACAGTTTAGCATCAATACGCATACCCGGTCCCCTTTTCTAAGGCCCTTGGCATGCAGCATATGGGCGCATCGATTGATGCCTTCGTTTAATTTGCCGTATGTAAAGGGTTCATCCTCGAATATAATGGCCGTTTTATCGGGATGCATTTGCGCGTGTTTATAAGGGATGTATCCGATATCCCAGGGAATTGATGACATGGTGGCCTCCTTTTGACTCGGCTGCCGTTCTTGACAACGCCAATGGACGGACACTAACTCGTGCCCCGGCATGGATGAGACATTTATTTTCCGGTAAATACGGGATCGCGTTTCTCAAGGAAGGCGGTTTGGCCTTCTTTGAGATCATCGCTGTTGAATGCCTCGCCAATCAGGGCTTCTGCATTATTAATGGATTCAGGGGCGATCAGAAAACATTGGCCGATCATATTTAGTATTTTTTTGGTTCCTTTTAACGAAAGCGGCGCATTTTTTGAAATCTCATCGGCCATGGCGTAAACGGTATCCGAAAGTTTATCGGCTGGAACGAGATAGTTCACGAGTCCCATTTCTTTGATCTCCCGTCCCGTATAGGTGTGGCCGGTGAGAAAAATCTCGCGGGTTTTCGCCATCCCGATCACCTCGATAAACTGGCTCAGGCCTTCCGGATGATAAACCAGGCCCAGTTTTACCGGCGGCATCCCCGCCTTGATATGATCCGCGCCGATGCGTATGTCACAACACATGGTCAGGTTGAGACCGGCGCCATAGCAATAGCCGTTGATCATCGCGATCACCGGATAGGGGAAGTTTTTGATGCTGTTTAAGGCCAGCTCAAGAGGGTTGTTTGCCTTTAACACCGCTGCGGTTTCGGGTGTGACCTCAGTTGGTATGTCGACGATATCGAATCCGGCGGAAAACGCTTTATCAGAATTGCTCGTAATGACAACTACCCGGACCGCATCATCTTCCGCCCATTTTTTCAGGGCCAGGTGCAGCTCCACTAAAAGCGCGGGGGAGAGCGCATTGCGCCTTTCCGGCCGGTTTAGTCTCAGCGTTCCCACCTTGTTTTCAACCTCTTTGATCAGTATGCCGTTTTCCATGCCGGGTGCCTTTATTTTGATGTTTCCGATAAACGCCGGTCCGATGCGTTTTTCTGTCTTTGCCCCGCAAGGGTTTTCGTTGTTTTTGGGAAATTTCCTCCTCCATACAGGAATACCCCTTTAAACAGCGATTCCATGGCCTTTGGGAGTTGCTCGAAATAATCAATGAACTGGATGGTCCTGCCGTATTGGTTTTTCATGGCGTCTTTGCTTTTATATCCGCACCCCAGGGTGATCAGGGGGATTTTCTGCTGCCGGCAGTATTCTATTCCAAAAGAGACATCGCAGCCGAAATTGGATTCGCCGTCCGTAATATGAATTAGAAGATTGCGGCTGATATTGGCGGGCATCAACTTCGCCGCGGCAATAATGGCCTGCCCGGAAGCCGTCTGGCCGGCCGGCGGTATGGAAAACAGCCGGTTGTTTTGAATCAACCGGGAAATCATGCAGATGCCGTTGACTTCGAAATAGGCCCACGCAAAGAGTCGATTCTGATATCCGGTTAGCGCTTTATGAATATTGGCGACCGTATTTTCAACCATCTGCCACTTGTTGCCGCGCATTGAGCCGCTGGCATCGATCAGAAGCGTGACGCCCCAGTCCATATTCGGTATGCTTTCGACCGTTTTGAAGCATCTTCCGGTAACGTGCGCCCTGAAAAGCCGTCGATGATCAATCCGTCCGCTTGAAAGTCCCCGGCTTGCGATAAGATGCCGATCCGCATAGTGGGAGAAAATGGCTTTGAGCCGGCTGATCATTTTTCGGTCCACCACAGGGTGTGATGGGATGTTAAAATCCCAACGGGACACGGGAACCACGGTTTCATCGTCATAGCCCACGACCGATCGAATCATCGGCGTCATGTCAACCGCGTCGGCCGAAAGGTTTGCCTCTATTTCCCGGATCAAAACCGGATTCAGTTTTTCCTGTTTTTTGGGTTTTTGTTCGGCGGTCCGGTTTTTACTAATGCCTGGGCCTTTCAAACATGGGATCCAGTAAAGATGTTTATCAACGATTTTCCAGTCGGCCATCCGATCCTTAATTTCTCCCCATGCCTCAAGATAGAGCGAGGCCCTTTGTTCGCATCGTTTGGTCACACCGGCAGGGCTTTTTATTACTGATTTCAAGCTTGAAGCCAGCAATTTCAACTCCTTTAGAAGCGGTGGGTATTCAGAGGCTATATCCGGGCCGGGGACGGCGCCGAATTCCCGCGCCCACCAAATCAGCAGCAGTTCATCCACACACGGCCGATGCGCTACAAACGCGCGCGGATCATAACGCATGGCTTTATCTCTCGCCACCTGCGTATAGAGACCAAATACGCCGTCTTCCACCCGCTGGTCCACATAAATAGCCTCGCCCATGCGGACGATTTTCTGGAAGACGACTTTTGCCAAGGGCGGCATTTGCTCCATTGCCGGTTCAAGCGTTTTCCAGGTATGATCAGACCATTCAATACGGCGCAGCGCCTCATGAACCACCCGCCCGATCAGATGGTCCACCGTTTTTTCCGGCACGGGATACCGGCCCATTACCATTTCCGGATCAATCAGAATTGCATTTTCAGGGTTGCCGGACATGCCGGCGTATTCAATGCGGCCGGCATTGGCGCCCAGGTGACCGGTAACCTTTCGCAAGGCCCTTAGCAGGTTGGCCAGTTCCACGGCTTCGATAGAAGAGGTGTTTTTGCGCCAGTACGCGGAAATACCGCTTGCTGCGGTCAATGAGAGGGCAGGCGGTTTGCCGGGCTCACTGGCCAAAGCCTGATCCCCCGGCTTTTTATCTGTCCGGATCTGATTGGGGCTAATAGCGTTGATAGCCATTTCTATTCTTTCGTTTCCCGGTTTTGCCCTTTTCCACGTGAAGGGACAGCAGCACCGACTCCAACACGTCTCGGCTGATCTGGAGGCTTCCGATAAAGGCCTGTTCCACAGGCGTCCCGACCGCCGCCATTTCCGCAATCATCAGGGTATGCCGGGTGGATACCACGACCGGATCGCGGGAATTATTTCGCAGTTTACCGGCCACATTCACAATGGTTTGGGCGTCGGCCTCATCGATGCCCGCCTTCAGGTGAAGCACCTGGGTCTCGACTTCCGGGGGCAGGTAATCCAGTAGTATGACATAAAACCGGTCCCGAAGCGCCGCGTCCAGCATTTCCGTGCCGATAAATTCATCCCCTTCGTTTAGCGTGGCAAAAAAAACGACGTCATCCGCCACCCGGATATGATCCAGCTCATCGGTATAAACGCTTCGTTCCTCGGACAACACGGAAAACAGCATGTTCAGTGCTTTGGGATGTTCCGGACGGTTGATTTCCTCCAGGTGAATGACGCAGCCGGGCGTTTGGATGGCGTCCGGGAAAAGGTATTTTCGATAATACGTCTCTCCGTCTTTTAGGGCGTGTTCACCGAAGAGCTGTCCGGGTTCCGACAGGATCCCGATCTGAAATGTCGCCAGGGGCCTTTTGTTTCGGGCGGCAAACTGCCGGACAAGCGTTGACTTACCGCATCCCTGTTTGCCGGCCACCAATATATTCACGGGATGGCGTTTTGTAAGAAGCGATAGTCGGTTGATATTTTCAACCACCTCCGCGGCGAGAAAAAAATGATCGTCCGGTTTTGGAATGGTCAGTTTTTTTTCATTCTGTGTCATAATTCTCCGTTTGATTTAAATGTTCGTCTGCAGTTTTCATAGGGATTGTCAGGGAGCGGACACCCCTTTAATCGGGTTTCCGCCCCTGAGCTTAAAAACGCCCTGTTATGTGCAAAAAGAACGGACACCTTTTACTATTCAGCAAGCCCTTCTATACCGGCGGATTTCCCCCAGGGCGCCTCCCCCGGGCCGATCTGCTGAAGGGCAACCCCTTTCAGCTCATCCACGGCGATCCATGCTTCGCATTTCGTGCACTGCCTGATGCTGATGGGCGCATCTATCCGTGCGTTGTAAAGATAGCGAAACTCCTCTAAGGGGCATTCATTGCCGCATGCGATGCATTTCATCATGCTCTCCTCCTTTTTTTATTTTTTGTCCTGAAGCTGTCTCATTGACCGTCGGTATATGGGGTCACTGCATTCGTAGCCGTCCTTGTCGATAAACGTCATTTTTTCAAAATATTTGCATAGCGACGCATCAGAAAGGGTTTTGGTCGGATAGCCGTCCTTTCCCTCAAGAACGTAAACCGGCGGCTGACTTTTGATATCGGAGCCGAGCTTCAAAAGATTGCAGGTTCCCCTGCCGTCGCTGGACCATGAACTCTCCATATAATGCTTGCAGATGCCGCATATCTTTTCGCCGCCGCCCTTGGACGCGGTTCCGGATGCTTCCTTTTTGTCAGGCATTAGCATACCCGCGTATGCCTTTCGTTTTTCTTCTCTTCTGGACATGATATCTATCCTCCGTTTGGAGGTTATTTTGTTCGCAGCCCGGCCGCGATCCCCCGAAAAGCGATCGGACTGCCTGCCATTTATCCTAGGCCCTGAACTGTTCGCTGAATGATATTGTCCTGGGTTTTGCGGCTGATATCCACGAAATGCGCGCTGTAGCCGGCCACCCGGACAATGACCTCCTGGTATTTTTCCGGGTCCTTCTGGGCAGAGCGAAGTGTTGCATCATCGACCATGTTGAACTGGACGTGGTCGAGTCCCAGATCCGCCCAGGTTCGCATATAGGCCTTCCATAGCTGAAAGCCCTTTTCACCGGCCAGCTGCGTCGGGGACAGCCGTTGATTTAAAAGAAACGCCCGGCCCTGGGTGACGTGGTCTATCTTTCCGCAGGATTTCAGCACGGCCGTGGGCCCTTTTTTGTCAAGCCCGGGCCCCGGTGAGATGCCCCCGTCATAAAGGGCGTCGCCCAGGCGCCGCCCGTTGGGGAGGGCGCCCACGATATTGGCGTAGTGGATGTTGCCGCTGACATTTTCCGGAAGGATCGGCCAGTTGTTGCCGCACGGGCATTTCAGCTCTTTTGAGAATTTTGCGCACGCATCCAGACACCGCAGCATGATCCTATCCACATCGTCATCATCATTTCCCCATTTGGGCGCATTTTTGACAAAATCCAGCCGCATGTCCTCATAGCCGTTCCAGTTTTTGGCCAGCGCGTCTTTGAGTTCGGCCAGGCTGTATTTCCCCTCGTCAAACACCAGCTTTTTGACCGCGGCCAGGCTGTCCGCATTTTCCACCCATGTAAATGCGGTGATCCACGCATTGCCCCTTGCGATGGACGGATCGCAGGTGTCCTGTCCGGACTCGATACAGCGCTCGGACAATCCGGAAAGAAACGGTCGCGGGGTCATCGTGGGGGCCAGCAGCCGGGCCCTGTTGACCGACCGGACGAGGATGCTGAAAATGGTTCGCATCTGCAATACCCACGCGTCAAAAAACGCTTCAAAATCCTTAAATGTCGACACATCCGGTGTTTCCGCGCCCACCTGCATGTTTACCACCGGATCAAAGCCGCTGGTAAATACATACTCGATAATCTTGGCGCAGTTGGCGGTGGCGTTGGCCATGCGCATGGGCTGATACCCATGTTTGGTGGTGGGGTTCGGCGACATGCAGGCCTGATGGACCCACAGCCGGGCCTCCTCGATGGGATGCCCGTGCCAGTGCATGGCGTTTGAAACAAGGATCGGATCATTTCGAATAGAGGGGTATCCGAGTCCGTGCCGGATACATTCAAAGACCTCCCGCATGACCTCATCCTTTACCTGGGGATGCCACCGGAAGGCAAAGGTGGGGTTGGCCACGCGAACCAGCCGGGCCGCCTGCATGAAGGCGATCGTTAGATCGTTGCAGGCGTCCTTTCCCTTTTCATCCACACCGCCCATGGTCCATACCCACGTGCCGTCAATCCCTTGAAGCCCCTCCCGGGCCCATTTGGGTTTGAACTGGCAGACCTCAGCGGCGCGGATCAAAAACTCGCCCACCAGATCCAGGGCTTCTTCTTTGGTCAGGGTTTTATCTATATGAACATCTTTGTCATAATACGGGCCGTGGTAATAATCCGGCCGGCAGGGCCATGCCCCTTCAATCGCCTCGGTACGGCTCATCATTTGAATGAAAATATCGTATTGGAAGGATTCCTGAAGGTTTCGGGGCGGATGCGCCGGCACCTGCTCGCAGGCGGCCGCGATTTTCAAAAGCTCTTCTTTCCGCTGGGGGTCTTCCTCAAAGTTCTCCGCCATTATTCTGGCGAGCCGGGCATAGCGCTTGGCGATCCGGATGCCGGCCTCCAGGGCGATCCTCATGGCCTCCCAGTTGTTTAGCCTGTCATACATCATGGCGATTTCTTTGTTTGCCGTGGGCTCATGAACCGCATCATCGATCTCATCCATCTTTTTGTCCAGCTCATCAATAATGTCCTGAAAGCCCCGATTGCCGGTCATGATATACTCGTAGTCCTTGTTGGAATATCCGCCTCTTGCCAGCGGGACGCCCCAGCCGATGGAGCCGGAGAGCATTTTCATCAGGTCATCTATGTCAAAGACCGGCATCATTTTATCCAGATCGGTTTTTCCGGCCCAGTAGTCGACGATTTCCTGGATGACCGCCTGATTCTTATCCACGGGCTCAGGGATCGAGATGGGGTCATTAAAAACCTCAGAATTGAGGATGGAGGCGATGCTGGGGTTCCAGTTCATGGTGTTCGGCAGGCTCCCCGTATATCCCACCAGCTGCGCATGGTCGGTGATGAAGATGGTTTTATTATCCAGAATATGGGCGAATAGTTTGGCGCTTTTAACCACATACGGATCGGGTGAGCCCTCAAGCGATTTGGCCATGTTGGTGGTTAAGACCGCCTGTTCCAGGTCCGTTTTAACGCCCGGGGCATACAGGCCGCCAATGGCGCCCTTTTTCCAGATGGCCTTCCGAAGGTAATCCAGCCGGCCGGAGCGTCTTTTCTCCGCCGCCCACCACCACTCCTGTTTTTTTTCAAATTCTTCGACTCGGGTATCTTTTAATGCGGGTTGTGCCATTGTTCACTCCTTCTTTTGGGATTGTTTTGGTTTAATACCGGGCTATTGCTGCTTTTTTTGAAATGAAGCGCAGGCGCTTGCATCATCCTCCGCATTCACCGGCTTCGCCTGATAGTACGCCTGTCTGGGATCTTTCACCCGCTGAACACAGTCGCCCCGGTTGGGGTCTTCCTCTAAAGGGAAAAAGTTTTTGCATTCCTGGCATGTCGTCATTGGTTTTACCTCCTGTGATAGGGTTGATCATTTGTTTATTGGTAAAAATCCTATCCGGCGGCCGCCTCTCCGGATGCCTCAAATCCCGAGCCGCCAATGGTCGTGTAAAGGCCTTTGTCTCTGTATGCGTCTGCGGGGATATCCAGAAGAGACGCCTCCATGGCCTCAATATCCTTCATCGGCCAGTCAATTCCGAGCCAGTTGTACTTGTCCTGGCACCAGTTGTGAAACGGCAGCAGGTCCACCCGGCTGATTTTACCGGGGAGTTGAGATAGGAAATCGGATGCCCGGGTATGAAAGCCCATCGTATCGTTAAAGCCCGGAATCACCGGGATACGCACCCATATTTCCAATCCGGTTTCAGAGAGAAGCGAAAGGTTCTTCAAAATTTTTTTATTATCCACGCCGGTCTTTTTTTTATGAAGAACGGGGTCCATGTGTTTCAGATCAAAAAGCACGATATCGGCGGTCTCCGCCACACGAATCAGGGTGTCCCATTCACAGAATCCATTGGTATCCAGGCAGGTATGAAGCCCTCTGGATCCGGCGCTTTTCAGCAGCCTGATTGAAAAATCCGCATGAAATGTCGGTTCCCCGCCGCTAAGCGTCATGCCGCCGCCGGAGTTTTCATAGAAGAGCCGGTCCTTTTCCACTTCATCGAGGATTTCATCAACTGACATAGGGTTTCCCGCAATGCTTAGGGCCTCATAACGGCACGCCGCCACACAGGCCATGCAGCGGTCGCATTTTTCCCTTATGATTTTATGGTAGGCGCTCTCTTCTAACCGGGCCTTCTCCACAGGGATGGGCGGGTTGATCGCCTGATTCGGGCAGACCTCCAGGCACGCGCCGCATTGCACGCAAAGCCTGTTTTTCCAATAGATTTCCGGAAAAGGGGCTCGGGTCTCCGGATTGTGGCACCATTCGCATCGCATGGGACACCCCTTTAAAAACACCAGGGTTCTGATGCCGGGTCCGTCATTGACGGCGAATTTTTGAATGTCCGTGACTAACACTTTATCCTTCATGATGCTTAACCTCCGGCTGCAGAGGGTTAAAGTTTTTCCACAAACGCCCGCATGCTGCCTATTGTGTCCAGATTATGGATCATTTCCGATGTGTGCTGAATTTTTTCATCGCTCAAACCGGGGCTGCACAAATCGGCATATTTTTTAGCCACCCGGTCCCTTTTGATTTCCAAAGGCGGTATCTGCTGGAGAATATCGGAAGCCCCTTCATATTTACGGCCGTTCGATGTTTTAATGACGACGCGTGCCTCCAAGGCGGTCTTTTCAGGATCCAGGATCACATTAATTTTGTCCATCAGGGCGCATATATCCGGGTTTTTGACGTGGTCATCCGTAAATGCCTGATTGCCGGTGATCCCCGTGCACAAAGCGTTGGCCACGCAGTAGGGGATGCTGAATTTTCCCTCCGTCCCGTTTGACGGGGAGACCCTGCCGGCCGCATCCAGAGCCAGTTGGGAGGAATACACCTTGATTTGGCTGATATCGGAAAGGGCGATGCGGTTTTCTTTTACAATCGTCATGGCCGCCTCCAGCGGGGAGTGGGTGGCATGGCAGGAGGCATGATATTTTTGGGACAGGTTGACCACATCCCATCCCCACCCCAGCAGTCCTAATGCCTCCTCATTGACGGCGCCCTTCAAAACGTTAAAAAATCCCTGGGGGCCTTCCAGGATATCCTCCGGGCCGGTAAACCCGTTTTGGGCCAGGAGCGCAGCCATCAAACCGGCCTGGGAGGATTTTCCCGCGTGAAACGGCTTGCACATGGTGCCGAAGACACGCTTTAAGCCCGATGACTGCGTGCCGGCAATGCCCAGCGCATATGCGGTCTGTTTGGCTTCCAGTCCAAGCAGCTTCGCGCATCCGGCGGCCGATGCCAGATGCCCCAGCGTGGAGGTGGCATGCCATCCGGCCATGTAATGATCCAACCCTGCGCATACGCCGATGGTGGCCCCCGCCTGAAGTCCGATCAGGTAGGCGGTCAAAAAATCGCGGCCGCTTTTATCCTGCCATTCAGAAAGCGCCAGCAATGAAGGAAAAAGCGTGACAGAGGGGTGGCCTAAGAAAGAGACCAGGGTGTCGTCATAATCGAGCGCATGTGAGGCGGTCCCGTTAATCAGCGCGGCCTGGCTGACGTTTTTTTTGACCCCGTGCCCCAGGATGGTGGCCTGTGGATTGCCGTCCATGATCCGGGTATAGTCCAGCAGCTTCATGACAACCGGCTCGTCTTTGCCGCCCATGGTGACCGCCAGCCAATCGATAAACGCCACTTTCGCATGCTCATATGCGTCTGCCGGAATCCTATCCGCATCCGTTGTTGCAATAAACTCAGCGAGTTTTTGTGTTGTTCCAGGAGGTTGCGCTATCATTCGGGTCTCCTTAGAAAGACTCGGGTTAACGGATTTTTAAATGAACTGGTTAAGCAGTTCCGCCACAATGGAGTAGGGATCTTTTTTTTGTTCAATCATCTGCCGGGCGGCCTCGGCGATTTCTCCGTTCTCCTCCCAGCGGCGGCGCAGAAACCGAAGCACCTCGTCTTCCACAAGGGAAAATATCTCCTCTTTGATCCGCATTTCCTCTTTATCGTCATGTCTGTTGCTTTCGGTGGAATCGGCCATAAGCGTTGCTACCAGTTCTCTAATTCCTTGATTTTTCAATGCGGATGTTTTTAGTACCGGCGGAGTCGGTTGACCGGCTTCGGAAGACAACTCCAGCATGGCGTAAATATCGGCCATTACTTCATCAGCACCGGGCATATCGGCCTTGTTGACGACATACAGGTCTGCGATTTCCATGACCCCGGCCTTTAAAGCCTGGATATTGTCCCCCTGTCCCGGGATACAGACCATCATCACCCGGTCGGCGGTCTTTACCACCTCGATTTCATCCTGGCCGACCCCCACGGTTTCAATCAAAATGACATCCTTGCCAAACGCATCCATAATGCGGGCCACGTCCCGGGCCGCCTGGCTCATGCCCCCCAGCGTCCCCCGGGTGGCCATGGAGCGGATAAATACTTCTTTCAGGGTAAAAATTTTTTTCATTCGCAGCCGGTCTCCGAGCAGCGCGCCGCCTGAAAACGGGCTGGACGGATCCACGGCGATAATGCCGATTTGATGCCCCCGTTTAACGAGTTCATCCGCTATTTCACAGGTGAGCGTGCTCTTGCCCGCCCCCGGGGAGCCGGTGATGCCCAATATCCGGGCGGAACCGGTATGCGGATAGATCGCCTTCATGGCATCCTTCCATCCGGGCTCCCGGTTTTCCACCTGGGTAATCAGCCTTGCCATGGCGCGAATGTTTCCGGCTTGTACCCCGTCGACCAGGCTTTGCCATGAGTTTTCCACAGTTTTTGTTATCTTCATTTGATCAACCATGACAGTTTCGTAAAAAGTCAGTTTAGAGATGGCAAAGTAAAAAGTTCAAGATCAAGGCGCGCAAAATCCCGAGGAATGCAGCGTACTTAGCTGTACGTGAAATTCCGAGGGATGGAAGCGCAACACAGAT
>Ga0102932_1000301_pt1 | contig 24126 bp, 27 predicted proteins | sample SalPonR1_C_D2_MG_FD_78212 | JGI IMG/M metagenome (GOLD analysis project Ga0102932, IMG submission 78212) | Salt pond soil microbial communities from South San Francisco under conditions of wetland restoration - Salt Pond MetaG R1_C_D2_MG | ecosystem: Environmental > Aquatic > Marine > Intertidal...
AGCTGGTGGGTGGCCCGCGTCAGCAGAATGTTCTCACGCGCGCGCTGTCTTCATCCGCCGCATCACACCCTGGCCGATCGAGCCGCCGTTGCAAATCTGGCGTTGCCCGATGGGCGTGGTCGGGCGCGCGCCGTTGCAAAGCAGCGCCCCTAGACTCTGGGAAGCCAGCCACGAACGCGGCCAGGCGCTTGGCCAAATTATCTTGGCCCAGGTGGTGGAAGGTGGCGCAGACATAGACATCAGCGGCCGGGAATTCGACTTCGTGCGCTCGATCCGGGTCTGGGACGTGCGGCACTACAGCCATCGCGAACGTGGCCGCGAGGACGATTGCGAAGAGCGATTTACGATGCGCCTCGGGACATACGGGACCCAGGGCGACTTCGACTGGCAGTCCACCACACCTGAAGCCGCACCGACTTGGGTGTTGCCATCGCGGCAATGCTCATGGGCCAGCTGGCGCCGTGGCGTTGGTGTTGAGTGGGAGGACCACGAAGGCAACCATGGCTTCGAATGGGTGCGTTACTGATGGCGCGGCAGTTGCGAGGCATCAGTAGCTCGGTGGTCGCGTCAACCCGGCTAGCGTTCCTTCGCGCGGCGGTCGATGGCATTCGCGCGGGTGACGATATCGGAGGCGACCGTCTCATAAAGCTGCGCCCGACGGTCGCGCGTCGAGCCGGGTTTGGGGTTCTGTCGCCTTATGCGTCTGGCGAGCCAAAGCAGGATCTGCGCGGCTGGTTCTTGAACGGCCTCCGGAGTCTTCGGCGGATAGTGTTCTTCCAGCAAGGCGACGATCTCGGCGTTCATGCTCCGGCGGTTCGCGTCCGCTTTTTCCCGGATCCGATCCCGCAAGCCGTCAGGCATACGGATGATGTACTTGTCTTGGGTTGATGAAGGATATTCAGCCATACTGGCTTCTAGCCATGTATTTATTCTTGACGCAATGCTGGCAACTTGCCATGTAAAGGTCAAGCCTACACAGGAGGTGAATTGATGCACTGTCGCGAACCGCTAATGCTCCGGCTGCCAAAAGAGCTCAAAGACTGGGTCAAAGAAGAGGCTCAGCGTAACTATAGCTCGCAAAACTCCGAGGTCGTTCGAGCTTTGTTGGCTGCCAAGAAACGGGCAGATCAAAAGCATGCCGAAATGGCGGCAGATTGATGCACTGACGGGAAAAAATATGACGCAAAGAAATGTTCACACGACCGCGCGCCAAGCTGCATCTGCCCTCATTCGCGAGGCCCGGGAGGCAGGCTGGTTGAGGGCGAGGTTCGAAATCAAGCCTGATGGCAGCGTCACGGTCGATGCCGGCATGGCCGAACCGGACAGCAGCGATGAATTTCTCAATGGCGACTTGAGAATGCGAGAATGACTAGAAAGAGCCTGCCCAAGTACGTGTATCGCGACCGTGGTTACGTGCGTTTCATAAGACGTGCCCGAGGCATTTCTGTCATGATGCACGAAGAGGTGGGCTCACCCGAGTTTTGGGATCATTATAACCGGTTGCTGCGGGGTAAACCGGCCCCAAAGCCGGTTAAGCGGAACTTTGAGGCGTTGATCAAGAGCTATTTTCAAAGCGACGCTTACAAGAAACTCAAGCCGCGCACGAAGTCCGATTATAGGCGTTACATGTCCCACATACGAGAGATCTGGGGCGACAAAGACCCTGCCAAGATCGAAACGCATCACATTTATGAATTGCATCGCGCCAATGCAGACCACTGGCGACAGGCGAACTATCTCGTGCAGGTGATGGTGGTCCTGATGAACCATGCGCGCTTGATTGGGGTTACGAGGAAAGAGCACGGCAACCCGGCAAAAGGAATCCCGCTCTTCAAGCAGCAAAGCGATGGATGGGAGCCGTGGCCAGATGATGTGCGGGATGAATTTGAAGGGCTCGCAACTCCGCGGGCGCGCCTTGTCTACGAGCTTTGCCTTGGGACTGGACAGAGAATTGGCGACATCCTCAAGATGGAGTGGGCGCATGTTGCGAACGACGGCTTCGATCTGACCCAAGGCAAGACGAATAAACCGTTATGGATCCCACTTACGGATCGCCTGAGTGACTATTTGCAAGGCTTGGAGCGTCGAGAGGGGCGCCTAGTCACCGACTCCAATGGTCAGCCCGTCAGCTACCGCACGATTGCTCAGGAAATGCGCGCGATAAAGGCGCGGATGAAGCACGCTGATGCCGCGCGGTACAAGACCCACGGGTTACGGAAAAACGCGACGATCGAGCTCTATCTGGCCGGCTGTGATGACGAGATGGTCAAGTCTGTGACCGGACATTCTGGCGTTGAGATGCTGAAGAAATATGGTGGTCAGGTCCGGCAACGAGAGCTCGCAAGCCGCGCTCAGGAGGCTCGGAACCGACTGGCGCGCGAAAAGAACGAACCATGAAAGTTTCAACGATTGTTTCAAAACCAACGGCGAAGGAGGTCAAAGATGACGCAAGTCATTGATTTTATTGGAGGCGAGTACCGGAATCGAACCGGTGTACACGGATTTGCAATCCGCTGCGTCACCACTCCGCCAACTCGCCAGAGTGGACTTTCGAATAGGCGGTCGCGCGAGGCGCGTCAAGCGGATATCGGGGCTGGGTGCAGCCCGATGACATGCGAGGATTTCGCGTGCGCTGCGCATTGCTGAACCCGGCGACCTGTGGCAAGAGTCGTGACGCAAACTGAACGAATGAGTTTAGCCCATGACAGACTTTGCTGCCCGCCGGATGATGATGGTCGATACACAGGTGCGTCCTGCGGATGTGACCAAGTTTCCGATCATCGATGCGATGCTATCCGTGCCGCGAGAGCAATTCGTGCCGCGAGACCAGGTCGAGGCGGCCTATGTCAGCGAAAACATCCGGATTGCGCCGCACCGCGTGGTTTTGGAGCCGCGTACGCTGGGCAAGTTGCTGGATGCGATCAATGTCAAGAACAGTGACCTGGTCCTCGATATCGGCATCGGCTACGGCTATTCCTCGGCGGTGATCGCGAGCATGGCGGAGGCGGTGATCGCCGTGGAAGAGGATGCGAGCCTTGCCACCGAGGCGCAAACGCTTCTGTCCGAGCATGGTGCAGACAATGTCCTGGTGCACACGGGGCCATTGACCGATGGCGCGGCGCAGCACGGCCCGTATGATGCGATCATTGTTCAGGGCAGCGTCGAAGAGCTTCCACAGGTGCTGATCGATCAGCTCAAGGAAGGCGGGCGGATCGGATGCGTCTTCATGGAAGGCGCGCTTGGCGTTGTCCGGATCGGATACAAGATTGATGGCAAGATGTCGTGGCGCCATGCATTCAATGCATCCGCGCCGGTCTTGCCGGGGTTTGAAAAAGAGACCACCTTCGCGCTCTGAGTCCGCGTCGGTGACACTAGTCTGCAGTGATCGGTGATACTAGTCTGCAGTGATATGTCCTGGGAGGCATCGGGAATGGCGAAACGCGTGAAACTTACGGCACTTGCGATGGCCTGCGGCCTTGCCGTGACCGGCTCCGTGGTCAAGGCGGATACGCTGGCTGACGCGATGATCGGGGCCTATAACACCAGCGGTCTTCTCGAACAGAACCGGGCGGTCCTGCGCGCGGCTGACGAGGACGTCGCGCAGGCCATGGCGGCCTTGCGACCGGTGATTTCATGGTCAGCGGACGCGACACGCCAATTCGGGACCAGCCGTAGCGAATCGACACGCAATACGATCGTTCCGACAGTCTCGAACAGCGTGTCCGCCAGCCTTGTCGCTGAATTGACGGTCTTTGACAGCGGGCAAAACAAGTTTGCCCTCGAGACGGCCAAAGAGGCCGTGCTGGGAACCCGGCAGCAGCTGATCAATGTCGAACAGCAGGTTCTGTTGTCTGCGGTCGAGGCGCACCTGGAGGTGCGCCGGGCGATTGAAAACGTCGCACTTCGCGAAAACAACGTGCGTCTGATCAGGCAAGAGCTGAATGCCGCCCAGCAACGTTTCGAAGTCGGGGAGGTGACCCGGACCGATACGTCTTTGGCCGAGGCGCGCCTTGCCGCCGCCCGCAGCCAGCTTGCTGCGGCAGAGGGCTCCTTGACGGTGGCCCGCGAACAATATCTTGCCATCGTTGGCCGCTTGCCGAACAATCTTCAACCGGTTCAAAGCCTGCCGAATTTGCCGGACAGCGTCGATGCGGCCAAGGCGATTGCCGTGCGCGCCCATCCGCAGATCAAATCGGTCCAACACCGGATCTCGGCGTCCGAACTCGGCATTCTGCGCGCCAAGGCGGCGATGAATCCATCTGTGCGGCTTGCCGGTCGTCTGACCGTGACCGAGGGGGTGGACTCGGATCGCTTTTCGCGTGGCGGGTCTGTCGGGGTAGAGGCCGGGGGGCCGATCTACCAGGGCGGCCGTCTGACATCGCTTGTCCGTCAGGCAATGGCCAATCGTGATCAGGCGCGCGGCGAATTGCACCAGGCCATCGATCAGGTGTCACAAAATGTCGGCAACGCCTATGCGCAACTGCGAATCGCGGCGGCCAGTCTCGAGTCGACAGAACGCCAGGTGAGGGCGGCCACGGTGGCCTTCCGCGGCGTGCGCGAAGAGGCTGAACTTGGCGCACGCACGACGCTGGATGTCCTGAACGCGGAGCAGGAATTGCTCAATGCACGCTCGGCGCGGATTTCGGCGAAGGTGGACCAGGACCTTGCAGCTTATCGTGTCCTGTCCACCTTGGGGCGCTTGACCGCGTCGGATTTGCGTCTGAACGTGCAGCAATATGATCCGATCTCCTACTACAACCTGGTCAAAGACAGCCCGATTCAGAAAAGCGAGCAGGGTCAGAAGCTTGACCGTGTTCTTCAGTCACTAGGAAAAAACTAAGTTTTTCTTCATCTGTTGTGCGATGAGTGCGACCCGGCTACCTTGTGTCCGAGGTAGCAGTGGTGAACCATGTCTGATCCCGTGAAAAACGCGGAAATCGAAGATGTCCTGACGTCGATCCGCAAGCTCGTGGCGGACGAAGCGCGTCCTGTTCCGCCGGCCCGCAAACCCGACCGGGCGCAGCGGCCCGAACGGTTGGTTCTGACTCCGGAGCAGCGGGTCAAGGACGACACGACGCCGCCGGCAACCAGGGCAGAGCCGGTGCTTTTGACCGAGCCTCTCAACACCCCCGGTGCCGGACAGGTCAATGAACGCCCGATGGAAACGATTCCCGGCGATGCCCGTCTGGCTGAATTCGGCAGGGTCGAGGGTGGGTTTCCCGATTTCGATGAGGTCGAGGAAGACACCACCGGGACAGAAGACCGGGATGATACGCGCCGCACCGAACTCAGCCGCCTGATTGAAGAAGAGGTCGCCGCGGCCTTTGATGCCAGCGAGGCGGCCGTGGAAGACGGTAAGTATGCAGGTGAGGACGCGGTGGCATTTCAAGCTGACACAAAGGATCACGACCGGGCCGAGGATGCGGACGAGGCGGATGTCGCCGCAGTGGAATTCAAGCATTCCCATTACACAGGTAAACCAGCGATAGAGACGCCCGCGCCTGACCCCGTGCCGGAGCAGCCCCCGCAAACGCTTGAGGACAAGGTTGCGGCTCTGGGCCGGCTTGTGGCCCGCGATGCCAACCAGGACTTCGAGGAAGAACGGGATCGGCCCGATGCGGACGATCTTGCCCGCGCGAACGAGCCGATGGAGTGGCCCGATCCTGCCCCCTATATCGAGGCAGAAGAGGAGACGGGCACCGACGCGTCAAATGTGGTGAATGCGCGGGATGCATGGCCGCCCCAGAAGCAGCCGCCACAGGAGCCGGAGTCGCCACAGGTGGACGTCGAGTTGCCGATACAGGATGACGCGGATCAGCCGTCGCATGAGTTTTCAACGGAATCACCCGATGGGGATGCGCCGTTCGAGATCGATGAACAGATCCTCAGAGAGCTGGTCGGCGATATTGTCCGCAAGGAACTTCAGGGCGCGCTGGGCGAACGCATCACGCGAAACGTGCGCAAACTGGTGCGGCGGGAGATTCACCGCATGCTGGTGTCGCGAGACTTTGACTGACCGCTGTCGGTCAAGCTGCACAGGCGCAGGGATCGCAGACACGGGCTGCGCTCTTTGACCAAACTTCAAGGGTTTGCCAGGTCATGTCTGACCCGGCGGGGACAGACACGTTGCATTTCTGCTGAACAACAAGAAAGCGCATCCTCAAAAGGATGCGCTTTCTTGTTTCAGAGCAGGTGGTTAAGCCGCTTCTGCCTGAAGGGCAGCGGCGTTGCGGCGTTCGCTTTCTTCGCGTGACAGCGCCACCGAGGTGCGCACACCCTTTCCAACGAACTCCATCAGGCCTTCGACGACCCGTTCGTTGGGGTCGATGCCCGCGCAGCTCAGCACTTCGCGACCGTCGCGCGACCGCGCCCAACGCGCGATCTGCTCCGGCCCGTTGCCATATTTCTTGTCATCGGCAATTGCGTCATCCAATGCGGCGAGGACCACGGCAGCGAACAGCTTGCGTGCGCGATTACCTTGCTCCGCGTTGAAGGCGGTACCGTCAACGAAATCTTTCATGATCCGTCCTGTGATTATTGCTCTTGTGTTTTCCGGCGTGAGGTTGCTTATGGCGCATTCCAGACGATTCGGATACCCCATTTTCGCATACCTTTTATGCAATTAGGGCATACCGGGACGCCGGTTTGAAACGATATCTGGTTGTCTGGACAGTGCAACATCTCCCAGATATAGGGACCGGCACCTTTCTATCAACCTCCTGACAAGGTTTCGCCATGCCCAAGATCAACGGTAACGAGATCCGCCCTGGAAACGTCCTCGAACATAATGATGGCCTATGGGCCGCGGTGAAGGTCGACCACGTCAAACCCGGCAAGGGTGGCGCCTTCGCACAGGTCGAGATGAAAAACCTGCGCAACGGATCGAAACTGAATGAACGCTTCCGCTCGGCCGACAAGGTGGAACGCGTGCGTCTGGAACAAAGGGACATGCAGTTCCTGTACGAGTCTGACGGTATGCTCGTGTTCATGGACACCGAAACATACGACCAGGTCGAATTGCCTGCTGATATTCTTGGTGAACGCCGTCCGTTCCTTCAGGACGGCATGACCATCGTGGTCGAGTTCTACGAGACAGAGGCGCTCAATGCGTCTTTGCCACAGAAAGTGACCTGCAAGATCGACGAGACCGAACCCGTGGTCAAAGGCCAGACTGCCGCGAACAGCTTCAAACCGGCGGTGCTCGACAACGGGGTCAAGGTCATGGTGCCGCCCTTTGTCGGCCAGGACGAGATGATCGTGGTGAACACCGAGACCATGGAATACGCTGAACGCGCCTGATCACCCAGGCTATCCGCAGATTTGGCGCCTGACACGCTGGGTCTGCAACGGGTGCCTCCGCACGCGGCATTTCCCGGTCGTTAACCCATTTTGAGTGATATCTTCCGCACGGTGCGCACCGAGCGGGAAGGGTCACTCCCATGCCGCGACAGACATCTCATCGGTGAGGCGCGGCGACGCGTCGACCAACCGAAGATCGATCTTGCCGGGGCTTTGCCCCTTGGTCACGGGGGAGACCCCGTCACAGGGATAGAGTTGTCGACCTCCGGGGCGGCGCCGCTTCCTTCACTTCGGCCCTGTCATGGGCTGTGCAGTTCAAATCCTGCCGGGCCGGTCTCGCGCAGGGCTTTGGGCGTCGGATCACGGGGTGTAATGCACCGTTGCATCCTCGGCGCGCATATCACTTCCGGCGCGATCATAGCGCAGATAGGCCAAACCCTGATCGCCCGCCTGCGTGAAAAGCGTACCGGCCGTCTTTTCGCCACAGAGGATCTCTGTGCCCACCGGGGCCCTCCCTTCCAGCGCAACCCGTGCCAGCCCTTTGCGCAGTTGTGTCTTGTGTTTCATCCGGGCGACAACTTCCTGTCCGACGAAACAGCCCTTGCGGAAATCAACGCCGTTCAAACGCTCGAAGCCCATTTCCAGGATGTAACTGTCTTCGGTCAGTTCTATCCCGCTTTCAGGCACCAGCGCGGCAACGCGCACCGCGTCCCAGTCAACATCTGCATCCCCTGGCTGGCCATCATATCCACGCCAGCCCAATGCCGGGTCACGCGGGTCGGCAAAGGCGCCATCCGGTGCATCGCCCAGCCCGCGGGTCACGGCCAGGTCGGTCTCTTCGATCTCCACCTTGGAGCGCAGCTTGTACATCGTCAGCGCTTTTTTCAGATCGGCGGCAAGAGGTGCCGCCACGTCGAGAAGAATGTTTTCCCCGTCTGGCACAAGCAGGAAATCCGCGCGATATTTACCCTGTGGCGTCAACATCGCGGCATAGACCAGACCCTCGCTCAGGTTGGCCACGTCATTCGTGACGAGCCCCTGAAGAAACTCCTGTGCCTCGGCTCCGCTGATCCTGAAAACTGTTCGATCTGACATATGCGCCTTTCGCCTTCGCTGCTGATCAAGAGATAACGGTCAGCCGCGCCGGTGCAAGGGGTCAGGCGGGACGGACCGATGTGCCGAACACCTGCCGCGACAGGATACGGTCGATCGAAAGCGCGCCCGCGCCCTTGATCACAAGCGTCACAAACAGAAACATCCAGAAGGCCCGCTGGTCTAGAATTGCGCTGTCCGGCACCCTGTCGAACCAAGCGCCCAGGGTTTCGGCATGTGCAATGCCGCCGTGACCATATAGGTCGGTCAGGCTTTGAACGCTGACAAAGCCGATCATTCCGAGCGCGGCCAACCGGGTAAAAAGCCCGATCACGATCAGCATCGGGAGGATGAACTCGGCCCATGTGCCGGCAACCACGACCAGCCAGTGAAACACCGACAATTGCGAGACGTCATAGACAACGGCGTCCATCTGTTGGGGAAAGATTTGCGCATAGGCGCCGTCGGAGGGCAGGACAAGTCCCGTGAGCCCGTCGCCAAGTTTCGTCATCGCCGAGGACCAGAAGTATATCAGGAGGGTCGCGGCAAAGACAAAGCGGGCAAGCAGGGGGATAACCCCGTCAAGAGCGCGCTCCAGGCTTGTGAAAATCTCGGAGTATAGGCTGACTATGCGGTCCATGGCTCGAATTCCTAGCTAACAGATGATGAAGGTCTCAGTGCCGTGATTGCGTTCTGGGCCAGGAGCAGGGTCAGCAAACGCGCAAGATCGAAGGCCGCGCCGCCGGCCGCGATGGCCGCGCCGAAGGGTTTGCCGTCCTGAAAGGCGGCCAGCACCTCGGTCGCACCGGGGCCAAGGATGACTGGTTCTGGATCGTATTCTGCGCGCAGGACCGCCACGTCCTGGGGTCCGCCGGATGGCTTGTCCGCGCCGCGCAGGGTGTAATGCCAGATTGCCCCGATGGGCCAGCGTGACCGGATCACCCGCAGCGACGGGGCGAGGTCAATGCGGGTGGTCAGCAATGTCGGCTCGTCCAGTGCCTGCAACACGGCCGGATCGATCCCGGTGCTGTCGGCGGCGTGGTAGCTTTGGCGCATGGCCAGGTCGATCCGGGCGACGTCGCCAAGATAGGGCAGCTGTGCCAATTGTTCGACGCTGGCAAGGAAATCCGGGAACGCCGACCCGTATTGCGACATTACCGGAGATCGGGGCGGTGCCTGCCGCAGGAAACCCCGTGCGAGATGATCAAAATTCTCCCGCCCGATCAGCCCGACGATGGCGGGAAACCCGTCTGCCAAGGCCTCTCGCAGGGCCACCGTGACATTGTTGCGATAGACGCCATAGCGCCGCCCGGCGGGGTGGTCGTGGCCATCGGTCAGCCCCTCTGGCACAGGGGCGGACGGTGCCAGCAGGCCTGAGTGAAAGCTTGTTTGGCTGGTCACGCCAGCACCCGGTTCAGGGCTGCGTCGGCCCGGCGCGCTTCGGCGGCGAGGACGGGCCAGTCGGGCACATCGGTGTCCCATTCCACCAAGAGCGGCTTGGGGCCGGATTGCGCCAGAGTGTGGTCGAGCAACTGCCAGACCGGGTCAACCACGGCACGGCCGTGGCTGTCGATCAACAGGGGCGCGCCATGATCGTCTTCGTCCTCGTCATGACCGCCAAGATGGATTTCGCCTACTGCGTCCAGCGGGTAGGCGTCGATATACCCTTGCGGAGAATAGTCGAGATTGGTTGCGGACACGAAGACATTGTTCACGTCCAACAAGAGGCCGCAGTCCGTCCGACGCACAAGTTCAGCGAGGAAATCCGTCTCGGACCACGTGCTTTCTGCAAAGGCAAGGTAGGAGGACGGGTTTTCCAGCAGCATGCGGCGGCCCAGCGTCGTCTGTACCTCGTCAATATGGTCGGCGACACGTGCGAGCGTGTCATTGGTATAGGGCAGGGGAAGCAGATCGTTCAGGAAATGACTGTCATGGGTCGACCATGCCAGATGTTCGGAAAAGCTGGCCGGGTCGAGCCAGTCGCAGAGGTGCTTGAGCCGTGCCAGGTGGTCCGGGTCAAGCCGTCCTTCACCGCCGATGGACAGTCCGACACCGTGAACGGAAATCGGAAAGCGTTCGGACAGGACCTTGAGCTGCGCAATCGGGCGTCCGCCATCGCCCATGTAATTCTCGGCATGGACTTCGAGCCATCCCACCGGGTTCGGATCGGTCAGGATGTCGGTAAAATGCTGCGCCTTGTAGCCAACGCCGGGACAGGCGGGCAGGTGGCGGAAAGCATGTGTGGCATCAGGCATGTCCGGCTCCGTGATGGTCGGAGATCGGCCAGGTTTGACCGATCTCGTCATGGTTTCAGCCTTGTGGCAGGTCGCGCTCCAGCTCTTCGAGCGATCCGGTCCGCGCCGAGCCATCGGCCATTTCGGGAAGCTCGATTTCGGTGCAGGTGCCGGAATCGACAAGGGTCCATGCGTTGCCCTGGAAATCCACGGTGGATGTTCCGGCGCAGGTTGTGCCCGGACCCGCGGCGCAATCGTTCTCACCGGCGAGCGACACGCCAAAGCATTTTTCCTTGGCCTGGGCTGTCGCTGTGGAGGTGTGTGCGGCAAAGCTGGCGGCAACGGCCCCAACGATTGCGGCGGTCTTGAGTGTCTTCGACATGAGATAGCTCCTTGTACTGACGCGTGATAATAACTGTGCCGCCGGCATCGGCGACGCCGCGACAGCCCTACCATGCCCTGCGGCAGCATGCCGCGCTATTCACGGGGCCGTGCATCACACCGGCGTTATGCGCAGTGAGGCATGGCGAGAAAAATTTTCAGGCTTTTCATGAACATAGAAAAGGCCCCGTTACATGACGGGGCCTTTTCGAAACTTTCCAGCGCTGGAATGTTACAGAAGATCCGGCGGTGTCGCCTCTTTTTCGAGGCTGCTCACGATATCGGTCAGGGATGTTACAGCGGTCTGCTTTTCGCCAAGGCGCCGCACCGTCACTGTCCGGTCCGCGACCTCTCGGTGGCCGATGGCAAGGATCACCGGCACCTTGCCGACGCTGTGTTCGCGCACCTTGTAATTGATCTTCTCGTTGCGGGTGTCCGCCTCTGCGCGCACACCGGCCTTGGTCAATTCGGCCACGACTTCGTGCACATACTCATCCGCCTCCGACACGATGGAGGCCACGACCACCTCGCGAGGAGCGAGCCAGAAGGGCAGTTTGCCAGCGTGTTCCTCGATCAGGATGCCGATGAACCTCTCGAACGATCCGAGCGTTGCGCGGTGCAGCATGACGGGTCGATGGCGCGCCCCGTCTTGCCCGATATAGGTCGCGTCCAGCCGGTCCGGCAGCACGAAATCGACCTGCAGCGTGCCGCATTGCCAATCCCGGCCAATCGCGTCAGTCAGAACGAATTCCAGCTTGGGGCCATAAAACGCGCCTTCGCCGGGGTTCAGCTCGAACTCGCAACCCGCGGCAATCGTGGCCGCCTTGAGGGCATCTTCGGATTTATCCCAGACATCATCCGATCCGGCACGGGTGTCGGGACGGTCGGAGAACTTGACCTTGAACCGCTCAAATCCGAGGTCGCGATAGATTTCTGACAGGAAGTCGATAAAGCGTTTCGTTTCATCTTCGATCTGGTCCTCTCGACAGAAAATATGGGCATCATCCTGGGTGAACCCGCGCACGCGCATGATGCCGTGCAGGGCCCCGGAGGGTTCATACCTATTGCACGACCCGAATTCGGCCATACGCAGGGGAAGATCGCGGTAAGACTTTAACCCCTGGTTAAAAATCTGAACATGACCGGGGCAATTCATCGGCTTGAGCGCATTGACCGCCTTTTCGCGGGCGTGCTCTTCGTCCACTTCGACGATGAACATGTGGTCCTGGTACTTGTCCCAGTGGCCCGACGCCTCCCAGAGCTTGCGGTCCACCACTTGCGGAGTGTTCACCTCGACATATCCGCCGGTGGTCTGCTTGCGGCGCATGTAATCCTGCAACAGGGTATAGATGCGCCAGCCGTTCGGATGCCAGAAGATCTGGCCGGGCGCTTCCTCTTGCATGTGAAACAGGTTCATCTCGCGGCCAAGACGGCGGTGATCGCGCTTGTCGGCCTCTTCGAGGAAGGTCAGGTATTTCTTCAGGTCGTCGCGGTTCCTGAACGCGACGCCGTAGATCCGTTGCAACATCGGACGATTGTTGTCGCCAAGGAAATAGGCGGCAGAGACGTTCATCAGCTTGAACGCATCCGCAGGCACCTGGCCGGTATGCTGCAGGTGCGGGCCGCGGCACAGATCCATCCAGTCGCCATGCCAATACATGCGAATTTCTTCGCCTTCAGGGATCTTGTCGAGGATTTCAACTTTATAAGGTTCGCCGTTGTCGGTGTAGTGCTGGCGCACCTTCTCGCGCGACCACAGCTCGGTCCGTACCGCGTCGCGCGCGTTGATGATCTCTTTCATCCGCTTCTCGATCGCGCCAAGGTCTTCGGGCGTGAACGGCTCTTCCCGGTCGAAATCGTAGAACCAGCCGTTGTCACGCACCGGACCGATGGTGACTTTGACGTCGGGCCAGATCTCCTGCACCGCGCGTGCCATGATGTGCGCCAGGTCGTGCCGGATCAGTTCGAGCGCCGGTGCGTCATCCTGCATCGTGTTGATGGCGATCTGCGCGTCGTTTTCGATCGGCCATTGCAGATCCCAATGCGCCCCATTCACGGTGGCGGAAATGGCTTTCTTGGACAGGGACTTGGAAATGCTCTCGGCGACTTTGGCAGGGGTGATCCCTGCATCGTAGTCGCGCGCATTGCCATCGGGAAAGGTCAGGGAAATCTGGCTCATCGGCCCAGCTCCTCGTCAGTTTGGCGCCCACGGAACGCCCGGTTGCGGGTTATGTATAGTGCCGCGCTTTTGGCAGCGGGGCGGTCTGCCGTCAAGCCATGCCATGCAGACCGGAGCGCAACGAGTCGCCCGCGATGGCATCAAAACGCGGAAATTTTGTGCGGTATACGACAGTATTATGGAAAACCGCCGGATTTCAGGAGGTTGCCGGCCTCCTTTGCTATGGACGAATGCGACGCAATTGTTATCTATACCGACATCCGTATTCGGAAACGTTTACACCACCACACGGCGTAGGGAGCAGACAATGCCTGGCTACAATACCAGTTTCGAATTGACCGTCGAGGACATGGAGCTGATCGAAGACGCGTTGCGCAGCACCAAACAGTCGCTCAATACGGCCGTGATCGATCAGGACGCGGATCCCATCCGCCCGGATGAGACGACGCGCGAACTTGACGCGTCGATGAAGCAGATAAGCGACCTGCTGGGGCGACTCCACAACCAGAAGAACTTTTACCGTCCCAAAACCGGCGCATATATCGGCGGATGAGAGACGGCGCGGGCGGGATCAGCCAGAGAAAACCCGACGGATGACGTGGTTCCCGCCGCCGGGACAAACACCCGGACAGGATGTGCAGCGCAGGGCCATCCAGGTCCGTGATCACGCCTGTAGCGTCCAAAAGCCTCGCCGGCCAGACAAACGCGTGCCGCCGTGCCGCATGGCTACGACGCAAGCATAGCGCAGACGACAACTGGTGTGTGATGCGGAACCAAGAGCTGGTGCCAGCGGTTGCCAAGTCTTGAGGAACCAAGCGGACCGCTGCGACATGACTGACCCGACCACCCAGGCCTATGAAGAGATAACCGATGCCGACGGCCCGGTTGCACAGCGCGAGGTGCGCAACGGGATCCGCCACATGCTCAGCCTGTCGATGACCAAGGTGGCGGATGGCCTGATCGACCCGAAACTGGTGCTCAGCTGGCTGTCCACTGCGCTGGGCGCGCCGGCTGCGCTGACCGGGTTTTTGGTGCCGATCCGCGAGGCCGGCGCCTTGCTGCCGCAGATCGTATTGGCCAGTTGGGTCCATTCGATGGCGTATCGCAAATGGGCCTGGGTTGCCGGATCGGCGGGGCAGGCTGTTGCGGCCGGGGCCATCGTGGTGATCGCCTTGACACTGGAGGGCGGGACCGCCGGGCTGGCGCTCTGCGGCGCATTGGCGGTCCTGGCGCTGTCGCGGGCTGCCAGTTCCGTCAGTTACAAGGACATCCTTGGCAAGACGGTCCGGAAAACCCGGCGCGGCGCGGTCACCGGCGTAGCCGGATCCACGGCGTCGATCGCTGTTCTGATCTTTGCCGGATTGCTCATCTCCGGCCTGCTTCGTGATATAACGCCGGTCGTGATAGCCATTGCGCTCGCCTCTGTCCTTTGGGGCTTTGCCGCCTTGCTGTTCGCGCGGATCGAAGAAGACGCGTCGCACAACGGGGCGGACAGCGCCTTTGATCTGTCGCCACTGAAAGTGGACGGCCAGTTCCGCCTCTTTATCGTGGTGCGCGGGCTCTTGACCGTGACGGCGCTGGCCCCGCCCTATTTCGTGATGCTCGGCGACAGCCAATCGGCCTTGTCCAACCTCGGCGCATTGCTGCTGGCCTCGGCGGCGGCAGCTTTTGCCGGCTCCTATGTCTGGGGACGGCTCTCTGACAGGTCCGCGCGCAAGGTGCTGTTCCTTTCGGGAGCGCTTGCGGCGGCCTTTGCCAGCCTCGCTGTTTTGGCGCAGCTTTCCGGCTGGGCCGACACGCGCTGGGTGGTTCCGGCACTTCTGTTCTTCTTCATGCTGTCCTATCAGGGCGTGCGCTCGGCGCGATCGGTCTATCTTGTCGATATGTCTCCGGAGGACCAACGCGCCTCTTACGCCGCTTTGGCCAACACGGTCATCGGAGCGTTGCTGCTGGTCACCGGGGCGTTTGGCGGTCTTCTGGCATTGGCCGGTCCGGTGACGGCGCTCAGCGGTTTTGCCGTGTTGGCGGTGGTCGGCGGAGGTCTGGCGCTCAGGCTTGACGAGGTGGAAAAAGACTAGTCCCCTCTTGGGGTCCGGTGCACCTTGCGCAAAGATGCGGCGGCGCAAAGATGGAGATACATGTGACACAGATTCAGCATCTCGACGGGCCGAACGGCACGCCGCTCGCCTATGCCAAAACAGAGGGCGACGCTCCGACCATCGTCTTCCTGTCGGGGTATAAATCCGACATGGAGGGCACAAAGGCGGTGCATCTGGAGGCCTGGGCCAAGGCGCTGGGCCGGGCCTTTCTGCGGTTCGATTATTCCGGGCATGGCGCGTCTGGCGGCGTCTTCGAAGAGGGCTGCATCGGTGACTGGGCGCGCGATGCGCAGGCGGTGATCGAGGCGACATGCGACGGACCGATCCTGCTGGTCGGGTCGTCGATGGGCGGCTGGATCGGCTGCCTGCTGACCCGGCGGCTGCGGCACGTGGCGGGGTTCGTCGGCATAGCCGCCGCGCCCGATTTCACCGAAGACGGGTTCTGGGCCGATTTTACCGACGATCAGCGCCGACAGGTCATGCAGGACGGGCAGGTGGCGGTACCGTCCGATTACGGCGATCCCTATATCATCACCCGCCGCCTCATAGAGGATGGGCGTGACAACCTCGTGCTGCGTAACCCTTTGCCGATGCCGTTCCCCGTGCGCCTGATGCAGGGCACCGAGGATACCGCCGTGCGCCGCGAGACCGCGCTGCGGCTGCTGGACCACATCGACAGCCCGGATGTGAAACTGACATTGGTCAAGGGCGCGGACCATCGGTTCTCGGAACCGCAGAACCTGCGCCAGATCGAGGATGCGATCCGTGACGTGATCGGCTGAGGCCGTGATCCCGCTTCGCTTGGATAGGCCCGATAGACAGGCCGGATAGACAGTCCCGGATCGCGCCCGTTTGCCCAGACGGCGGTGTTCCTTGGAACAGTGGATATCGCTGATCACACGGAGCGAGGCAGATGCGGGGGGTCCGTCGTGACGCACAGGGTTGCGGACCCGCAGGGGCTTAAGGGGCAGGCGACACAATGAACGCCTGTTAACCAAATCGAAGCGTCCTCGGTGCAGGCATGGGGCATCGAAATTGACGGGCCGGTGATTCTGCAGGGATCGGCCCGCAGACCGGAAAGGCTGCAATGAAAGGCTTCGACACCCGCTTCACCGATTTTCCCGACTATATCCTTGGGATCACAAAGGAAATCTGGGAGGACCGTGGCCTCGCGGCGCGGATGAAGGACTATTACCATCCGGATGTCATCATTCGCACGCCCGGCGGAATCGCCTTCGGTGAACCGGCCATGACGGCTGCGACGATGGCCACGCTGCATGAATTTCCGGACCGGGCGTTGCTGGGTGAAGACGTGATCTGGTCTGGCAGGCCCGAGGTCGGAATGTTGTCGTCGCATCGTATCCTGTCGACCGCGACCCACACAGGAGACGGTCACTTCGGGCCGGCGACAGGGCGCAAGGTTCGCGTTCGGGCGCTTGCCGATTGCTATGCCAAAAACAACATGATCAGCGATGAATGGCGGATCCGTGACAATGGCGCAATCGTTCGCCAGCTTGGCTTCGACGTCAAGGACTGGGCGCGCGACCGCATCGCCGGGCTTGATCCCGAAACCCAGCCATTTCGTCCGGCTGTCGATGTGCAGGGCCCCTATACCGGGCGCGGCAACGACAACCAGTGGGGCGCGGCGTTCGCCGCAGTGCTGAGCCGTATCATGGCAGGCGAGCTGTCGGTGATCTCCGATCAATACGACCGGGCGATACAGGCCGACCTTCCGGGGGGGCGTACCGTTCATGGCACTGCCGAGGTGGACGCCTTCTGGCTGGGCCTGCGGGCGTCTTTTCCCTTTGCCGGTTTTGACATTCATCATCAAATCGGTCTTGAAGAACCCAACATGCCGCCCCGCGCCGCGATCCGCTGGTCATTGACCGGCAAGCACGATGGCTGGGGCGCCTTTGGTGCCCCCACGGGGGCCGAGGTGCACGTGATGGGCCTTTCGCAGGCCGAATTCGGACCACGCGGGGTTCGCCGCGAATGGACACTCTACGATGAAACCGCGATCTGGATGCAAATTCTGGCCCACTCGGGCTGATACCACGAGGCAAAGATCAATGGCGCCATCCGAGAGGACGGCCCGGATCGGTCCCGCGTCTCATGGCGGTCCCCCTGATCTCACGGGCGAAATCGACATTGACGTGCGGCCCGAAATCACCTGTCCGGCAGTTTTCATGCCCGGCTTGACGTGGGTCATGGCAGAGATGTTTCTTTTGGACTGGAATGGTGATCCAGACACAGGAGGGGACCATGCTGAAAATCACCAAGCCGGAGCCGAACCGTATCGATCTTGACTTGTCCGGCAAGATCACGTCCGAAGAGATGGCAAGCGGGTTGGATGACCTTCTCGAAAAGTCTCAGGATGTGAACGCGGGGCGGATGCTCTACACGATCTCATCCTTTGCCTTTCCCGATCTCAGCGCCATCGCTGTTGAAATGGCGCGCTTGCCCAAACTCTTCAGCCTTCTGGCACGCTTCGATCGCTGCGCGGTCTTGTCCGATGCCGCATGGATCCGAACCGCAGCAGAGGTCGAAGGCGGGTTTTTGCCGGGCATCGATTTCAAGGCGTTCGACCTGTCCGCGCGTGACCAGGCCGAGGCGTGGCTGAAATCCGGGGTCAGTTGACGGGCGCGATGCAGGTTTTGCGCTAGCTTTTCACGTCAATCACACCGCGTTCGGTGACAATCATATCCAGCGGCTGATCCCTGTCCTCCAGAGGCAGGCTGTCGTCCTCCTGCGCGGCATAGGCGAACCCGATGGCCAGCGTGGGGCGCTGTGCGCGCAGCATTTCCAGCGTGCGGTCGTAAAATCCGCCGCCATAGCCCAGCCGCCCGCCAGCGCGGGAAAACGCGACCAGTGGCACGATCAGAACTTCGGGGGTGATCAGCCGTTCCGTGGCTGGCACCATAGCGCCGAAGGGCCCATCGACCAGCGCGCAGTCGGGCTCCCATTGCGAGAACACCAAGGGCTGTGTCTTGGCGCGGATCACCGGGACGCCCACGACGCCATGTGCGGCGGCTTCGGCCATGGCGGGCAAAGGGTCGATCTCGGTGCGCATCGGCATGTAGCCCGACACCGGCACTCCGCGATACCCGGCCAGCACCTCGCTCAGATAGCCCGCCGCACCGGGACGGGAGGCGTCATGCGCCAGTTTGCGACGGGCAAAAGCCGCCTTGCGTGCTTCGGCCTTGCGCGCCTCGGGCCTCACAACAGCACCAGCACGGCCAGCCCGAGAAAGGCGAAAAACCCGACCACATCCGTGACGGTGGTCACGAACGCCCCCGAGGCCAGCGCCGGGTCTATCCCCAGCTTTTCCAGCGCGATCGGGATACCGGTACCGGCAAGCCCCGCCACCACGAGGTTGATCACCATCGCGGCCGCGATCACGCCCCCCAGCGCCAAGGACCCGAACCAGACGTAGCCGACCGCGCCCATGATCACGGCAAAGGCAACGCCGTTGATCAGCCCGACCAGCACCTCGCGCCGGATCACCCGCCAGACGTTCGAGCCGGTCAAATCCTTGGTGGCCAGCGCCCGCACCGCCACGGTCAGCGATTGGGTGCCCGCATTGCCGCCCATCGACGCCACGATGGGCATCAGCACGGCCAGCGCCACGATGGTCGCGATCGCCTCTTCGAACTGGGAAATGACAAGGCTGGCAAGGATGGCCGTCACAAGGTTGACGAACAGCCACGGAAAGCGCCGCTTGGTGGTTTCGCGCACCCGGTCCGCGACCGAGCTTTCGCTGTCCACACCGGCAAGGCGCAGGATGTCTTCCTCGTTTTCTTCGTCCAGCACCGCCATCGCGTCATCGATGGTGATGACCCCGACAAGACGCTCGTTCTCGTCGACCACGGGGGCGGAAATCAGGTGATACTGGTTGAACGCGTAGGCCACGTCCCCTTCGTATTGTGACACGGGAAAGACGTGGAAGGTCTCTTCCACGAGCGATCTCAGCAACACCTCGCGGCGCGACCCCATCAATTTGCCAAGCGTAATGTTGCCAATCGGGTGAAGCCGCGGATCGACGAGAATGATGTGGTAGAACTGGTCAGGCAGGTCTTCCGAGGCACGAATGAAATCAATCGCGTCACCGACGCTCCAATGTTCCGGCGCCATCACGACCTCGCGCTGCATCAGGCGTCCGGCAGAGTACTCCGGGTATGTCAGCGATTGCTGCACCGCGACCCGGTCGCTGTCTTCAAGCGCATCAAGGATCGCACCATGCTGGTCTTCTTCGAGGTCCTCGAGAAGATCGACAACGTCGTCGCTTTCCAGGCCGCGCACCGCGTCGGCCAGAACCTGCGGCGACAGGATGCTGATCACCTCTTCACGAATGGACTCGTCCAGCTCCGACAGGATGTCGCCATCGAATTCGCGGTCATAGAGCCGGATCAGACGTACCCGTTCGAAGGAATCGACCTGTTCCAGCAGGTCGGCGATGTCTGCCGGGTGCAGAGGCTCCATCAGCTCGACAAGCTGGTCGCGGTCCTCCCTTTCAACGGCATGGAGAATCTGCCCGACGGCACTCCGACCAAGGCTGAAGCCATCGTCCTCTTCGGAGATTTCGGGTGCGTCCGAGGATTGATCTCTGGTCATCGTGCCCTTGCCCCCATCATAGGCGTCTCAGAGCTTCATTTACGGATTCCCCGCCGGATACAACAGGTCACCTGTGCAATTTACCCGGTGGCCCGGACAGGCTAGGCTGGTGCGCCCGATAAACACACAGGCCAGACATGTCAGACATCACGCTTCATCTGGGCCAGACCCTCTGGTTCACCGGCAACCCGCAGATCGACGGGCCTGCTGCTGCGCAATTCGACCCCAGAGGCGCAATTGCGGTGAAGGAGGGGCATGTCCTGGAACGCGGGTCTGCAGATGATATGCGCCGTGCGCATCCCGCCGCCCATGTCGAGGATCATGCGGAGGCCCTGATCCTGCCGGGATTCGTCGACGCGCATGTCCACTACCCCCAGACCGGCATGATCGCGAGCTGGGGCAAGCGGCTGATCGACTGGCTCAACACCTATACGTTCCCCGAAGAGATGCGGTTCGGCGATGCGGGCTACGCGGCCAAGATCGCGGAGCGGTATCTGGACCTGGCGCTGGCGCACGGCACCACGACCATGTGCAGCTATTGCACCATCCATCCGCAAAGCGTCGATGCCTATTTCACGGCGGCGCAAGCGCGCGGGATGCGTGTTCTGGGCGGCAAGACCTGCATGGACCGCAACGCGCCCGACGGGCTGCGCGACAGCGCGCAATCGGCCTATGACGACAGCAAGGCGCTGCTGGCGCGCTGGCAGGGGCAGGGCAGGGCGTCCTATGTCATCACGCCGCGCTTTTCGCCGACCTCGACGCCGGATCAATTGTCGGCGCTGGGCGCCGTCTGGGCCGAACATCCGGACTGCCTGATGCAAACCCATCTGAGCGAACAGACCGACGAAATCGCCTGGGTGCGCGGGCTTTACCCGCGGGCGCGCGATTATCTGGATACCTATGAGGCGCACGGTCTGCTGGGTGCAAACGGCCTTTACGGCCATGCCATCCACCTTGAGCCGCGCGAACGCGACCGCCTGCGCGAGGTCGGCGCGGCACTGGTGCATTGCCCGACCTCGAACACCTTCATCGGATCGGGCCTCTTTGACATGGCGGGGCTGGTGGCCGAGGGCCAGCGCGTCGGGCTGGCCACCGATACCGGCGGCGGGTCGTCTTTCTCGATGCTGCGCACGATGGCGGCGGCCTACGAGGTGGCGCAACTGCGCGGCACGGCGCTGCACCCGTCGGCACTGCTGTGGCTGGCCACCGAAGGCTCGGCGCGGGCGCTGCGCATCGCAGACCGGGTGGGCACGCTGGCCCCGGGAACCGAGGCGGATTTCATCACGCTCGATCTTGGCTCAACGCCCGCCATCGCTCAACGCAGCACCCGCGCGGCGGATATCTGGGAAGCGGTGTTCCCGACGATCATGATGGGCGACGACCGCGCTGTGTCCGGTGTCTGGGTGATGGGGGAACGACGCGGCGTGCCAAGCCCCGACTGATGATCGGCAACAAGCCGGTGCCGAGCACGGGCATCTTGCGACGTCATCCAGGTCGTCAGTCATGTTGTTCCACGGTTTGACCCACGAAAAAAGCCGCGTCCAGAGTGCCCCGGCGCGGCTTTTCTTCACTGTCCGTGTGAACGGAAGGCTTACTTGATCTTGCCTTCCTTGTACTCGACGTGCTTGCGCGCGACGGGGTCGTACTTGCGCACAGACATCTTTTCCGTCATCGTCCGCGCGTTTTTCTTGGTCACGTAGAAATGACCCGTTCCCGCAGACGAGTTCAGGCGGATTTTGATTGTGGTCGGCTTCGCCATGGGTCGTCTCCTGCATCGGGCAAGGACTGCCCGTGAATATTCTCTTGAACGTCGCCTTCTACCCGTGCGCGCGGGTGAGTCAACCCGTCACGCGGGGTTCTTTGCCCGGAAAGCTCATAAAAACGCGCGGAGGGCCTGTAAGCCGGATTCTGTCCCCCTCGGGTTGCCCCGAGGTTGGATGACCATTCCTCTGGGACCGATGTTGCCACCGGCCTCGTGCTGCCAACCCGGGGATCTGGGCTGAAGCGACCCTGCCGGCGCGCGGCGCGATCCCCCTATTCGGCATTGCTCCCGGTGGGGCTTGCCATGCGGGGACTGTTGCCAGCCCCCCGGTGGGCTCTTACCCCACCGTTTCACCCTTGCCCCGACCGAAATCGGGGCGGTCTGTTTTCTGTGGCGCTTTCCGTCAGGTTGCCCTGCCCGGGCGTTACCCGGCACCGTTGCTTCAGGGAGTCCGGACTTTCCTCCCCCTTGTCGGGGGCGGCCATCCGGCCCTCCGCGCGAAACGTGGCGTAGGCGAAGATGGCACCGCGGTCAATCGCTCCGTTTCAGGCGGTGCGCGCGCTTGTCTTCTCCGGTTCGCAAATATCCCGGGAGTTTGAGGGCAGAGCCCTCAAGATGTTCCGTTGACGGAACATCCGCGATGCGTCGACGCATCGTGCCCCTAGCGCAGCACGTAGGGCTGGTGCAGCCAGTCCCACAGCGCGTCGTTTGTCTCGTCCGGGGTTTCCAGCGTCGGCAAATGGCCTGCATCCTCGAGCACAACCAGCCGCGCATGCGGGATCAGTTCGGCCATGAAGCTGTGGCGCTTGACCGGGCACAGCGCGTCATGGGCGCCGCAGAGCACAAGCGCGGGCTGGCGGATCTTGCGCAGGGTGGATTGCTGGTCGCGGCGGCGTTGCAGCGCGCGGGACTGGTTCAGGAACACCTCGGGGCCCAGCGTGTGCGCCATGTCCATCACGGTTTGCAGCACCGCCGGGCGACGCGGGCCGGGGGCAAGGAAGCCCGGCTTCAGTTCGTCGCGCATCACCTCGGACAGCTTGCCGGATTTCACCTTGACGATCTGCGGCTCGCGGTCGGCGGCAACCTGCGGTGTCTCGGCCAGGCAATTGGTGTCCATCAGCGCCACGCGGGTCACCCGTTCCGGCGCCCGGCGGAGGATCTCCATCGCCACGATGCCGCCCATGCTCAGCCCGGCGAGCGCGAATTTCTGCGGCAGAAGCGGCAGAAGGCCCGAGGCGATCTCCTCGACCCGCTGGCCATGGGTGATCGGCGCGACCATCACCGGATGGGTGGCGGAAAAGGCACGGATCTGCGGCTCGAAAAGCCGTGCGTCACACATCATGCCCGGCAGGAAAACGACGGGTTCGATCATCGTTCAAAAGCGTCCCGAGGCGAGGGCGGCACCCCTGGCCAGCGTTTCCAGCTTGGCACAGGCGATTTCCGGGTCCACCGCACCGAAACCCGGTTCTCGCGGGCAAAGAGGAAATCAACCACCTTCTGCGTTCGCGGCAGCGATCCGACATGGGTGGTCTTGATGCGCGACATATGCTCGGCCCCGTTTTTGCATCGGCTTGCGGGGACAGTAGCAAATCATGAGGCACGTGCCAGACGCTTCGACGTATCCGGCATTCTTTTGCAGGGGATAATGCGGCGCCTAGTTCATGAGCCTGCGGGCCAGCGCAGTCTGACGCTCGATCACGCGGGGCAGATCGAGGGTGGTGACATGCCCGTCGCGCACGATCTGCCGACCCTCGATCAGCAGGTGTTTCACCCGCGTCGGCCCCGCCAGCAAGAGCGCCGCTGGATCCCAGCTTCCGGCGCTTTCCACGCCGGTGACATCCCAGATGGCGATATCGGCGCGTTTGCCCAGGGCGATCTGGCCGCAATCGGGACGGCCCAGCACCTCGGCCCCGCCGCGCGTGGCGATGAACAGGGTCTCGCGGGCGCTCATGGCATCGGCGCCGTTGGCAACCCGTTGCAGCAGCATCGCCTGACGCGCCTCAGCCACGAGGTTGCCGGCGTCGTTGCTGGCCGATCCGTCGACACCCAGACCCACCGGCACACCGGCATCGCGCATGGCGCGCACCGGGGCGATGCCCGATCCAAGGCGGCAGTTCGAACAGGGGCAATGGGCAACGCCGGTGCGGGATTTGGCAAAAAGATCAATCTCGTGCCCGTCGAGTTTCACGCAATGCGCGTGCCAGACATCCGGCCCGGTCCAGCCAAGGTCTTCGGCATATTGACCGGGGCGGCAGCCGAATTTTTCCAAAGAATAGGCGATGTCCTCGTCGTTTTCGGCAAGATGCGTGTGCAGCATCACCTTCTTGTCGCGGGCCAGAAGCGCCGCATCGCGCATCAGGTCGCGGCTGACCGAGAAGGGCGAACAGGGGGCCACGCCCACCCGCACCATCGACCCTGCGCTGGAGTCGTGATGCGCGTCGATCACGCGGATGCAGTCCTCGAGGATCG
>Ga0102932_1000303_pt1 | contig 24052 bp, 22 predicted proteins | sample SalPonR1_C_D2_MG_FD_78212 | JGI IMG/M metagenome (GOLD analysis project Ga0102932, IMG submission 78212) | Salt pond soil microbial communities from South San Francisco under conditions of wetland restoration - Salt Pond MetaG R1_C_D2_MG | ecosystem: Environmental > Aquatic > Marine > Intertidal...
CTTGATCTGCGTCGGTGCCTTCATCCAGTCCAGCCGCTGCGCCGCTTCGGCCCAGAACCCCTCGGGATCGGACACCGACCGCGCATACATCTCCTCATACCGCGCCAAATCAACATGGGCTGTCTTCACCTGGTCTTCCGATGGGGGAAAGGTCGTATCGGTCATGATGTGTCCTCCTCTTTCCTGAAAAGAAAAACCGCCCCGCCGGGAAATGGCAAGGGCGGCTTGGGTCGCAAGGCTCAAAAATGTGGGTCAGATCGCGAGATATTCCGACCGCAGGGACTCGTTTTCGAGAACCTCCTCTGCGGTACCATCGAACACGATCGAACCCGTATCGAGGATGATCGCGCGATCCGCCAGTTGCAAAGCCCGCACCGCGTTCTGTTCCACGAGGATTGTCGTCATCCCCTGTTCCTTGATGACGCGCAGGGTTTTTTCGATCTCGTCCACGATCACCGGCGCCAGACCTTCATAGGGTTCATCCAGCAGAAGCACCTTGATGTCGCGGGCCAATGCGCGGGCGATGGACAGCATCTGCTGTTCGCCGCCGGACAGGGTCACGCCCTCCTGCTTGCGGCGTTCACCGAGACGGGGAAACAGGTCGTAAATGCGTTCGATCGACCAGCCGACAGGCGGTGCGATCTGGGCCAGTTGCAGGTTTTCCTCGACCGTGAGGCCGGGAATGATGCTGCGGTCCTCGGGCACAAGCCCAAGCCCGACGCCCGCGGCCTCGTAGGATTTCATCTTGTGCAGAGGCTGATGGTCGAGCCAGATCTCGCCATGGTTGACCTGCGGGCTGTCCATGCGGGCGATGGAGCGCAGCGTCGTGGTCTTGCCGGCCCCGTTGCGGCCCAGAAGGGCAAGGATCTCGCCCTCGTGGACGTTAAACGAAATGCCCTGCACGATATAGCTTTCGCCATAATAGCTGTGCATGTCCCAGACAGAGAGAAAGGCCGGGGCGGTCTGGGCCGCGTTGGCGTTTTTCGAAAAATCGGGTCTGACGTTCATTGTCTTGTCCTTTCGACCACGCGGGCGTTATGCCGCTTCGCCAAGATAGGCTTCCTTGACCTTGGGGTGGCCCTTGATGTTCTCGGGCGTGTCCTCGACCAGCGGGGTTCCCTGCGCCAGAACGGTGATCCGTTCGGCCAGGGAAAACACCACATGCATGTCATGCTCGATGATCGCGATGGTGATGTTGCGCTTTTCCTTGATTTCCTTGAGGAGGTCGATCGTGTTGTTGGTATCGGCCCGCGCCATGCCCGCTGTCGGTTCATCCAGCAGCAGAAGCTTGGGGTTCTGCACGAGGCACATCGCCATTTCCAGACGCCGCTTGTCGCCACGCGACATGGAGGCGGAATGCATGTTCCGCTTGTCCAGCATGTTGACCTCTTCCAGCATCTGTTCGGCCTGATCGCGAAGTCCGGACTCGCTGAAGACCGATCGGATGCCGTGCAGGGCGAACGATCCGTCCCGCTTGGCAAAGCAGGGGATCAGCATGTTTTCCATGACCGTCAGATCGCCGAAGATCTCTGGCGTCTGGAACACGCGGGAAATGCCCATCTGGTTGATTTCGAACGGGGTGCGGCCCAGCACGCTTTGTCCGTCGAACATCACCGACCCGGTGTCCGGGATCAGCTTGCCCACCAGGCAGTTGAGCAGCGTGGATTTGCCGGCCCCGTTTGGGCCGATGATCGCGTGGCAGGTATTTTCCGCCACGCTGAGGTTCACATTGCCGAGCGCTTGCAGGCCACCGAACCGTTTGTTGACGTCCTTGACTTCGAGAATGCCCATCTGTCCGTCTCCTTATTCCGCTGGTTCGGTGGTTGCGTTCTTGGGTTCTTGCGCCTTCTTGCGGCCAAAGAGCCCGGCGAGTTTCTGACCGCCCTGCACAAGGCCGCCGGGCAGGAAGATCACGACCAGCATGAACACGATGCCAAGCGTCAGGTGCCAGCCCTTGCCGATGAACGGGTAGATCAGGGTCACGACCAGGTCCTCGAGCCCGTCGGGCAGGAAGGCGAACCAGCTGTGCAGGATGTCCGAGTTGATCTTGGAAATGATGTTTTCCATGTACTTGATCATCCCGGCACCCAGAACCGGCCCGATCAGCGTGCCGACACCGCCGAGAATGGTCATCAGCACCACCTCGCCCGAGGCGGTCCAGAACATCCGTTCGGCGCCGGCCAGAGGGTCCATCGAGGCCATCAGGCCACCGGCCAGACCGGCATACATGCCCGAGATCACGAAGGCCGCCAAGGTGTAGGGGCGCGGGTTCAGACCGGTGTAGTTCAGGCGCTGCTGGTTCGATTTGACCGCCCGCAGCATCATGCCGAAGGGCGACCGGAAGATGCGGATCGACAGGTAGAACGACAGCAACATGATGATCGCCGCGAAATAATACCCGACGTTGAAGGTGAAGACCCAGTTGCCCAGCACGAGTTGGGCGCTGTCGCGCATTTCCAGGCCGAAGAAGCCCGGTACGGGAATGTTTCCTTCGGTCGCCGCACCGCCGAAGATGCGCGGGTCGTCCAGCGCCAGTTGCAGACCTGTTTCACCGCCGGTGATCGGGGTCAGGACCGAATAGGCCAGCGCAAAGGACATCTGCGCGAAGGCCAGCGTCAGGATCGAGAAGTAGATGCCCGACCGTCGCAGGCTGACATAGCCGATGATCAGGGCAAAGGCGCCGGCGGTGATGACCGCAAGGGCGATCGCCGGGATCACGTTCATGCTGAGCAGCTTGAACATCCACACCGCGGCGTAGGACCCCACCCCGAGGAAGGCGGCGTGACCGAAGCTGAGATAGCCGGTCAGGCCGAAGAGGATGTTGAACCCGATGGCGAAGATGCCGAAGATCACGAAGCGCTGCATCAGGTCGGGATACCCCGCGTTGAACTGCGCCCAGCCCGACCCTTCCGGGAAGGGGTTCAGAAAGAAGGGCGCGAAAGCCACCAGCACTGCGACGATCAGCAGGAGGGATGCGTCTTTTTTGTCCAGTCCGAACATGGATCAGTCCTCCATCACGCCCTTGCGACCCATCAGGCCGCGCGGACGTGTCAACAGAATAATGATGGCAACAAGGTAGATGATGACCTGGTTGATGCCGGGAATGATGGCGATGACCTCGCGCATGGAGGCAAAGCTTTCGAGGATGCCCAGCAGGAACCCTGCCAGCACCGCACCCGGCAGCGATCCCATGCCGCCGACAACCACCACCACGAAGCTCAGGACCAGAAAGTCCATGCCCATGTGGTAGTTCGGCGAGTTGATCGGGGTGTACATCACGCCGGCCAGTCCCGCGACCGCTGCGGCCAGCCCGAACATGATGGTGAACCGCTTGTCGATGTTGATGCCCAGAAGCCCCACGGTCTCGCGGTCGGCCATGCCGGCCCGCACCACCATGCCGAAGGTGGTGAATTGCAGGAAGGCAAACACCGCACCGATGATGAGCGCCGCAAAGGCAAAGTAGACCAGTCGCCAGTAGGGATAGATGATCTGTCCGGCCTCAAACCCGATCAGCGCGCCGAAATCGAACGACCCGACAAAGGCCGCCGGGGCCGGGGTCGGGATCGGGTTGGCACCGTAGTAATACTTGATGATTTCCTGCAACACGATGGCAAGGCCGAATGTCACGAGGATTTGGTCCGCATGGGGGCGCTTGTAGAAGTGCTTGATCAGCCCGCGTTCCATGATCACGCCGATCAGGATCATCACCGGGATGGCAAAGAGGATCGACAGGGGCACGGCCCAGTCGATGATGCTGGCCCCCAGTGATTCACCGAAGATGTCATATATATAGGGCACGTCCCGCATTTGCGGGTTGCCGAGAAAGTCGGTCGCGCCGGGAACTTCGACCTTGTGGCTGAGGCTCAGCAGGCGTGACAGGGTCACGGCGCAGAAAGCCCCGATCATGAACAGCGCGCCATGCGCGAAGTTCACCACGCCCAGCGTGCCGAAGATCAGTGTCAGGCCCAACGCGATCAGCGCATAGGCAGAGCCCTTGTCGAGCCCGTTGAGAATTTGCAGAATTATGGCGTCCATTGCCCCACCCTTTGCGGTCAGAAGTGTGGAAGTGCAGACAGCCCGCAACAGCAACGGGCTGGAGAAGAGGCGAGGTGGGCCGCGCGGCCCACCTCGGGAAACAGCGGCTTATGCGCCGTTGTTGCAGGACCCCAGCGCGCCACCGGCGAACTGCGGGTGATCGGGCGCATAGGTGACCTGATCGACCGGAGTGACTTCGACGATCTCGAGGAGGTCGAATTCCGATGTCGGGTTTTCCTTGCCCTTCACGACCAGCACGTCCTTGAAGCACTGGTGGTCTTCTGCACGATACAGGGTCGGGCCGTTGCCCATGCCGTCGAACTCGAACCCTTCGAGCGCCTCGACAACCGCACAGGGCTGGAAGGACCCGGCGCGTTCCACGGCATCCGCATAAAGCAGGGCCTGGACATAGCAGGTGTGCGCGGCCTGGCTCGGCGGGAAGCCGTACTTGGTGCCGAAGGACTGGACGAACTGCTTGGAGCCTTCGTCCTGCAGCGACCAGTGCCAGTTGGTGGAGCCGAAGATGCCCTTCACGTTGGCACCGGCACCCTTCGCCATCAGGCGCGAGTAGAGCGGAACGACGATCTCGAAGTTCTTGCCGTTGACGACACGATCCCGCAGGCCGAACTGCACCGCGTTGGTCAGCGAGTTCACCATGTTTCCGCCGTAGTGGTTCAGAACCAGAACGTCGGCGTCGGATTGCAGGACCGGCGTGATGTAGGACGAGAAGTCGGTCTGCGTCAGCGGCGTCAGAACCGTGCCGACGGTTTCCCAGCCCATCGCTTCGGTCGACGACTTCACCGCTTCTTCCGTGGTGTAGCCCCAGTTGTAGTCGGCCGTCAGGTGATAGGCCTTGCGGTCGGTGCCGTAGTTGGCCGCCAGAACCGGCGCCAGTGCCGCACCGGACATGTACGAGTTGAAGAAGTGGCGGAAGCCGTTGGCCCGCTTGTCCTTGCCCGTCGTGTCGTTGGAGTGCGTGAGGCCCGCCATGAAGATGACGCCCGCTTCCTGGCAGAGCGCCTGCACGGCCACGGCCACACCCGAGGACGACCCGCCGGTGATCATCACCGCGCCGTCCTTTTCGATCATCGACTTCGCCGATGCGCGCGCCGCGTCCGATTTGGTCTGCGTGTCGCCGGTGACGTACTCGACCTTCTTGCCGAGGATGCCGCTGCCCTGAAGCGCCTTCGACGAGAAGGTGTTCAGCATGCCGCCGTCGCCTTCGCCGTTCAGGTGTTCAACGGCCAGTTCATAGGCGCGCAGTTCGTCCGCACCCTCGTCCGCGTAGGGACCGGACTGGGGTACGTTGAAACCCAGCGTGACGGTCGAACCCGTCGGGGCGTTGGTAAATCCGCTTTCCTGTGCCGAGAGATACGTGGGGAGCGCGAGACCCGCGCCCGCGACCGCACCTGTCTTGAGCACGCCGCGACGTGTCAGGTTGCCTTTGGACATATAATCCTCCCAAATGTCTTTAAGGGTCTGGCGGCGTTCCTCCGTCCGCCAACACCGCACTTATGTGCAAGGTGATTATCGGCCATGCACGGAAAACATAGCAATAAGCGCTTTGCTCTGAACGATTTTTCTGTCAAAAAATGAACAATGCGTTGCAGAATTTTGTAAATTTGTTTTTTCTGCAGCGCAGAAGCGTGTTGATTCACCACAGGATTTTTCGATGCCCCGCGACACTCTGACAGGCAGCCGAATTCGCGAACGTCGGGTGATGAGCGGACTGAAGCAGTCCGAACTGGCCAAGCGCGCCGAGATCTCGCCGTCCTACCTGAATCTCATCGAGCACAACCGTCGCAGAATCGGCGGGAAACTGCTTGTCGATATCGCCAATGCGCTCGGGGTCGAACCCACCTCGCTGACAGAAGGCGCCGAGACCACGCTTCTGGCAACCCTGCGCGAAGCGGCAAGTGACAGCGGAATGCCCGAAGCCGAATTCGCACGGGTCGAGGAATTCGCCGGCCGGTTCCCCGGCTGGGCCGAGCTTCTGGCCAACAGTCAGCGCCGGATCGAGACGCTGCAACAAAGCGTCGAGGCCCTGACCGACCGTCTGACACATGATCCGCATCTTGCCGCCTCGCTGCACGAGATGCTGTCGACGGTGACGGCGATCCGGTCGGCCGCCTCGATCCTTGCCGAACCGGGCGACATCGAGCCGGAATGGCAGCGCCGCTTCAACCGCAACATCTACGAAGACAGCGCCAGGCTTGCCGATACCAGCCGCAATCTCGCGCAATACCTGGAAAAGGCCGACACGGATGCGTCCGAAACCAACGCCCCGCAAGACGAGGTGGATGCGGTGTTCCAGAAGGTCGGGTTTCACTTTCCGGCGCTCGAGACCCGGACCGCCGATGTCGACGCGGCTCTCGATGAGGTGGGCGAGGGGCTGTCGCACGCCGCGCGGTGGCTCCTGTCGCGCATGCTGACACGGTACAGGGACGACGCGGCGAAGATGCCGCTTGCGGCCTGTGCAGATGTTGTCGCCGCCATCGGAAGCGATCCCATGAAGTTCGCCGACAGGTTCGGTTGCGACGTCGCCTCTGCCATGCGGCGCCTCGCGCATCTGCCCGACGACGTCCTGCCGAACCCTGTCGGACTGGCCATCTGCGACGGGTCGGGCGTGACCACGTTTCGCAAGCCGCTGCCGGAATTTCCCTTGCCGCGTCTGGGTGCGGGCTGTGCGCTCTGGCCGCTTTATCGCGTGTTGGCGCGCCCGATGATGGTGCATTCCGAGCTGATGCAGCAATCCACGCGGACGGCCGCGCGGTTTCGGGCCTACGGCATCTCGCAGCCCGTCGGCCCTACGCGCCTGGCGCAGGACGTGCTGTTCGAAAGCCACATGCTGATCGTGCCCGAGCCGATGCGCGACACGCATGAGCCGATCCGCGAGGTCGGTTTGACCTGCCGGATCTGTCCACAGCCGGACTGCGACGCCCGCCGCGAGCCCTCCATCATGACCATCCCCGGACGCACGAAGCTTTGACAGATTGCGCCGCCTTCGTAATAGTTTGCACAGAGCGGTCGAAAAAGGGCAAAAAGCCCAGCGGCTTGCGGCATCGGGGGGAGTGCATGTCAAGACAGGTTTTGCTCATCGAGGATGAGCCCAATATCATCGAGGCGATCAGTTTCATCCTGTCCCGGGACGGATGGTCGGTGAAGACTCATTCCAACGGGGCGGATGCGGTGGACATCATACGGGAACGGCAGCCTGACATCGTCATCCTTGATGTGATGTTGCCGGGAAAGAGCGGCTATGACATCCTGCGGGAACTGCGCGACGACCCCGATCATGCGTCGATGCCGGTGCTGATGCTGACCGCGCGGGGCCAGACCAAGGACCGGGAAATCGCGGAACAGGCGGGATGTGATGCCTTCATGACCAAACCGTTCTCGAATGCTGACGTTCTGGAAACGGTGAGGGCACTGGTCGACAAATGACGGAGAGGAAGACCAGGGCAGGTTCGCAAGCGGTCTTTCACGAAAAGCGCACCTATCGCCGCCGCCGCGTGATGGATGCCGCCCGCCTTGCGCCGGTTCTTGCCCTGATCCTCTGGAGCGTGCCGCTGATCTGGCCGCAGAGCGGTGACGGCACGGTCAGCAGCGCGACCGCCCTGATCTATATCTTCGCGGTCTGGGCGGGGATCATCGTCCTGACCTGGGGCCTGTCGCAGGTGCTGTCGGACCGCGCGCAGCGGCACACGGGCTCCGAGACCGGGACAGACACATGAGTACGCTCAACATTCTGATCGCGGTCTGCGCGGCCTATGTGTGCTTTCTGTTTCTCGTGGCGTTCGTCGCGGACCGCCTGGCCCTGCAGGGCAAGAAGGCCTGGCTGCGGTCGCCGCTGATCTACACGCTGTCGCTGTCGATCTATTGCACGGCCTGGACGTTCTACGGCGCCGTCGGGTCCGCCGCGCGCAACGGGTTCGAATACCTGACGATCTATCTTGGCCCCACATTGGTCATGGTCAGCTGGTGGTGGCTTCTGCGCAAGCTCATCCGCATCGGGCGCACGCAGAAGATCACCTCGATCGCCGACCTGATCTCGTCGCGCTACGGCAAGTCCAGCCTGCTGGCGGCCGGCGTGACGATCCTCGCGGTGATCGGAACCACGCCCTATATCGCGTTGCAACTGCAGTCGGTCACCTTGTCCTTCTCGGTCTTCGCGGCGCAGGAAAACGGCGCCATGCCGCGCAGCCAGGCCGATCTCGCGCTGTGGCTGTCGCTGGGGCTGGCGCTGTTTACCGTGCTCTTCGGCACCCGGAACCTTGATGCCAAGGAACGGCACGATGGCGTCGTGATGGCGATTGCGGTCGAGGCGGTGGTCAAGCTGGTGGCGCTGCTGTCGGTCGGGATTTTCGTCGTCTGGGGTGTGTCCGGGGGGATTGGCAACGCGCTGTCGGAAATCGACGCCTCGGATTTCGGCCATTGGCATGCGGATCGCAGCCGCTGGGCCGGGCTCATCTTCCTGTCCGCCGCGGCGTTTCTGTGCCTGCCGCGCACGTTCCAGGTTCTCGTGGTCGAGAACGATGACGAAAACCACCTGCGCACCGCCAGTTGGGCCTTTCCCCTGTACCTGTGCCTGATCAGCCTGTTCGTCGTGCCCATCGCCGTTGTCGGCATGAACGTGATGCCCGACGGATCGAACCCCGACCTCTACGTGTTGACCGTGCCGCTGGCGCTTGGCGAGAACGGGCTGGCGATGTTGTCCTTCCTCGGTGGGTTCAGCTCGGCCACCTCCATGGTGATCGTGGCCGCGATCGCGCTGTCGACGATGGTGTCGAACCACATCGTCATGCCGATCTGGCTGCGGCTGCGGCCAAGCGGGGCCAGCGTGTCGGGCGACGTGCGCGCGGCGGTGCTGATGGCGCGGCGCATCTCGATCGTCGGCGTGGTGATGCTGGGCTACCTCTATTTCCGGCTTTCGAGCGGCGGCGAGGCCCTGGCGTCCATCGGTCTGGTGGCGTTCTGCGGGCTGGCCCAGGTCCTGCCCGCGATGCTGGGCGGCATGTTCTGGCGCGGGGCCACGCGTCTCGGGGCCTTTGCCGGTCTGACCATCGGCTTCGTGACCTGGCTTTACACGCTGTACCTGCCCAGCTTCGGCGTGGGCACGATCCTGCCCGCATCGGTGATCGAGACCGGGCTGTTCGGCCTGACATGGCTGCGCCCCGACGCCCTGTTCGGGATCACCGGCATGGACCAGCTGATGCATGCCCTGCTCTGGAGCATGCTGTTCAACACGTCGGCCTTCCTGTTCGTGTCTCTGGTGACCTTCCCGTCGCCGCTGGAACGGCTTCAGGCGGCGCAGTTCGTGAACATCTTCGACCATTCGGCCAGCGCCAGAAGCTGGTCAGGCGGCGGTGCCCAGGCCGAGGACCTGATGGTCATGGCGCAGCGCATCCTGGGGGCCCGCGAGGCGCAGGCTTTGTTCGCCAGTCACGCGCGCAAGCAGGGCGTGGGTGGAGACCTGCCCGATCCTACGCCGAATTTCCTCGAGGTGCTGGAGCGCGAACTGGGCAGCTCCGTCGGCGCGGCGACGGCCCATGCGATGGTCGGGCAGATCACCGGCGGCATGGCCGTGTCGGTCGAGGACCTGATGGCGGTGGCCGACGAGACCGCGCAGATGCTCGAATACTCGGCGCGGCTCAAGGAGCAGTCCGAGGAGCTCAGCCGCACCGCGCTGGAACTGCGCAACGCGAACCAGAAGCTGACCCGCCTGTCGATCCAGAAAGACGCCTTTCTCAGCCAGATCAGCCACGAATTGCGCACGCCCATGACCTCCATTCGGGCGTTCTCGGAGATCCTGCGCGACACCGACGAGATGGAGCCGAAGGACCAGTCGCGTTATGCGTCGATCATTCACGACGAGGCGCAGCGTCTGACGCGTCTGCTGGACGATCTGCTGGATCTGAGCGTCGTGGAGAACGGGCAGGTCAACCTCAACCTGCGCGACGGCACCTTGCGCGATGCGCTGGATCGGGCGGTGGCCTCTGCCGGGATCGGCGAGGATGGTACCAAGTTCGAGATCTCGCGGGACCTCGAGAAGGAAAACATCGTCCTGCACACGGATTTGGATCGGCTTAGCCAAGTTTTCATCAATCTGATCGCGAACGCGCGGAAATACTGCGACGCCAAGGCGCCGCGGCTGGCGATCCGCGTCATGCAGGAGGCCGACCGCGTGGTCATCGACTTTCAGGACAACGGCACCGGCATCGCCCCCGAGGCGGTGGACATGATCTTCGAGAAATTCGCCCGCGTCAGCGATCAGAAGGCGGGCGGCGCGGGGCTTGGCCTCGCCATCTGCCGGCAGGTCATGACGCGTCTGGGCGGGTCGGTCGATTACGTTCCGGCCCTGCGCGGCGCCAATTTCCGGGTCGTGCTGCCCTATCGCACGGCGTTGGCCGCGCAATAGCCGCCTCGGATCGCGTCCTGCTAAACCCTTGGTAACCAATTCCCGCCATAACCGGGGCCATGACCGGGACTGTGCGGCAGAGGGACAGCAGCGAAACCATGACCGAAGATGCGGCCGAAACGGTTCTTGAACGCAAAGCCATCGCGCAGCGCAGGGCGCTGGGTGTCGGCACCGTGTCCTTGCCGCGTGCGTTGGGGCGCGGGCTGTCCATCGCAGCGGATGCGCTGTGGGGGCTGGGCTTGGCGGTGGAGGCGTCCGACGACATTTCTCTGCGCGCCGAACGGGTGAGGGACCGGATGGAAGACGACGCGCTGCTCATCCTGCTCGAGAACGACGCGGGGCCTTGCGGTCTGGCCGCCTTCGACCGCGCCCTCGTCACCGGTCTGATCGAGGTGCAGACCCTGGGCAAGGTCACGCGGCTTCCCACGGACACGCGTCGCTATACCCCCACCGATGCCGCGATGATGGCGCCGCTGCTCGATGCGGCCTTGCCGCGTTTCGCGTCGATGCTGGCCGGTCAGCCCGAGATGGCGCATCTGCAGGGGTATCGCTTCGGAGCCTTGGTAGAGGATGCCCAGACAGCCGGGCTGGCGCTTGACGCGGCGCGGTATCATCTCACGGAATTCGACGTCAGCCTGGCACAGGACACTCGGCGCGGCCGGGCGCATTTCCTGTTCCCGGAACCGCCCGAACCGGCAGGGGACGCACCCCCGCCTGCGGCCGGCAAACACCAGGCCGTGCTCAGGCTGGTTCCGGCCCGCATGCAGGCGGTTCTCACGCGCGTGCATCTGCCGTTGCACAAGGCGCAGGCGCTGAAGGCCGGAGATGTTCTGCCGATTTCGTCGCAGGCGGTGACCTCTGCCACGCTTGTCGTGCAGGGTGGCCATATCGCGGCGCGCGGCAAGCTGGGTCAGATCAACGGATTCCGTGCCGTGCGGATCGGATGGGACGGATCGCCCTTTCATCAGGCCAGCACAGCAAAACCCGCAGCCGACCCCGGTCCGGTTGACGCCGATCCGCATAGGGTGCCGCTGGCGACATCGCTTCCGGTCCCCGCCGCGGACCTTGCCCTCGACGGCCAACTCGAAAAGGCGCTGGAGGATCTGACGCCAGACCTGCCCGAACCGCTTGGAACGGGCGAACCCTAACGCTTGCCGGCGGCTGCAGCCTCGAGGGTGGGGCGCAACGCGGTCAGATCATAGCCCGCGCGCCCCGCCGCCGCGAGGATCTCGTCCGCGCTCTGCTGTCCGGCTTGCCCCAGCGCCCAGACGATCGAGCAACGGGTACCCGATGCGCAATAGGCCAGAACCGGTCCGTCGGACGCCTCCACGATGGCGGTCTGCTGGGCGATGCGATCCGGTGTCATCGTCTGATGCGTGATCGGCAGGACTTCAAAGCGCATGCCCTCGGCCTCGATGGCCGCACGCACCGCGTCGGATTGATGCGACGGCGGCACTTCGGCATCCGGTCGGTTGCAGATCACCGTGGTGATGCCGGACTCCTTGATGGCGGCGGCATCTTCCGGGTCGATCTGCGGCGAAACGCTGTAGCGGTCGGTGATGGGGCGTATATCCATGGCAAACTCCTACTGCGCTGTCGCGGGCCTGTCCAGCCATGCCCGCAGGCTTGGCATGGCGCTCATCCCGGCGAGCATGGCTCCGAGAAACACCAGGCCTTCGACGCCGCCATAGCTGAGCGACGCGATCGCCGGGCCGGGGCAGAGGCCAACAAGCCCCCAGCCCATGCCGAACAGCACCGACCCGACGACAAGGTTGCGTCCGAGCCTGGGTTCCGGCGGCGGCGGCATGGCATTGCCCGTCAGCGCGAAGCGGCGTTTTTCGGCCACGCGCCAGGCAATCGCCATCGGGAGGATCGCGCCACCCATCACGAAGGCCAGCGTCGGATCCCACTCGCCGAAGATATCCAGCCAGCCCTGCACCTTGCGGGTGTCGGTCATGCCCGAGATGAACAGCCCGGCGCCGAAGAGGCCACCGGCGACAAGAGCGAAGAGATTGCGCATCAGATGATCCCCAGCAGGTGACGGAACAAAACGACGGTCAGACCACCGGCGAGGATGTAGAACACGGTCGCGACCATGCCGCGCAGCGACAGGCGCGAAATCCCGCAGACGCCGTGTCCCGAGGTGCAGCCATTGGCCAGACGCGTGCCGATCCCCACCAGCAGGCCCGCGGCGATGAGCAGGGCAAAGTTGCCCGTCGCATGGGTGTCCTTCGGACCTAGAAAGAAAAGCATCGCCACCGGGACGAGGGCAAGTCCGGCCAGAAAGCTCAGGCGTTCCGACATCGTGCTGCGTCCGCTGCCATCGACAAGCCCGCCGATGATGCCGCTCGCGCCCATGATGCGTCCGTTTGCCAGCAGGTAAACCGCGCCGCCGGTGCCGATCAGCGCACCGCCGACCAGTCCGTAAATCCAATCAGGGTTCATGTTCTTACAATCCGTTCACTGGGACCTTGAGGAAGACTTTGCCCTCCTCGTCGGCGGGCGGCATCTGCCCGGCGCGCATGTTCACCTGCAACGACGGGATGATGAGTTTTGGCATCGCCAGCGTCGCATCACGGGCGTCGCGCATTTCGACAAAGCTGTCCTTGGTGGCGTCGCCGCCGACATGTACGTTCCCGGCCTTTTGGTCGCCCACCGTGGTTTCCCACGCATAGTCGTCGCGGCCCGGCGCCTTGTAGTCATGACCGACAAAAATGCGGGTCTGGTCGGGCAGGGCGAGGATTTTCTGGACCGAGTCGTACAGCACTTCCGACGATCCGCCGGGGAAGTCACAGCGTGCGGTGCCGAAATCGGGCATGAAGAGCGTGTCGCCCACGAAAGCCGCGTCACCGATCACGTAGGTCAGACAGGCCGGCGTGTGGCCCGGCGTATGCAGCACATCCGCGCGCATCTGGCCGATATGGAAACTGTCGCCCTCGACAAACAGCTTGTCGAACTGGCTGCCATCACGCTGGAATTCGGTGCCTTCGTTGAACACCTTGCCGAACGTGTCCTGCACCACCTGAATCCGGTCGCCGATCCCGACCTTGCCGCCAAGCGCCTCTTGCAGATAGGGGGCCGCACTCAGGTGGTCGGCATGGACATGGGTTTCCAGCAGCCATTGCACGTCCAGGCCGTTTTCCCGGACAAAGGCGATGATCGCGTCGGCGGACTTGGTGTCGGTGCGGCCGGACGCGTAATCGAAATCCAGCACGGAATCGACAATCGCGCAGGCGCTGCCTTCGGGGTCTTGCACCACATACGAGATCGTATTCGTGGCATCGTCGAAAAATCCGGTGACTTTGGGTGTCATCTTTCAACTCTCCTTGGTCTGGACAGACATATAGCAAAAATGGAATACGTAACAAGGGGCCGTGTGGAAAAATGTACGCCGCGCGCAACTTTTCCGGCAAGCCCCCTCCTAGACCTGCGGTGGCGTTGCCGACCCGGTCGGATCCGACAGGTAGGCCAGCACATCGTTCTTGCCGATCACCCCGACGGGTGTGCCGCCGTCGACCACCGCAAGGTCGATATCGCTGCTCACGAGGGTGGTCATCACCTCCTGCACCCGCGCATCGGCATCGACGGTCATCGCTCCCGCGGCGGGTGATCCCGCGCGCATCACGTCCCGGGCGCGCAGAACGCCCAGCGGGTTCATATGCTGCACGAAATCGGCCACGTAATCGTTGGAGGGGTTGCGGAAAATCTCTTGCGGGGTGCCGCATTGCACGATCCGCCCGCCTTCCATGATGGCGATGCGGTTGCCGATCTTGAACGCCTCGTCGAGATCGTGGCTCACAAAGATGATCGTGCGTTTCAGGCGCTGTTGCAGTTCCAGCAACTCGTCCTGCAACTTGGTCCGGATCAGCGGATCAAGCGCCGAGAACGGTTCGTCCATCAGCAGGATCGGCGCATCCGTGGCAAAGGCGCGGGCCAGCCCGACGCGCTGCTGCATCCCGCCCGACAGTTCGGCCACCTTGCGATCGGCCCAATCGGTCAACCCGACAAGGGCCAGCTGTTTCTCGACCTGCGCATTTCGGTCCGCCTTGGACTGGCCCCCCAACTCAAGGCCCAGCCCGACGTTTTCGCGCACGGACCGCCACGGCAAAAGGCCGAACTGCTGAAACACCATCGCCACATGGCGCAATCGCATGTCGCGCAAGACTTCGGCGCTGGCATGGGTCACGTCGACGAGACCCGTCCCGTCATGCACCCGCACACAGCCCCGGGCCACCGGGTTGAGCCCGTTCACCGCCCGCAAGAGCGTGGACTTGCCCGACCCCGAAAGCCCCATCAGGACAAGGATCTCGCCTTTCGCCACGGTCAGCGAACAGTCGTGCACGCCCAGCACCTGCCCGGTGTCGCGCTGGATCTGCCCCCGGTCCTGCCCGGCATCCATCAACGGCAGCGCGGCCTGGGGCCTGTCGCCAAAGACGATGGAAACATTGTCGAATTCGACACGGGTATCGCTCATTTTCGGCGCTCCATCCGCAGCATGCGGTCAAGGATGATCGCCACCACGACGATCACGAACCCGCTCTCGAAACCCCGCGCGGTGTTCACCTGATTGAGCGCCCGGACAACCGGCACACCCAGCCCGTCGGCGCCCACAAGCGCCGCGATCACCACCATCGACAGCGACAGCATGATCGTCTGATTCAACCCGGTCATGATCTGCGGCAGCGCCGAGGGCAGTTCGACCTTCCACAGCAATTGCGACTTGGTGGCCCCGAACGCCTCTGCCGCCTCGATCAGCGGGGTGGGGGTGGAACTGACCCCGAGATGGGTCAGGCGGATCGGCGCGGGCAACACGAAGATCACCGTGGCGATCAGGCCCGGCACCATGCCGATGCCGAAGAACACGATCGCCGGAATAAGGTAGACGAAGGTCGGCAAGGTCTGCATCAGGTCCAGAACCGGCCGCATCCACGCATAGAGCTTGGGCCGGTGCGCCACCGCGATGCCGATGGGCACGCCGACGCCCATGCAGACGACACAGGCCGACAGCACCAGCGTGAGGCTTTCGGTCGTTTCCTCCCAATAGCCCTGATTGATGATGAACAGGAACCCGAGCGCCACGAACAGCGCGACCTTCCAGCTGCGTTGCAGATAGTATGTCAGTGCCACGAACAGCCCGACGATCACCAGCGGGTGGGGCGTTTGCAGCAGCCACAGGAAACCGTCGATCATGCCTTCCAGAGCATCCGACAGAGCGTCGAAAAAGAACGACCCGTTGCTCTCGAGCCAGTCAAAGGCATTCCCGGCGATTTCCCCGACCGGGATCTTGTTCTCTGTCAGCCAGTCCATCCGCTGTCCCCAAGACGCCTAAGGAAAGGGCGGCCCGAAGCCGCCCCGTTCCGGTTACTGAAGCGCGGCTTCCACCGCCGCGACGGCATCGCCGCCATCCTTCGTGGTCACGCCGTCGAGCCAGTTCTGCCAGGCGTCCGGGTTCTCTTGCAGCCAGGCTTCGGCCGCGTCGCGCGCCTCTTCCCCGTCATTCAGGATCGCGCCCATGATCTGGTTTTCCATGGCGAGCGAGAATTCGAGGTTGTTGAGAAATGTGCCGACATTGGGGCATTCCTCGACGAATCCGGCGGTGGTGTTGGTGTAGACGGTCGCGCCGCCGAGGTTCGGGCCGAACCAGTCATCGCCGCCGGTTAGGTATGTCATGTCGAAATTCGCGTTCATCGGGTGCGGCTCCCAGCCAAGGAAGACCACCGGCTCGCCGCGGTCATCGGCGCGTGCGACCTGCGCCAGCATCCCTTGTTCCGAGCTTTCGACCACGTCGAAGCCCTCAAGCCCGAAGGCGTCCGCGTCGATCATGTCCATGATCAGGCGGTTGCCGTCATTGCCCGGCTCGATGCCGTAGATCTCTGCGTCCAGCGCGTCTCGCTGCTCGGCGATGGCGTCAAAGCTGGTGATGCCCAGATCGGCCCCGGCCTTGTTGGTGGCCAGCGTGTATTTCGCGCCTTCGAGGTTCGCGCGCACGGTATCGACGGTTCCGGCCTCGCGGTAGGGCGCGATGTCGGCTTCCATCGTCGGCATCCAGTTGCCCAGGAACACGTCCACATCGCCCTCGGCAAGCGCGGTATAGGTCACCGGCACGGACAGCACCTTGATGTCGGTCTCATAGCCAAGCGCGTCGAGCACGGTCGTGGTGGCAGCGGTCGTTGCGGTGATGTCGGTCCAACCCACGTCGGAGAAGACGATCGTGTCGCAATCTGCCGCAGCGGCACCGGCGGCACAGATCGCCAGGATGGAAAGTGAGGATTTCATCATTGGTTTGGTCTCCCTGAAAGAGGTCGTTTTTTCATTGCGGACAAGACGAGAACTCCTGACCCGGCTTCCGGCCCGTATCTTCCGACCGGTATCTTTTGGCAGGCCGAAAGACGTCGAGCCGAAGCTCGAGCAAAGCCTATACGCCGTTGCGCTGGGGTGAAAGCGCGAATGACGCTGCGTTTCGGCTTGCCTGTTGTGCGGTCATGCGAGGGTTTCATGCCGGGCCTGTGACCGGTTCGTCCGGCAATCGGCTGTTCCCTGCGCCAAGGATCAAGTATCACCCCGGAATGACCGACTCGCTGTCAGACATGATCGCCTGCCCGAAATGCGACGTCCTTCATCGCGTGCCCGATCTGGCAACCGGTGCCCAGGCAAGATGCGTGCGCTGTGGCACTGTCCTGATGGCCCCCCGCCGGCAGGCGATGACGCGGATCGTGATGCTGTCGGTCACGGCGCTGATCCTGATGGTGGCGGCCGTGTTCTTTCCCTTCCTCGAACTGAGCGTTCAGGGCTTGGGGCGCAAGAGCTCGGTCTTCGATGCGATCCTCGCCTTTTCCGAAGGGTTGATGCTTCCCTTGTCCTTTGCGGTCGCGGCGCTGATCGTGGTGCTGCCGGTCACGCGTTTCCTGGCGCTGATCTACGTGTTCGCACCCATGGCGCTGGGCTGGGAACCGGCGCGGCGGGCGAAAGTGGCCTTCAGGCTGGCCGAGGCGATTCGCCCCTGGGCGATGGCCGAAATTTTCATCATCGGGGTGGCGGTCGCGCTGGTCAAGGTGGCCGGATTGGCCCAGGTAACGCTGGGGCCGGCGTTCTGGGCCTTCGTGGGGCTCGTGATCATCACGGCCCTCAAGGACAATTTCATGTGTCGGGTGACGGTATGGCAAACGCTGAACGCGCGCAGCCCGTCCTGACCGCGCGCGCGGCCGGGCTGGTGGGATGTGCCGAATGCGGGCATGTCCATCCGCGCGACAAGAAAACCTGCGATGTCTGCGGCTCGGCCTTGGTCAGCCGGGACACGGCCAGCCTGCAACGGGTCTGGGCGTGGCTCTTTGCGGGCATCGTCGTCTATATCCCGGCAAACGTGTATCCGATGCTGCGCACTTCGACCCTCGGACGCACCCAGGAAAGCACGATTGTCGGCGGTGTGTTCGACCTGATCGACCACGGATCCTTCGTGGTCGCGCTCATCGTGTTCGTGGCCTCGGTCATCATCCCGGTGAGCAAGTTCATCGCGATCGCCTACCTGGCCTTGCGGGTCCAGAGTGGAAAACCCGGAACATCGAGCCATTTCCACCTGTATGAATTTGTCGAGTTTATCGGGCGTTGGTCTATGATCGACGTGTTTGTGGTGGCCATCCTGTCGGCGCTCGTGCAGCTGAACTTCGTGGCAACGATCAATCCTGGCATCGCGGCCATCAGCTTTGCGCTTTCGGTTGCATTCACCATGATTTCCGCCAATAGCTTCGACCCCAGACTGATCTGGGATGCCCCGAGCGAAGGAAAACCGGTTTGAGTACTCCCGAACCTGCCGACATGAACGTGACCGAGCCGCGCAAGTCGCGCTTCAGGAACCTGTCCCTGGTCTGGCTGGTGCCCTTCCTGGCGCTGGTCATCTCGCTGGGCATCGCGTGGCAGAGCTTTGCCGACCGCGGCGAACTGATCCAGATCTCGTTCAGCAATGCGTCCGGCGTCGTCGCGGGCGAAACGACGATCCGCTACAAGGAAGTGGTCGTCGGGACAGTCGAAGAGGTCAATTTCACCGAAGATCTCGGGCGCGTTCTGGTCAGTGCGCGGATCGACAACGATGTGGCGCCCTTTATCGACGACGAGGCCGCGTTCTGGGTCGTGCGTCCCGAAGTGTCGGCGCGCGGGATCAGCGGGCTGTCCACCGTTCTGTCCGGTGTCTACATCGAAGGCGCCTGGGACAACGTGCCGGGCGCCGCCGAGAGCACATTCGAAGGCACCGAAACGCCACCCGTGAACCAGCCCGGACGTCCGGGGCGGCGCATCACCTTGGCGACGGACGATGGCACGACGATCTCCTATGGCTCGCCGGTCCTGTTCCGCGGGGTCGAGGTCGGTCGGCTCGAGACGCCGCGCCTGTCTGCCGATGGCAGGACGGTTCTGGTCGATGCGTTCATCGACGCGCCGCACGATGCCCGGCTCAATCAGGCGACACGGTTCTGGGACACGTCCGGCTTCGAGCTTTCGTTCGGCGCGTCTGGGTTCTCGGTGGATTTCGACAGCCTCGCATCGCTTGTCACCGGCGGGGTCGAATTCGACAATGTCTACGAGAACGGCGAACCGCTGACACCGGGCTATGTCTTCTCGCTTTATCCCGACGAGGACGAGGCGCGACGCAACCGGCTGGTGCGCGGCACCGCGCGGGGCGTGCCCTTCACGGTGGTGTTCGACGAATCCGTCGCCGGGCTCGAGCCGGGGGATGACGTGACCTATCAGGGTCTGGATGTCGGTGTGGTCACCGGCTTGCGCTCGCGCGTGCAGGAGGCTGATTTTGGCCCGGCGCTGTCCCTGATCGCGGATGTGTCGATCGATCCGCAGCGCATGGGGCTGCCTGCCGACGCGGACACAGACGAGACTGTGGAGTTCTTCCGCTTCGCCGTTCAGACCGGCATGCGCGCGCGCCTGGCGACCCAAAGCCTGCTGAGCAGCGATCTGCGGATCGAACTCGTGGTGCTCGATGACGTGCCCAGCCAGACGCTTGAAGAGGTCGAGGGCGAAGCGCCGCGCCTGCCCAGCGTCGAGTCGAACCTGTCGGATTTCACCGCCACTGCCGAAGGCGTTCTCGAGCGGATCAATGCCCTGCCGATCGAGGAAGTCATGCAGCAGGCGATCGACCTGATGGAATCCTTCGAGCGGCTGGCCCGCAACGAGGACCTTCAGCGCGTGCCGGGATCGGCCGTGGCGCTGTTGGATGACACCCGCGCGCTTGTCGGCAGCGAGGCGATCCAGTCCATTCCGGCGCAGATCGAAGCGGCGGTAAACGACCTGACCGCTTTGGTGGCCGAGGTGCGCGAAGGCGGTGCGGTCGAGTCTCTGAACAGTGCGCTGGCCCGTCTTGACGAGGCGATGGTCGGGATCAACGAGGCGTCGAAATCGGCGCCTGCGCTGACGCAGAACCTGACCAGGCTGACCGACGAAGACATCCCGGCGGTGTTGGCCGAATTGCAGGGCGTGGCGCAGACCGCGCAGGACCTGCAGCTCGAGGAGTTGGTGACAAGCGCGACGCAGACGTTGAACACCATCGACGCGCTGATTGCGCAAGAGGCCGTGCAGGGCATTCCCGAAGCGGTGACAGCGGCGATTGCCGATGTGCGCCAGGTGGTGGCGGATGTGCAGGCCGAAGGCGCGGTGCAGGCGCTGGGATCGTCGCTGCGCAATCTTGACAGGGCGATGGCGGATGTCACGGTGGCGGCACAGGATGCACCCGCGCTCACCGCGAACCTGCGCCAGATCACCGAGACCGACATCCCCGGGCTTCTGGCCGAGCTCGAGGCCGTGGCAGCGACCGCCAATCAGCTGGAGTTGCAGGCATTGGTCGATAGCGCGACCGGCACGTTGAATCGGGTGGATGCGCTGGTCGGCAGCGAAGACACGCTGGAATTGCCCGGCACCCTCAATGATGCGCTGACCGAGATGCGGCTGGCCTTGACCGAACTGCGCGAGGGCGGGGTGGTCGAAAATCTGAATGCGACGCTGCAATCCGCGTCGGACGCCGCCGGCTCGGTCGCGGACTCGGTGGAAGACCTGCCGCAATTGACCGCGCGGCTTGAACGTCTGGTGGCCGAGACCGAAACCGTCGTGCAATCTTACGGCGAGCGGTCCGATTTCAACACGCAGACATTGTCGGCGCTGCGCGAGGTGCAGAACGCGGCGAGGGCGATCTCCGAGCTTGCCCGCGAAATCGAACGCAGCCCGAATTCCCTGATTTTCGGACGCTGAGGAAGGACAAGAGACCATGACCCAAGTGACTTGGCGCAGCACCCTGATCGCGATCGCTCTTCCCCTGGCCGCCTGCGGCACCGGTGAAAGCGCCCGCTACCTCATCGATTCGCCCCCGGTGACTACAGGCGCCGAGACCCGGGTGTCCGTGCGGACCGTCGAACTGCGCGATGTGTCGCTGCCGACCCACGCCTCGGGCACGTCGATCCTCGTGCGCGAGGCGGATGGAGGATTGCGCCCGATCGGAAACGCGGAATGGGCGGATGACCCCGAGCGCGCGGTGACCGGGACGCTGGCGCAATTGCTCGACGAGCGCAGCACGGCCACGGTCGCCGCAGAGCCCTGGCCTTTGCGCGACGGCCCGTCGGCGCGGCTGGACATTCGGATCGACAAGATGCTGGCGAATGTCAGCGGCGTGTTCGAGATCACCGGGCAGGCGGCGGTGAGCGCCGTCGAAGGAAACCCCCGCGAGCGGGTCGAACGGTTCCGTGTCGCGGTTCCGATCACCGAGATATCCGCCACGGCCGTGACCGAGGCACAGGGCCGGGCGCTTGCTGCGCTGTCGGACGACCTGATCGGGCTCTTGCGCTGACCCTGCCATGCCGCTGACCCCGACCACGCTGCCTGACCTGCTGGACCACGGGTTCGATACCGTGATCGACGTGCGCAGCCCGGCGGAATATGCCGAAGACCATGTGCCCGGCGCGATCAACCTGCCGGTTCTGGACAACGAGGAACGCGCGCGCGTAGGCACGATCTACAAGCAAGTCAGCCCGTTCGATGCCCGCAAGCTGGGCGCGGCCCTGGTGTTTCGCAACGCGGCCAACCATATCGAAACGTCCCTGTCACATCATGACGGAGCGTGGAAGCCGCTGGTCTATTGCTGGCGCGGCGGGCAGCGGTCCGGGTCGTTCGCGTGGCTGCTGGGCGAAATCGGCTGGCGGTCGGATGTGATCAAAGGCGGATACAAGACCTATCGGCGCATGGTCGTGGACATGCTGCATCGCAATCCCCTGCCGTTTCGGTTCGTGCAACTGGGCGGGTATACCGGGACCGCCAAAACCGAACTGCTGCCGCTGCTGGCGGAGCGCGGCGTGCAGGTGATCGACCTCGAAGGGCTGGCGAACCACCGCGGGTCGCTCCTGGGGTCGATGGGGGATCAACCGGCGCAAAAGGCGTTCGAAAGCGCCTTGGCCGGGCAATTGTACCGCCTTGATTCGACGCGCCCCGTGATCGTCGAGGCGGAAAGCAGCAAGATCGGGCAAATCCTGTTGCCGCCATCGCTTTGGGAGGCGATGAAGATCGCCCCGTGGATCGAGGTTGCGGCACCTCTGGAGGCGCGCACGGACTACCTGCTGCGGGCCTATGACGACATCCTGTCGGACACGGTAACGCTGCAAGCGCAATTGGCTCCGCTGAAGGCACATCGCGGCGAGGCCTTGGTGGCGCAGTGGACCCGGCTGAGTGCGGCGGGCGACACGCGATCCCTGACCCGGTCCTTGATGGAGGATCACTACGATCCGGCCTATGCCAAGTCGATGAAGGCGATGGCGCCGGCGGTCAGGGCACGGGTCGAGACCGATGGATTGTCGCCGGCGCATCTTGACCGGGTCGCAGGGCAGATCGAAGCGGCGCTTCAGGCGATGGAGACCTGACCCGCCGGACCTGCCTGCAAATGCCCGATGATCGCGGTGTCGGGGTGGCCCGCTTGCCACAGGTTTGCGACGATCTGCCGGGCCTGATCCGCCGGAACCGCGGCGAGCAGCCCGCCGCCTGTCTGCGGATCAAACAGCAGTCGGGTCTGCGGGTCGTCCGGAATATTTGAAAATCCGGCGCGATTGCTTGCGTAAAGCGAAGAATGCTCTCCCCGCTCCGACAGGTCCAGTGCACCGGGTAGCAGGGGCACCGTGTCGAGCGTCAGCGTGGCCGACAGCCCCGAGGCCATGCAGAGGTTCTGCAGGTGTCCGGCAAGGCCAAAACCGGTAAGATCGGTCATCGCCTGCGCCGTGTCGCGCAGGATTGAGGCCGCGGTTTTCTGGCCATGCTGCATCGAGTCGAGCGCGCCTGCCACGTCCGCGCCCCGCGCCTTGCCCGACATGAGGGCTGCCATGATCACGCCGGTGCCGATGGGTTTGGTCAGGATCAGCGCGGCACCGTCCTGTGCGCCCTTGAGGGTGATCGGGTCCCGGTCGCACAGGCCGGTGACCGCCAAACCGATGGTCAGTTCATCGCCCAGCGTGCTGTGCCCGCCGACAATCTCGGCGCCTGTGTCTTGCAGGATGGTCTGAGCGGCGGTCAGGATCTCGGTCAGGGTGCGTTGAGCCAGGGCTTCGGACAGGCGCGGCAGGGTGATCGACAGGGTCGCGGCCTGCGGATCGGCCCCCATTGCCCAGATGTCGCCCAAGGCGTGATGGGTGGCGATGCGCGCCATGACAGCTGGATCGGCCCAGAAGCTGCGCAGATGATCGGTGGTGAAAACCTGCCGCGTGCCTCCCGTGGTCAGGAGCGCCGCATCGTCGCCGGGCAGCGGCGTGATGTCCGCGCGCCGCGTGGGTTCGAGCGTGGCAAGCGCATTGGACAGCGCGTCGCGGCCCAGTTTCGCGCCGCAGCCACCACACAGGGGTTTAGGGCCCATCGCCTGCGGCACGCCCTTGGCGCGGGGATAGGGCAACGCGGGGGTTTGCATCTTGGGCAAATCATTGAATTGGCGCATGAATTTACGGTCGATCTGGTCTTTCCAGTCCCAGACCCAGCCGCCGGTGAAGGTCAGGCCGAACCGATCACCAAGGGCGGATTTTTTTCCGAGCGAAATAAGCTTCAGGTAATCCTTTTGTGGGATGTAGGGCTTGAGCGGGCCACCAGAGAGAGAGGAGGCGAGGTTATGTAGCAGAACAGGTGCCTGACGCACGGCATAGACGCCCGCCTTTGGACGCGGGGCGTGGGCCATGTGTGCGCAGTCGCCAACGGCAAAGATCCGCGGGTCGCTGGTTTGCAGGCGATTATTGACGGTGAGAAATCCGTCATGGGTTTCAAGTCCTGTCTCGGCCAGCCACGGATAGGGACGGGCCCCTGCGGCGCCCGTGATGAAATCGGCGGTGATGCTGCGCCCGTCTTTCAGGTGGACGGTGTTTGCGGACAGCTGTGTGATGCTTGCCTGTTCATGCAGCGTGATGTCCTGCGCCGTCATCGCGTCGCGCAGGGCCCGGGCGCTTTTGGCGGGCAGGGCGGACAGGGCCGTCGCGTTCTCGATCAGGTGGATCGTGGCAGGGCGGTTGCGCTTTTTCAGGGCGTGGGACATCGCCATGGCAAGCTCGACCCCGGCGACGCCGCCGCCGATGACCGCCACGCGGGCCGGAC
>Ga0102932_1000305_pt1 | contig 23959 bp, 15 predicted proteins | sample SalPonR1_C_D2_MG_FD_78212 | JGI IMG/M metagenome (GOLD analysis project Ga0102932, IMG submission 78212) | Salt pond soil microbial communities from South San Francisco under conditions of wetland restoration - Salt Pond MetaG R1_C_D2_MG | ecosystem: Environmental > Aquatic > Marine > Intertidal...
ACCCCGGCTGGAAGCGGCCTCTGCTACTTTCCTGGCCATTATCGCTCCAAAGATCAATCCCAGTCCCCAGTTAAAAAATGCGACTAACATGGTAGAGACCGATACGATAATTACTGCGCTCGAGTTACCTGTCACAACTTTGGTTAGTTGGTTTGTAAGCCAGGAAACAGGTTTGCTAAGTACTAAAATATGCCCTAGCACCAGAATGAGCATCATTTGCACCATAAAGACAATAAGAGCAGGCTCCCACATCCCGGTTTGCCAGAAATCAAGGATTTTAAAAGCCGAATCAGAGTTAGTTTCACCGGTAAAGAAGAACGCAACAAAGAGTATAAAAAGAGTAAGTAGAACCGCTAGAATAAAAGGGGCTGGAATAAATTTTTTAAAGCTGCTCTCTATAAGATTACTAAGGTTCAAATTATAATAGATTTTAGATGTGATGCTTTACCAAAATCAGACTGTATTATTCGATTTATTTGCAAAAAAAATCCCATTCCAAAGTAGGGTTTGGATGGGTATTATCTATTAACACAGTTTAAAACTATAAATTATTTATTAATTTCTTATGAAAATATGGTTTTTAATTGAAACACTTAAAAAGAAAACTACTTCGGAGCAAGCTTACGAAGCATTACGATTGCAAAATACATTTCGTTTCGTGGCATCCCAATTCGTCGGGACCGAGCAGTTACTCTTGATTATCGAGTGAAATACCATATAAGAAGAAACCCCCGCCGAATAGACGAGGGTTTTTGGACTGAAGTTTTAAAATCTTCAATTTACAAATTATAGTTTTTCAAGATCTTTTACTTCCTCTTTATCGGCTTCCATGATGCTTATCGCGTAACCACCACCAGCAGCAGATTTCTGAGAGAGTTCAGACTTACTGTTCACTCTATACTTCTTGATTTCGTATGCTTGTGGATTATCTTTATAATGCGCATCTTCTGCATCTGAATAAACTGTTGCCACATAAGTTTTTCCTTTTTCCAGAAAATCAAATTCAATTTCTGAAGTTCTTGGTGTTACACCATTAACATTGCCTACAAACCAATTATTTCCATCTTTTTCTTTTCGGGCGATAGTAATATAGTCTCCAGGCTCTGCTTCCAGGTAAACGCTTTTTTCCCAGTCTATAGGAACATCTTTTATAAACTGAAATGCATCCATAAACTGCTCGTAATGCTTAGGCAAATCGGCTGCCATTTGTAACGGCGAATACATCGTTACATATAAAGCCAACTGGTTGGCCAGGGTACTGTTAACGTGAGAATTATTATCTGGATTTAATTTACTAATATCCATTTCAAAAATTCCAGGAGTATAATCCATTGGTCCGCCAATTAAACGCGTAAAGGGCAGCACGGTAACGTGATTTGGCTTACTTCCGCCAAAAGCTTGATATTCGGTCCCACGAGCCGATTCGTTTGCAATAAGGTTTGGCCAGGTTCTGGCTATTCCGGTTGGTCTAACAGCTTCGTGCGCGTTGATCATAATTTCATATTCCGCAGCTTTTTCAAGCGCATATTGATAATGATTTACAATCCACTGGCTGTAATGATTTTCACCTCGTGGCAGTATATCACCTACATAACCAGATTTTACCGCGTTATAATTGTTGGCTTTCATAAACTGGTAAGCTGTATCCAAATGCCTTTCGTAATTCCTAACCGAAGCCGAAGTTTCGTGGTGCATAATCATTTCTACATCTTTACTTTTGGCATATTCCCTAATTTCCTCAACATCAAAATCTGGATATGGCGTCACAAAGTCAAAGACATAATCTTTAGAGTTTCCAAACCAATCTTCCCAGCCTACATTCCAGCCCTCAACCAGTAATCCGTCAAAGCCGTGTTCTGATGCAAAATCAATATATCTTTTTACATTCTTGGTATTTGCAGCGTGGGTGCCATTAGGTTCAGCAGCTTCAAAATCGGTTTCACCTAGTTTAACCGCGGCAAATTCGTCGGTATAATCCCAGGAGCTCATTCCTGTGATCATTTCCCACCAAACGCCCATATACTTCATTGGTTTAATCCATGAGGTATCTTCGATCTTACTGGGTTCATTTAGGTTATAAGTGATTCTTGAAGAAAGAATATCTTTAGCTTCATCACTTACAATTATGGTTCTCCAGGGAGTTTTTCCCGGAGCGATCATATATGCCTTATCACCATTTACATCTGGCGTTAACCAGGACTCAAAAACCATTGTTTCGTCATCTAGATTTAAGTGCATCGCAGGGTAATCCAACAAAGCGGCTTCGTGTAAGTTAATGTAAAGGCCGTCGTCGGTTTTAAGCATCAAAGAAGTTTGTACTCCTGTTGGTGAGAATGATTTTTGGGAAACATTAGCTGTTACCGCCTCTGCCATCAAGCCCCTTATTTCAGAAAGTTTACTTTCTGTATAATCGTATTCCTGGGTGTCGTAATCGCCCGCAATCCAAAAAGCGGTGTGATCTCCGGTCATGGCAAATTCAGTTTTTTCATCTGAAATTACGAAATGCCCAAGCTGGATTCCTGAGGAAATTCATATCTAAATCCGAGTCCGTCATTGAATAAACGAAAACGAATCACCATTTTGCGCTCTGTATCTTCCTGATCTAGATGAATTACAAGTTCATTATAGCGATTTCTAATCTCACTTTCCTCACCCCAAACCGGTGTCCAGGTTTCATCAAAAGAAGATTTTTCGGTATTTTCTATGCTAAAATTAGAGGTAAGAGGCTGCCCTTCTTTTAACTCTAATCCAAGCTTACTTTTTTCTATAACTGTCTCTCCTTCAAAATCCAGGCTGTAAACCGGAGTACCATCTTCCTGAAGGGAGAAATTCATCTCCAGATCTCCGTTTGGAGATTCCAGGCTTTGTGCCTGAGCAATTCCAAAAACAGCCAGACATATAAAGCTTAATATTAATCTACTTTTCATAAATTCTACTTTTGTTTGTGTAAGAATTTACAAAAATAAGCTTTTATGTATTTCGAGGAAATTAAAGATTAGCTCTTTAATTACCATTCGAATAATTTTATAAAATCATTCGAGTGGCAATTTTCTATTTAAAGGAATTAGTTAACTTTACCCCTAACCCTATGTAAGCACTGTCTAACTAACGATATAAAAATCCTCCTTTTGAGTAAAAAAATCATATACAAAGCAACCGGAATTATTGGTATTTTAAGTTGCATTGCGGTTCTGGCGGCTGACCTCATCGGAATTGCATTACACGAAGCTCATGACCCCATAAGTGATACTATTAGCATGTTGGCTATAGGGAAATATGGGTGGATTCAGGACCTGGGTATCGATATATTGGCAGTTGGTTTTTTTGCTCTCGCCGTAGGACTTTATACCTGGAAAAGTTCTGGAACAAAATGGATTATAGGTCTTATTATACTTATTCTTATAGGCGTAGACTTCATAATGATTGCCGAGCATAACCAATATGCCGGAAGACCTGGCCATAAAATACATCGCAAACTCGTTTATGCCCTGGCACTTCTTTTCCCTGCAGTTGTTCTCTTAACAAGTTTCAGTTTAAAAATGCTAAAACCCTACCTGAAAAAGTTCTCTTTTTGGGTTGCAGGATTGTGGATTGTTCTCGCCCCTCTTTTACCTTTAATACCAGATTATATAGACGGTGCCTACGAGCGCCTGGTTACGACTTTAATTGTGATTTGGGTGAGTACCGTTTCTTATAATTTGATCTTTTCTTACAAGAAAACAGAAAAGGCTAATGCCGATAAGTTTAATCTTTAATCGGTAGTAATTCCTTTTAGATCCAGTTCACTCCCGAAGTAATAGTTGCTTTAAAATTTTTATCATTCAAATAATTAAGCTTTTTTATAATGCGTGGCCCCACCGTAAAAAAGCTCGGCGCTTTCCATTATAGTTTCAGAAAGAGTAGGATGCGGATGAATAGTTAGCGATAAATCACTGGCTGTACTGCCCATTTCGATAGCCAAAGCAATCTCCGGAATCAAACTCCCGGCATTTTTTCCGGCTACTGCACCTCCCAGAATTACTTCGGTCTCTTTATCTATTAAAAGTTTTGTCAGGCCTGTATTTTCCCCTATGGAAACAGCTCTTCCCGAAGCTGACCAGGGGAATTTTACAACTTTCACGTTTTTATCTTTTTCTTTTGCCTCTTCTTCAGTGAGACCACACCAGGCCAACTCAGGATTAGTAAACACAATGGCGGGAATAACCTTAGGATCGTAAGCGGCTCCTTTTTTCCCTGCGATAACTTCTGCAGTGATTCTGCCTTCATGACTTGCTTTGTGGGCCAACATAGGTTCCCCGGTAATATCTCCTATCGCAAAAACATGCTCCAATTTGGTTCGGCGCTTATTATCTACTTCCAGGAAGCCTTTTTCGTTGGCCGAAATTCCGAGTTTTTTCAGTCCCAGATTCTGTGTGTTTGGTTTTCTCCCAACAGCTACCAGAACACGATCAAACTTTTTGTTCTGTTCCTCTTTCTTTCCTTTTAAGGAAACCTTCACCCCTTTTTTGGTAATCTTCACTTCTTCTACTTTAGTTTCGAAAAAAACATCTTTAAAGGGCTCATTTTTCTCAAAAACCTTAACCAGGTCCCGATCTGTTCCGGGTAAAAATCCTGGTGTCATTTCGGCTATAGAAACTTTTGTTCCTAAAGCGGCATAAACGCTTCCAAGCTCCAGGCCTATGTAACCGCCACCAACGACTAACAATTTCTTGGGTATTTCCTTAAGTTCCAGGGCATCGGTAGCGTCCCAAATTTTATCGTGATCTATCTCGAGATCGGGTAGGCCTACCGCAGAGGAACCGGTGGCAATTATCACTTTTTCAAAACTTAAATCCGATGTTTTTCCTTTATTATTGGTCACTTCCAGCTTATGCTCACCGGTAAATTTGGCCTTTCCCTGGATGTATTCGATATCTCTGGCTTCACTTAATTGCCCAAGGCCTTCTGTAAGTTTTTTTACAACCTTTTCTTTCCAGCCTGCCACCTTTTTGATGTCTATTTTAGGCTCTTCAAATTTTATCCCCCATTTTGAGGCGTGCATGGCCTCTTCTTTAGTTTTTGCCAGGTGCAAAAGCGCTTTGGAAGGAATACAACCTCGGTAAAGACAAACTCCTCCGGGATTAACTTCCGGATCAATTAGCGTAACTTTTATTCCAAGATCTGCTGCGTGAAAAGCTGCCGCATAACCTCCGGGACCGGCACCAATAATCACAAGTTCTTTTCTATCTTCTTTTGCCATTGTTTCTAAGATTTAAGATTAGCCCAATAGCGCTTCATATGGATCTTCCAGTGCTTTTACTAACCAGTTCATAAAACCAGCTCCATCGGCGCCATCTATTAAGCGATGATCATAAGATAAGCTGAGCGGAAGTATACTGCGAGGTTCAAACTTACCGTCTATATAAACCGGTTTGGTAGTTGCCCGCGAAATACCCAGGATCGCCACCTGTGGATGATAGACTATTGGCGTAAAATTAGTACCACCAATACCGCCAAGGTTTGAGATAGAAAAATTGCCTCCTTCCATATCTTCTTTAGATAATTTTTGTTCCCGTGCTTTCTCTGCTATTTCCGAAATTTCTACCGATAGATCCTTGATACTTTTTTGATCTGCATTCTTTATCACAGGAACTAAAAGGCCGTCTTCTGTAGCAACCGCAATATTGATATTTACATATTTTTTAAGGATCATTTCTTCCTTATCCATATCTATACTTGCATTAAATGTTGGAAATTTATGCAAAGCTGTGGCAACGATCTTGGTAAGTATGGCCGTAAGCGTGAGTTTACCACCAGCCTCTTCAACCTTCTCTTTATGATCTTCTATATAGGTTTCAACTCCAGAAATATCGGCTTCTCCAAACTGAAATACATGCGGGATAGATTGCCATGAGGCCAGCACGTTTTTGGCCGTGGTTTTTTTAATATTATTGAGTGGTTTATTTTCTACTGCGCCCCATTTACTAAAATCGGGTAATTTAGCCTGACCAGAACTGCTCTTTTTACTACCGCCTTCCTTATATTCTTTAACGTCTTTTTCAGTGATCCTTCCACTTTCACCACTGCCACTAATTTCCTCTAAGTTCACTCCAAGTTCACGAGCCAATCTTCTTACTCCCGGAGAAGCATAGACTTCTTTAGAAGAGTCTTCATCGGTATCTTTATCTTTTTTAGCCTCGCTTCCTTTGCTTTTCTTTTTCTCATCATCTTCTTCGGCAGCATCTTCTTCGTCATCTTCATCTTCATCCTCCTCCTTATCCTCTTTCTGCTCTTCTTCTTTCTTAGCAGATTTGGATTCGTCTTTTTCTTTTTCGTCAGAATCCGGTTTTTCTTCCTCTTTTTCAGCTTCTTCTTTTTTATCTTCTGAAGTCTCTTCTTCTTTATTTTTTGATTCGTCCTCCTCTTTTTCTTCTGAACCGTCACCATTATCTTCCAGGATAATAATCACATCACCAACGCTAACCTCATCACCTTCACTAACCTTTATCTCCTTAATTGTTCCTCCTGCAGTAGCTGGAATTTCGGCCGTAGCTTTATCTGTTTCTACTGAAATCATCGACTGATCTTCTTCAATTTTATCTCCCTTAGAAACCAGGATCTCAGAAATCACAGCGGTATCTACGCCTTCTGATATTTGCGGAACTTTTATTTCTTTTGCCATAATTATTTTTTTAAGCCGTTCGTGGATTAGTCTTTTGTGGATCTATTTTCAGTTTTTTAGCTGCTTTTTTCAATTCTTCCATACTAATTTGCTCCTGTTTAGCCAGGCCATATAAGGCAGCATAAGCAATATGCGGAGCATCGATCTCAAAGAAACCACGCAATGCTTCCCTATTATCACTTCTACCAAAACCATCGGCTCCCAGACTAATAAGTTCGTCGGGGAAATAAGATGCAAGGCTTTCCGGAAGAGCTTTTACATAATCTGAAGCAGCTACAAAGGTTCCTTTTTCATCCTGAAGTTGTTGTTCTATATAATTTTGTTCCTTATTCACCTGTCCTTTTAGACGGTTGCTACGTTCGGTATCAATAGCATTATCGTACAGATTTTTATAACTCGTAATACTCCAGATATCTGCACCAACATCAAATTTTTCTTCCAGGATTTCTGCAGCTTCCAGCACCTCTTTCATAATCGCACCACTACCAAATAAATGCGCCTTCTTTTTCTTTTTACGCGTTTTGGACTTCCTAAATTTATAAAGTCCGTTCAAGATAGCTTCCCGATCCACATTTTCAGGCATTTCGGGCATAGGATAAGTATCATTACCTATGGTGATATAATAAAACAGGTCTTTGTTCTCTATATACATTGCCTTAATTCCTTCTTCTACAATAACGGCCAGTTCGTAAGCAAAAGCCGGATCGTAGGCTTTTAAATTAGGAAATGCCAGCGCGTATAAATGACTTTGGCCATCCTGGTGTTGTAAACCTTCTCCCGGAATACTGGTTCTCCCTGAAATACCGCCCATAAGGAAGCCTTTTGCACCTGCATCTGCTGCAGCCCACATTAAATCGCCGGTTCTTTGAAAACCAAACATGGAATAGTAAAAATAAAACGGAATGGTATTGATACCATGAGTTAAGTAAGTAGTTCCTGCCGCAATAAATTCGGCCATACAGCCAGATTCGGTAATCCCTTCTTCCATTATAGCGCCATTTTTGGCTTCTTTATAATAGAGCAAACTTTCTTCATCTACCGGATCATATTTTTGCCCGTGCGGAGCATATATTCCGGCTTGTCTAAATAGGGATTCCATTCCAAAGGTTCGGGATTCATCGGGAATAATCGGTACTATCAATTTTCCTAAATTTTCATCCTTCATCAGTTTGCCTAAAATTTGAACCATGGCCATTGTAGTAGCTACCTCATCTTCACCCGATCCGTTTAGAAAACTTTCAAAGATTTTTACATCGGGAGCCTTTAATTTTGAGCTTGTGTCTTTTCGCTGCGGTATATAACCCCCGAGATCTTTTCTCTTTTCCTCAAGGTATTTCAACTCTTTACTATCTTTCTTTGGTTTGATAAACGGTATTTTTTCCAGGTCTTTGTCTGAAACCTGAACCTTGAAGAAATCTCTAAATTGCTCGAGTTGTTCTTTGTTGAATTTTTTAGTTTTATGTGATACATTACTTGCCTCACCGGCACTACCCTGTCCATAGCCCTTAATGGTTTGAGCCAACACGATACTGGGTTTTGATTTTGTATCTAACGCAACTTTATAAGCATTGTATATTTTCTCTGGATCGTGACCGCCGCGTTTAAAGTTCCCTAATTCTTCATCAGAATAGTCTTCAACCAATTTCTTTAGATCTTTATCACTTTCAAATAAATCCTTCCGCAGAAATTCCCCGTCGCTATAAGCGTATTTTTGAAGTTGTCCGTCGGTAAGTTCGTCTAGTTTCTTTTGGAGTTTCCCGGTTTTATCCTTTTCAATAAGATTATCCCACTCTTTCCCCCAAAGCAATTTGATCACATTCCAACCGGCGCCTTTAAATAGTCCCTCCAATTCCTGGATAACCTTGGCATTACCACGAACAGGACCGTCTAAGCGTTGCAAATTACAATCTACTACGAAAATGAGATTATCTAATTCATCCCTGGAAGCAATATTAATAGCTCCCCGGGCTTCAACTTCATCCATCTCACCATCGCCAATAAATGCCCAGACTTTACTCTTATCTTCTTCTATAAGTCCGCGGTTATATAGGTATTTATTAAATCGGGCACGGTAAATCGCCTGGATGGGACCTAAGCCCATAGAAACGGTTGGATTGCTCCAAAAATTCGGCATCAAGTGTGGGTGCGGATAAGAAGTAAGGCCTTTTTCAGATTGTACTTCGTGCCGAAAATTCTCCAGGTTTTTTTTAGTTAAGCGACCTTCCATATAAGCCCTTGCGTAAATACCCGGGGATGCGTGGCCCTGGAAATATACCTGGTCTGCTATATCATTTTCAATTTTAAAGAAATGATGAAAACCTACTTCCCAAAGTTGGGCTATAGATGCATAAGTAGAAATATGCCCTCCAATTCCGCTATCGGCTTTATTGGCTTTTACCACCATAGCCATGGCGTTCCACCTGATATATGCCAGAATTTTTTCTTCAAGCTCTAAGTCGCCTGGATATTCTTTCTCTTCGTTTTTGGAAATGGTGTTTAGGTAAGGAGTTTTGAGGGTATTGGGAAGTTGAACATTGTGTTTTTTCGCTTCTTCCTCCAGGATATTCAGCAACTCTTCTGCCCGTTTGGTAGATTTGTTTTCAATGATCCAGGTAAGGGAATCTATCCATTCCTGATTTTCCTGTTGGGAACTGTCTTTTTTCTTACTGGCCATAATTTGTAATTATAAATTTTCGAAACTTGAAGTATTTGCCTTTGTAGCAGCATTCAAAAAAAGGAAGATAAATACAGTATATTCACCTTCCTTTTTTTAATTTCTATTTACAGAAAATTACTTTGAAACATCAAATGAAACTTTTGCATTAATCGCGTAAGTAGTAACTTGATTGTTACTAACGTTCGCATGCATTTCTTTAACATAAATAGATTTTATGTTGTTTACAGATTTACTTGCTTCGCTAAGTGCATTCTTAACTGCATCATCAAAACTTTTTTCTGAAGAGGCAATCACCTCAATTACTTTTACAATACTCATAATTTTACTTTTTGGTTAATGATTAGCTTCAATTTAAAAAATAATGAGCTTATCATCAATTGATTAACACAAGATTATAGTGAGTTGTTAAATAATTAAAATTTCAATCATTTATAATTTTAGAATGGACATTCCAATTGATCAAATTCAAAAAAAAATGCTGCCTATTAGTAAGCAGCATTTTTTGATCTTTCTATATTCAATTCTTTTAATTTCCGGAATCATCCTCATCTTCAATTTCCTTTTCCCATTCTGAGGCTATCACCTCTTCTTTTTTAATGAGGTTCCCGGAAGTTGTTATTTTAAAATGATTGCTTTCTGAAGTTTCTAAATTCCAGATGATATTTTCAGCTTCCGGAAATTCTGCATCAGCATTCATTTGGTCTTCAAACAGTCTTTTAATGATATTCCTGTCTGATAGGCCATCGTTCAATAACCTCAGCACCGATTTTTTGCTCAGATTTTGATCGGCATCTTTATTTTCCGGGGAGATAGAACAATGGATAATTGTAGCGCTGGAACTCGGAAACTTACCATTAAAAGCTTTAAAAAGTAATTGATTTACGTGGAATAAAGTAGATTGTAATTCCATTTCCGGGTATTCTTCACAAACCGTATCTATCAACATATCGTTTGATATCTGGTCAATTTGTCCATCAGATAATTGTTCCCCAAGCTTGTACTCTAAAACTAATTTTGCGGCTTCAGAAGGCTCAAAATCTGATATAGCCATAAATAAAAGCTCTCTAAAATTTTCGAGATCAGAATCTTCTGCATCAGGATAATCAAATTTTTCAAGCAATTGAATATAGTCCTCCTTACTCCAATATTCCCTAATTTCATCTACATTCTGGACTTTCTCTATGTTTACTTTATATTTCATTTTTTCAGTTTTATTCAGTTGTCAAACAATATTATACCGTATTTATCATGATAATCATTTTCTACAACTTAATAGATGAAAATCCAGATTTTTAATTAATTTATCTCGTAAAAATATGATGCTGTGTTGCCGTAAAATAATCACAGAAAATCTGATTTAAAGGCTGATCGTTCCTGCTTGCTTTTATTCCGAGATGAGGGAATATTTCAATCATATTCTTTGAAATACTTTTTACTGAATTTGAAGCCGATGAATGAACTTCTGTACTATATTTTGAATTAATCCCTTTGTTTGAAAGGATCTTGCTCTCAATTTCTTTGGCGTAATCAGTAACTTTTAGATTTGAATTAGAGAGAGTTCTCTCAAAAGTTCCCAGATTTTTATCGCGCTTAAGTTCACGAGCTTCGTCCAGAAAATGTTCTGCCATACCAATATAATTCACCCAAAGCGTAAGATCGGCAAATACCGAAAACGGAATTTTAAAGATATCCTGAGGCTGATGAAATTCATTATAAATAAAACTGAAGCGCTGAGGAACTAAAACATTTTCCACTTTAAAAGAATGGGTAACAGAAGCTTTTAAGCCCATAGTATCCCAGTCTTTAATGATCTTAACTTCGTCTTTGGGTATTATGAACGAGCGTACTTTTGGGGCACCATCTTTATTCAAAAGAGCCTGGCCATTTTCATGAATTTCAGCATTCAGTGTAAAATGCGTTAAATAATTTGCGCCGGTGGCATAGCGCCAGGTTCCGGAAATTCTATAAGAGTCATTCAGTTTTTCGGCCTTGCCAAAAACACCACCGCTTCCTCCCAAAATCGTAGTATTTGAATTTTGGAAAATCTCCTTTGCGGCTGCTGGTTCCAGGTTTCCTATAAAATAGTTGGCGCCACTGCATAAAGTTACCGTCCAACCAAGACTGCCATCAATCCTGGCCAGTTCTTGCAGTTTGGAAAGTCCTTCAGAAAATGATAATTCCAGTCCGCCATAATTTTTGGGCACCCATATATTCCAAAGGTTTTCTCTCTGTATCCAGCTTAAAACATTTTCAGGAAAAAGGTTTTTCCCGAAATATAGTTTTTTCAGCTCTTGTTGCATCTGCGCTTCTATCATTACATAAAATTTAGATATTGAATTATCTGGTTTTATACTCCCAGATAAAATTTAATGGGCGGAAGCTAATTGCCCATTATGGGCTTTAACAATTTTTCGCCATTTAAAATATCCCGATGTTCCTACTATAAACAGGAAGATCGTCAAACCGGCATATATGTATAATTCTTTGTAAATAAGTAAAGGAATGGAAATAGTATTGCTGATATTTAGAAAGATCCAGTTCTCCATTTTTCTTTTGGCCATAAGCCACATCCCGGCCCAGGCGAAAGCGCTCACCCCGGCATCCCAAAGAGGAACATCTGAATTAGTATGGAATCGAAGCCAGTAACTCATTCCTGTAAAACAAACCAAAACAATGCCCAGGGCTTTTAAATGCTCTAATTTACTGGAATATGAAATTGGGGTTTCTTCTTTCTCCTTACCGAATTTCCAAAAAAACCATCCGTAGATACTCATCACCAGGTAATACAGGTTTAAAATGATATCGGCATATAGTTTAGACTGGTAAAGTACCCAGAGGCTTATAAGAATGGCAACGATTCCAAATAGATAATTATCGATATTATTTTTTCTTGCCAGTAAAACCTGAACCACTCCAAAAGTAGTCCCGATAGCTTGTAACCAGGTAAGTTGCGTAAAGAAATCCTCTATCATTGCGTTCAAATTATACAATGAAATGAGGTGATGAAGTAGTTAAAAGTTGTAGAAATACAACTTCAACTTAGAAAATCCCTACGCCGGCATTATCCGGATCAGGTTCAGAGTAAATTACATCGAGGCGAAAAACATTTTTAGAAAATGAATCTTGATTATCGAGTAAAAACTCCCGGGTATCATCTCAGCCTGCCTAATGGCAAGCACCCCATTTCAAGTGCAAAGTTAAAATTATTTTATGAGGATTACTTTATTTCCATCAGCGAAATTCTTCAAATTCTTCCTTTTAAAATATTAATGGCATCACTCCTTAATCTCAACCCTAATTCCTTTTGTATGTGATGAAAATTCAGGAGCATACATGCTTTCTATGGTAGTGATCCCGTTAGAGAATTTACCTGCATTATTTGCACGTATATTATATTCCAGCACATAAGTTCCTTTTTTGAGACTATCAAAGAAGAAGTGTGTGGCAGCATCCCTGGTGCTCTCGTAATATGCCGTTCCATCCTGGTATTTATATTCACTAAGCACCTTGCCAGGCTCAAAACCACTGGCTCGCATATCTTTTAAATGAATATAATCCATATCGGCAGTTGATCTAACAACCAGGCGAACAGTCACTAAATCTCCTGTCTTTAAAGAAGTTTGCGAATTTATTTTCTTTAAACTCGAATTTCCCCCAACATTTAAATACAATTCCTTTTCTACGCTTAACGGCGAATTATTATCGTTTTTTATTTTATCGAGATCTTCAAAATATTGCCAGTAAATACCACCATAACCGGCTGTACTATTATTGTTTTCGACAGTAATTTGATTAAAGGAAGTATTGATTTCTTCGGCAGCCCAGTTTATTTTCCTGTAACCGCTGCCGGCTTCTGTTTTTGTTTCTTTTAATTTTTCAGATGAAATTGCTTCACCGCCTAAGCTCAGTTCTGTATTATCATCGTTTTGCAACCAATCTTCTCCCTGCATTAATAAGGCATAAGTTGCTTCAGTAGTTGCCTTGGTGGTAGGCCAGTGGTTGGTGCGCTTGTTTTGTAATAGCCATATTTTCATTTCTTCAACCGCAGCCAATTCTCCCAATTCTATAAAAGCTTCTATCAGTAATGCCTGGGTTTCTACCGGTGCGCGGTAGTAATGCCAGCCACTTTCGTTTTCTTTCCAATACATCCCATAATCATTAGATTTTACAGCGTTTTCTTTTAGAGATATCATAATGTTTTTTGCAGTTTCTATTTCCTGCATCCTGGAGAAAATCAACATCAACAAGCCTTTTTTATAGAGATCGGCTTGCATCCAATTTCCCTTTTGAGCTTGAATAATTCTGAGTGCTATTTCTTTATTTTCTTTTGAAAGTGGAAATTCTTCCAGATAATAACTGCGGGCATACAAATAATGTAAACTATTGGTACTTTTATAAAAACTACCTTTATCCCGATATTTATAGAATTCCCTGCGTTCTATAATTTTTTTATCCAGGTAGGAAATAGCATTTTCAGTAATTACCGAGTCATCAATTTCAACACCTAGTTTTTTAAGATGACCTAAACCGGAAACAATATGGCGGGTTATAAAATAATTATCCCGGCCTCCGGAAAACCATGGGAAAGCTCCTGAACTATTTTGCATTCTAACTAGCCTTTTTAAAATATCTGCCTGCTGTTTTGCAAGTTTATTCAGTTCAAAAAGTTTTGCGATTCGTTGTTTTTTAGCAGTTTCAGATTCAGCATCCCTTAACCAGGGAGTTTCGGCCAGCACGAGTGATTTTAATTCCTCATTTTTATAGAGCTGGCTTTGCAGCGCCCCCTCTTTTTCCCAGACCTCAAAAACTTCTCTTATTTTTGGTTGATTATTAATTATATGCGAAGCAAGACTGTTGGCGTATAAACGCGCAAAATTTTGTTCTGAACATTCGTGTTCAAACTCCATTAAATAAGGAAGGCTCTGCACAGCGACCCAGGCAGGATTTGAAGTGTATTCCAAACTGTACTTATGATGTTGCAGCGTAGTGGAATTATTTTCTTTGAGGTTCTTGAATTCATAATTTTCAGTTTCCCCGGCTCTTACAAAAAATGCTATACTTTCTTTTACCAACATTCGGTTAGTTAAAACAGGGAGCATATTTTCTTCTCCGTCAGAGAAATCACCTGCTTTAGCCAAAACTTTATAGGTTACCGCCTGAACCCCTTTTGGAATAATCAATTCCCAGGATACCGCCTTGCTGTTTGAAGACTGTAAATTAAAGTTTTTAATTTGCGCAATATTCCCTAAAAGCGTGTCTATAGGTTTCATGCTTATAGCGTCATAAAGCTGTAAAATTGCTGTACCCGAGATACTTTCACCGGAAAGGTTAGTGATTTTCGATTTAAACAAAATGGTATCATTTTCTCTTAAAAACCGAGGAGGATTAGGAGTGATATTTAGATCCTTTTGGGTTACCACCGTGTTTTTGTACTGCCCGGTAGACCAATCTTTGGTGTGCCCCAATAGCCTTAATTTCCAGCGAGTAAGAGCTTCGGGAGAAGTAAAACTGAATTGCAATTTTCCGTTCTCATCCAGGTTTAAGTCGGGGAAAAAGAATGCCGTTTCATCCAGGTTCTTCCTTGCCTCCACATTTTGCAGGTCTTCCATTCCTTTCTTTGTAGTTATAATCAAAACACCACCTGCTGCTTTCGCTCCATAGAGAGCAGTAGCTTCAGCTCCTTTTAGCATTTCCATATTTAGAACATCAGAAGGATCAAGGTCTAGATCGTTTACTATTTTCCCATCCACAACAAATAAAGAAGCATTTTCTTCTACACTTGATATTCCGCGAATGCGTATCCCGGACACTGATCCTGCAAATGCCTCTCCTTCAATTTCTTCTGCATCATTTTCTGCCTGGCCGTAACCAACGGTAACCACTTCATTGAGCTCTGAAGAATCTTCCTCCATTACAATGTATAACTCCTTGGTTTTTCCCACCAGGTATTCGTAAGTTTCAAAACCTATGTAAGAAACTACCAGGATATCTTCCGCTTTAGCGTCAAGGGCAAATTCCCCGTCAAAATTCGTTTGGGTACCCTTGCTTGTACCTTTAATGGTTAGGTTGACACCCGGCAAGGGAAGTCCGTCTGTGTCGGTTATTTTTCCACGGGTATTTCCTTTGAGTTCTTCTGCATTTTCACTCCTTTTTAATCGACTGAGATATTGGCGGTATGCATAGCTATTGGGATTGGAAAAATTGAAGCCAAAAAGATCCAGTTTGTCGAATATTTTCTTTTGGTTTCTATAGGATAGATGCCTTGGGAATCGGTTAGAAAAATATGATACTTGTCCAACATTTGAAATATTGAATTCTGGAAAATTTAAATAGGTTCGCGAAAAACCGGTCTCGGTTTCCCAGTTTTTAACCTCAAATTGATCTAAGGAAGCATCATACATAGAAGCCAGTATTTCGGCATCCGGAATTTCATCTTTCTCATCGGTAATTTTAAAGCTCCAGGTTTCTTCTAGTCCGGGTTCAATTTTATTCCGAAAAGTTTCTATTTCTATATTGAGTTGTTTTTTCTTTATAGGAATTGAAATTCGTCTGCTTTTATTGATCAGAATATTATTTTTAATCCCGGAAATTCTAATTTCCACGGTTTCTGAAATGGAATCTTTTAGTGGAATTTTGATTTGTTTATTTCCATTTAGTTTTAAAAATTTCCTGAATTTACGCTCATTATTATCATAGGCTGAAATTTCCAGATGAAGTTCTTTAAAAGCAGATTGTAGCAGAATTTCAATGTGTTTATCTTCTCTAAAATCACTGTTTTTAATTGTAAACCCGAAGGGCTGATTGTCTGCCAAATAATCATCTTCAGATTTAATGATATTAAAGGTTTTTTGAATAGAATCTTCATTATTTTCATCTTCAACTTCTACCTCCAGAATATACTTTCCCGATTTCCAGTTAGGATTTAACGGAATTTTAGTTTCGTAAAGCTTATCTGTATTAAAGGCTAATTCGTATTCCAGTTTACCGCGGGGCCAGTTTACCGGATTATTTTCTGCTCTATAAGGCTCATTGGGAAACAGTTCTTTAAATTCATCTTCAGGAATAATCTCAATTTCAGGGGCCTCCCACAATCTTTCTCCAAGAATTCCATCGGGAGCCTCTAGTTTATAAATTTGTAATTTTCCTTTTACCGCAACCGGATTATCATTTAAATTTAGAGCCTGAATAGCAAGCTTCAAACTATCTAGAAGAGTATAGTTTTCTTGCATTTCCAGATTTAGCAATAGATTTTTATTTCCGATTTTTACCGAGGTTTGGGCATCCCGGGTTTCCCCGCTAACATCGGTAACGGTAGCCTTGATGCTATATTTATAAATTAAATCTTTCTCTTTTAGATCTCTATCCTTTACAGTCGCAGGAAATTTTAAAGAAAAATTTCCTTCAGCATCGGTAATGATGCTGTCTTTTTTAACAAGGGTCCTTTCGGTGTATTGATCGCGCCACCAATAGCTTACTCTTTTTTCTCGGTACACTTCAAAATCAAGCGGAGTACTATTTAATCCCGCACCCATAAAAGCATTGACCTTTCCGGAAATTTCAACAGTGTCTTTAGGACTAAAGCTTTGTTTAATACTATCAAAAACCACTTCAAAAGTCGGTCTTTTGTATTCTTCCACATTAAAAAAGACCTGGTTTTCAATATATCCGTCGCTATCCCATAATGAGTTCCAAAATTCGGTTTCATCGTCAATATTTTCTTCAGTATAAATAGTAAATCTTCCTGTAATTCCAGAAGGAGGGAGTGTAAACTCTCCATTAAAGGAACCGTATTTATTAGTTTTGAGAAGAAAACTTTCGATTTCTTCCCCACTTGCATCATCTACATAAACTTCTACATATTCTCCCGGTACGGTATTGGTTTTTTTATCCTTATATTTTAATAAAACTCCTTTGAAAAAAACCTTTTGTCCAGGCCGGTAAATTGCTCTATCAAGATAAAGCATCGACTTTGCCAAAAACATATCTTTTTCTTCATTTTGACGGTAATAACCAGGCCAGTAATTTGTATTTAAAGTATCGCCATTTTTGGTGACTCGAATCCTGCTGGAGCGATATCTGCTATTGGAGAAACCCACTTTTAATTCCCCGTATTTATCGGTTTTATCTTCTTTTACCGCCGTATTATTTCTATTGAAAAATTGAATTTTAGCCTGGCCAATATTTTCTCCGGAAGTACGGCGAATTGCCCGGTATATATTATAATTATCAAATCGGGTTTGCGCTAACACAAGATTAGTCACCTGTATAAAATCATAGCTGAAATTATTGTTTTTACCAGAATTGACCCCAGATATATAAACCAGGTAATTCCCTTTTTCGAGTCCGGGAAATGCAATTTCAGTAGAATGCTGATTGTGGTCTTCAGATTTCGGTAGATTTACATATTTTCTCAAATTTGGTTCTTTCTCAGCATAATCTCGAACAAGTGAATCCCTGTTCTTGTAGGTAAGTTTATCCTGAAAAGATTCCGGTACCTTTAAAATTTCAAGTTCTACAGAATCTATATTTTTATAAGAAATATAAATTCTACCGGGATTTTGTGGTGCAAGGATCTGCTGAACTTTCGCATTAATTTCTGTGGCAGTAATTGAACTTTTTAGTTGGTAAGCATCCTGGGCGGTGGCCGAATTTGGAAATTTTTCAATAATCTCTTCGCATAATTTCACCGCATTTTTTAGAAATTCAAGATGCTTTAGATTGTTATGCTCATTGGCTTCTCCAGCCTGTTCATAATAATGAACTGCGCGAGCAAAAAGAATAAGCGCACTGGCAGGCTGTTGTTTGAACTGTTTATAAAGCCTATCTAATGCCTGTCTATATTTTTCAAATTTCTGATCATTTCTGCTATATGTTTTTACATATTCCAGGCGCTCCAACTGATTAAATATAAATGCTTTAGGGTTTTCATCCCTGTCGTGTAATTCCTCTAACTTTTGATAAATTCTCAGCACATTAACTTCAGGTGTTTCCTTTGCAATTTCAGGAAAATCTATTTTAACGAATACTGAACTCTCTTTAAATAATCTTTCCTCATCAAAAGCAAATTCTTCGGTAGAAGAAATGGATTGGAAGTTCCCTGAATCAGAAAAATAAGACAAAGCCCGATGGGCCAGAATATCGTACAATGTGGGCTGAAATTTACGATGAAAGGAATTTTCTACTAATAATTGAGAAACATGTTCCGCTGGAGTTTCAATGAGTTTCTTTTCATTCCTTAGAGAAAGTCTATAGGTGTATGCTATGGAATCCTGCAGCGTTTTTGCAGACCATCTTTCTATTTTCAAAGCCTCAGGATCATCAATTTGCTTTCTGCCTCTAATTTTCCACCGATTATTCTTAAAATACTGCTCTAGAAAGCTCGCTTTATAACTAAGCAAGATATTTTTATGAGGAGCAGGAATTTTGAAAATACTGTTATTGAGGTCAGCAAGAATATGCTCATTAGAATTTTCTTGGTTAATTTGGTAAAACTTATAATAAAAAATTTTGGCTTGAATGAAGGTATTGTAGTCTTGTTCTGCCTGTTCGCTCTCCAGTATTTCTAAAACGATATCCGCTGCCGATTCATTGCGACCTTGCAACTCAAGGCTATCTATTAGTTCCCATTTATCAGCTAAAGTTTCCTGGGCAAAACATATTATGGAATTAAGCAAAAAGCCAAAAAGTAAAAGTTTTTTCATATAAAGATGATGATGATTTCACGGTAGGTTATGAAGGTACTAAAAAAGATGACACAGTCTATCGCACCAGTAACAAGTAAGACTGGTATTAGTATTTGAATAGGTAAGAATATTTAAATGAGAATACTAAAAAGAAACTGAGCTAAGAAAAGCCAAGTCAAATTTCATATTAATAGCTTTGAAAAACCATTAATATGTTAAAAGTAGCCTCGCCAGGAATCGAACCTGGATCTAAAGTTTAGGAAACTTCTATTCTATCCGTTGAACTACGAGGCCTTGTGAACGCAACAAAAATAATAATGTTTTCAGAAATTCATCATATTATAACCTAAAACTTCCGGCAGTTCCCTGTCTTTTACTAACTTTAATTTAACTACGTTTTTTAAACCAAAATTCATAAAATGAAAGCGATAATCTTAAGCCTTGTTACAAGTTTTATTTTGTTAAGCTCAACTTGTGACCGCGAAAATACTCAAGAAGAAATGCAACTTACAGGAACTATAGAAAGCCAGGGAATTACTTCATATCAATATGGCTCCCATGTTTTAAATGCAGAAGATGAATTCTATGCCTTAAAAAGTGAAAAACTGAATCTGGACAATTTTATTGGAAAGGAGGTCACGATTTCAGGTTCGAAAATAGATGGCTATCCGGTAGATGGTGGCCCAGATTTTATTCTTGTTACAGAAGTGGAAGACTAATAAAGCCCTACGTCTTCCAAGCAGATTATAAACTATTGCCGGAATTATTTCAGAAGAGTTTCGCTATCTTTAGCTTTTAATCAGAAACCTGCATTATGAAGCAATTTTTACTATTTATTACCATACTATTTATCTCAACTTTAAATAGTAAAGCCCAAAATTCTGAAATTAGCGGAGACGCTTTTGCACATACCTATTCTATTGTAGCCCGGGATGCTAAAACCGGCGAGATGGCTGTGGGCGTTCAAAGTCATTGGTTTTCGGTTGGACCTTTGGTAGCCTGGGGGAAATCTGGAGTTGGTGTGGTTGCCACGCAGTCTTTTGTAAATCCTGCTTTTGGCCCCGAAGGCCTTAAACTTTTAAACGAAGGCTACACCCCGGAAGAAGCTATAGAAACACTTATTAATAACGATGAAGGTCGCGCCTTTCGGCAATTAGCCATCCTTGGAAAATCAGGAAAAAATGCTGCTTATACCGGTGAAAATTGTGTAGCTGAAGCCCTGCATATTACCGGAGATGATTTTTCGGTTCAGGCCAATATGATGCTTAACGATAAAGTAGTTCCTGAAATGGCTAAAGCCTTTACCGAAAATGTAAATCTTCCTTTAGCCGAAAGAGTCGTAGCCGTACTAAAAGCAGCACAGCAAGCAGGCGGAGATATCCGCGGAAAACAATCGGCGGCTTTAATTGTGGTTGGTCCCGATAAAGTTGAAGAAGTTTGGAAAGATAAGAATATAGACCTGAGAGTAGATGACCACGAAAATCCTATAGAAGAACTGGACAGACTGCTAAAAACTGCAAGAGCTTACGAATTTATGAACCGTGGCGATCTGGCTATGGAAGAAGGAAATGTAGAAAAAGCTTTGGAGCAATACGGCACTGCTGAAAGTATGTTCCCGGAAAACCTGGAAATGCGTTTCTGGAAAGCGGTGGCTCTTGCTAATAGCGATCGTTTACAAGAAGCGAAACAAATTTTTGATAGAATTTTTGATGAAGACGAAAACTGGAGAACAATGCTGAAACGTTTACCAAAAGCCGGACTTATAGATGTGACCGAAGAGGAACTGGAAATGCTCACGAAGCAATCTTCTAAGAATTAGTACCTTTAAAACTTAAAATATTACTGTTATGAAAATCACTATAAATAAAATTTTTCTCGGAATTGCAGTTTTAGGACTTACTGCTTTTACCTCCTGTAAAGAAGAAGAAGAAGAAAAAACTCCTGAAACTACACCAAATACTCAAATGACAGGAAACACAGCAGGTAGCGAAGAAACTCCAGATGTGAATCCTCCACATGGGCAACCCGGTCACCGTTGCGATATGCCGGTTGGCGCTTCTTTAACTGATGCTAACAGCACTGATACCCAACAGGAAATGACCTCTTCCCCTATTAGGATAAGACAGGACAAGCCTACTAAAAATCCTCCACACGGTGAGCCTTATCACGATTGCAGCATTCCTGTAGGAGGTGATTTGAAGGGTTAAGTTTTTTTCAAAAGAATAAAGGTTGTTTGAAAAACTTCTGTTTCCGTCAAGCTGAACTTGTTTCAGCTTCTAACATGTATTTATTATCAACATCTTAGATCCTGAAACAAGTTCAGGATGATTTAAAACTTTTCAAACAACCTTTTTATTAATCAGCCCTTAATCCAATCCGCCTTTTCTCTCGGCATCTCTTGGTTCAGGCCAGGTCATTTGTTCACCTGTTCTTCTGCTAACTGGTAAAATGGCCCTTTCTCTTGAAGTAGTATCAGGATCCTCGCTCGCCATATAGGTCATAATCGCGGTTAAGATCACATTACTGCGTACATCATCAAAAACTATCTTATCATAGGTATCTAAATTGGTGTGCCAGGTATAATCCCAGTAAGACCAGTTTAAAGATCTTAACATAAATGCAGGCGCTCCGGCAGCCACAAAAGAAGCATGGTCAGTTCCGCCGCTGGAAGGAGTTCCGGGGAAAGAAGTTTCAATCTCACTTTTTATTTCCTGTGGAACAGGTTCTAACCAACTCCCTATATAATCATAGGCGTGCAAAAATCCCTGTCCGCTAATATTTTTCACTCTTCCGGTTCCGTTATCCTGGTTAAATAAGGCCTGAACATTGGCTACAATTTCCGGGTTGTCTTTTACAAAAGCACGAGAGCCATTAAGTCCCTGTTCTTCACTACCCCAATGCCCGGCAATAATAGTTCGCTTAGGGTTTGGATAAAGTTTCTTAAGAATTCGCATGGTTTCCATCATAACAATCGTTCCGGTAGCATTATCGGTTGCACCGGTTCCACCATCCCAGGAATCAAAATGAGCAGAAAGAATAACATATTCTTCAGGCTTTTCGCTACCTTCAATTCTGGCTATTGTATTAAAAGTTGGAACTTCACCCAGATCTTTAGATTGGGCAACCACTTTTATCTCCGGAGTGCTATTGTTTTCGGCTAAACGATAAAGTAAACCATAATCTTCAAGAGCAAGATCTATAGTGGGAATATCATTGGTATACGCACCAAAAACCTTATTCGCACCAAACCCGTGAGACCAGTTAGAAGTTACAATACCTGCTGCACCGGCTTCTTCTAAAGCTTTTGGCAGTTCACGATAACCATATCCCGTATTTTGAATTCGGTTTCTCCAAAGGGAATCGGTTTCCTTTATATTTTCCTGCATATTTTTCCAGGATTTTTCAGTAGCCCATTCTTCCCAGTTATATGGAGGCCTACCTGTTGGCTCGTTTGCCGATATCATCACGAATTTTCCTTTAACCGAAGAAAGCATTTCAGCAAAGGCAGTAGAATCTTCTGCTTCAGGTAAAATCACCACCTCGGCAGTAACTCCTTTTTTTCCTGTAGAAGGGCTCCAGGCCAATTGCCGCCCACTTAAGGTTCTCAATCTTGGTTCTACAAGATCTATGTGGGTAATTCCTCGCTCCCAGCCTCGCCATGTTCCATATTCCTGATTTTCTGCCGAAATCCCCCAGCTTTCATATTTTTTTACCGCCCAGTCATGCGCATTTTTCATTTGTGGGGTTCCTACCAATCGCGGCCCTACCACATCTACCAGCTCGTGGGCAAGTTCTTCTAATTTTGAATTTTCATTGGCTTCCTTTACAATTTTGTCTACCATTTCTTCTTGCGCCTGCACCTGTAACGCACCGGCAACAAGGAATAAACTAAAAAGTGAACGTAAGTTTTTCTTCATTCTATTTTGATTAATATGTTAAGAATTGAGCCTAAAGATATCATTTATATTTTTTCAACTTCAGGCGAATGCTTTACTGTTTTTAGCATTTTAACTATATTGGCTGTGCTTTTAAAAATTAAAACGACAATTCCTTAAATCGATGAAAAAACATCTATCCAATCCCCTCAAATTTAAAATTCATTTTCTCTTTTTAACATTAATAGGTTTCAGTTTTATCGGTATCTCGCAAACAAGCGAGCTCTCCGTAGAAAAAATTATGCAGGATCCTAATTGGATGGGCACCTTCCCTTCTAATGTAAAGTGGAGTGCAGATAGTGAAACGATCTATTTTGACTACAATCCCGAGAAAAATGCTGAAGATTCGCTTTATAAGATTGACTTGAGCAATACTTCAAAAATAAGCAAGGTAAGCCTTGAAGAAGAACGAAAGATAATTCCCAGGTATGGCGATTTCAATAAAGACAGAAACAAAAAGGTCTATAGTGAAAATGGAAATTTAATGATTTATGAGCTAAAATCTGGTGAAACTACCCAGCTTTTAGATCTTTCTGAAAGTATCTCCAATGCCGAATTTATGGCAGATGAAAATAAAATCAGTTTCACTTTAGACGAAAATGCTTTTATCTACAATAGAAAAACGGGCAGCATTAAGCAGCTTACCAATATTCAAATCGGTAAAGCAAAAGAAGAGAAAGAAGAGAAAATTTCAGATAAAGATGCCTGGGTGAGGGACGAAAATCTTGAACTTCTGGAAGTTGTGAATCAACGAAAAACCGAAGAGGAAAATGAAGAAGCTTATCGTGAAGCTACAGCAGTAGAGGAGAGCTTTACATTTTACCTGGAAGACCGTAATATTAGCAGCTTAAAGGTTTCTCCAAATGCAAAATTTGCAACGTTTAAACTCATTACCCGCGAAGGTGGAGAAAACACCAATGTTCCAAATTATGTAGATGAGTCGGGTTACACTGTAAATCTGCCTGCCCGCAGTAAAGTCGGGGAAAATGAAACTAAAGTTGAA
>Ga0102932_1000308_pt1 | contig 23809 bp, 16 predicted proteins | sample SalPonR1_C_D2_MG_FD_78212 | JGI IMG/M metagenome (GOLD analysis project Ga0102932, IMG submission 78212) | Salt pond soil microbial communities from South San Francisco under conditions of wetland restoration - Salt Pond MetaG R1_C_D2_MG | ecosystem: Environmental > Aquatic > Marine > Intertidal...
CCCGACCGTGGCTGCCGAAGGCCTCGGCGTCCTGCGCGGGATTATGCAAACCCGAGCCGCCGTAGCGTGTCTCGTCGGTGTTCAGGAGTTCTTCGTAGCGCCCGGCTTCGGGTACGCCGACCCGGTAGTCCTGGCGGACGACGGGCGTCATGTTGGCGACGCAGATCACGAACCCGCCCGAACGGTCCCGGCGAATCCAGGAGAAGATGCTATTGTCCCGATCGTCCCAGGCGATCCACTCGAAGCCCGCGGGCTCGAAGTCGATCTGGTGCAGCGCCGGCGTGCGCCGGTACAGCGCGTTAAGTTCACGCATCATTCGCTGGATGCCCTGGTGCATCGGGTAATCGAGGAGGTGCCAGTCCAGCGAACGGTCGTGGTTCCACTCGGCATACTGGGCGATCTCGTCGCCCATGAAGAGCAGTTTCTTGCCGGGATGCGCATACATGGTGGCGTAGTAGGCGCGCAGGTTGGCGAAGCGCTGCCACTCGTCGCCGGGCATGCGGCCGAGTATGGAGCGTTTGCCGTGCACCACCTCGTCGTGGGACAGCGGCAGCACGAAATTCTCGTTGAAGGCGTAGACCAGTCCGAAAGTCATCTTGTCGTGATGGTGGCGGCGATGCACCGGGTCCTCGGACATGTAGGCCAGCGTGTCGTTCATCCAGCCCATGTTCCATTTGTAGGTGAAACCGAGCCCGCCGGCCTCGACCGGCCGCGAGACGCCGGGCCACGCCGTGGACTCCTCCGCGAAGGACACGGCGCCGTGCGCATGGACCTCCGTGTTGAATCTGCGCAGGAAGTCCACGGCCTCCAGATTCTCGTTGCCGCCGAGCTCGTTCGGCACCCACTCGCCGTCCTCGCGGGAATAATCGAGATAGAGCATGGAGGCGACGGCGTCCACGCGGATGCCGTCGATGTGGAATTCGTCGATCCAGTACAGGGCGCTGCCGATGAGATAGTTCACGACCTCGCGCCGGCCGAAGTTGAAGATCAGCGTTCCCCAGTCGGCGTGCTCTCCCTTGCGCGGGTCCTCGTGCTCGTACAGCGCCGTCCCGTCGAAGCGGCGGAGCCCGTGCTCGTCCTTCGGGAAATGCGCGGGTACCCAGTCGACGATGACGCCGATGCCGGCGGCGTGACAGCGGTCCACCAGGTAGCGGAAATCGTCGGGTTCGCCGAAGCGCTGCGTCGGCGCGAACAGCCCGATGGGCTGGTAGCCCCAGGAGCCGTCGAACGGGTGCTCGGTAACCGGCAGGAATTCGATATGGGTGAAGCCCATGTCCGTCACGTAGTCGATCAGCTCGTCGGCGAGTTCGCGGAAGCCGAGATAGCGCTGGCCGTCCTCGCCTCTTCGGCGCCAGGAGCCCGGGTGCACCTCGTAGACGGCGAGCGGCTGCGCCAGATCGGGTGTCATCGAGCGGGCGCCCATCCAGTCTTCGTCCTGCCAGTCGTAGTCGCTACGGTAGACGATCCCGGCGTTGCCCGGCGGCGGCTCGTGATAGCGGGCGAAGGGGTCCGTCTTGAGCGGCAGCAGGCGGCCGTCCCGATCGAGCAACTCGTACTTGTAGCGCGCCCCCTGGCCGACGCCGGGAACGAAGACCTCCCAGATTCCGTTGGCGGGATGCAGCCGCATCATGTGCCGGCGCCCGTCCCAGCCATTGAAGTCGCCCACCACGCTTACGCGGGACGCATTCGGCGCCCAGACCGCGAATCGCGTGCCGGCGACGCCTTCGATCTCGCGGAGCTGCGCTCCGAGCTTCTGGTAGATCTTCCGGTCGGAACCTTCCCCCAACAGGTACAGGTCCATCTCGCCCAGGGTCGTCGGGAACCGATAGGGGTCCTCGATCTCGCAGGTCTCGTTCTCCTGGGTCGTGATCCGCAGCCGGTACCGGCGCTTGCGCGCCGGCAGCGGCGCGGTGAAGAGTCCGGACGAGCCAACGCGTTCCATGGCGGCCAGATGGCCGCCTTCGCCGTCGACCAGCTCGATCTCCCGGGCATGGGGCTGGAGGGTCCGGACGACGCGCAGGTTACCTGTCCGGTGTACCCCGAGTATCGAGAACGGATCGTGGTAGCGTCCGTCGGCTACGGCCGAGATGGCGGCCAGCAGGCGGTCTGTTTCAGTCCTGCGGTTCATAGAGCCTGGCGATGGTGGCACGTGCGGAACTCGCCCAGTCGAATTTCTTCGACGCCGCGCGGATGCGCAGGTTCTCCCATTCCGCTTTATCGTTCGATTTCAGTTCGAGCGCCTGTTCCACCCTGGCGACGAAAGCGGCCGCCTGGGCGCGGGAGGTCGTGCCCGAGAAGAGGAAGCCGGTGCGATCGTCCTCGATGGTGTCACAGAGACCGCCCGTCGCGTGCGCCACCACCGGCTGCGCGGCGCGCATCGCCAGCATCTGACTGATCCCGCAGGGCTCGAAGCTCGAGGGCATCAGGAACAGGTCGCCACCGAGATAAAGCGCCTCCGAGAGCATCTCCGAGTAGCCGCGCAGGAACAGCAGCTGCTCGCGCTGTTGTGCGATCGCGGTCAAGCGCCGTTCGTACGTCGGTTCCCCGCTGCCGAGCATGATGAGGATTCCGCGGGGCCCGAGCGTATCCAGGAGGTGTTCCAGCGCGGTTCGGCCGTCCTCGAGTTCTTCGAGGAAGAGGCTGACTTTCTGCCGCACGAGCCGGCCGATGCTGACGAGGACGTGTTCGGGTCTTTGCTTCGGCAGCGCCAGCGCTCGATCGCGCGCGCTGCGGTGAGCCGCGTCCTCCGGTGCGTCGTCACGCCAGACGTTCACCTGCCAGGCCGCCAGGCCGGCCAGGTCCTGCCAGTCGGGGCGGTGGCCCGGCACGCCGCTGTAGTCGCAGCCGTTCAGGATGCCGACGAGCCGTCCTCCCCGTGCGGCATTACCCAGCTGGCGCTCCAGACCCTCCCCGCCGACGAAGCCGCGTGCCGGATCGCTCGGCTCGAGGATTTCGCGCGCGTACGTGGGCGATACGGTGCTGATGCGGTCGCAGGTGCGGATGGCGAGCGCCATCGGGTTCATGCAGCCGGGGCTGTGCGGGTCGCCGACGACCGCCGGATCGACATCGAGATCCGGGAACCAGGCGGCGAGAGACGATGCGTGGCCGTCCAGCGGCCGTGTGCCCTGGTAGGAGAGGTTATGGATGGTGAACACCGTCCGGATGGCCGCGAGCGCTTCGTAATCGGGTGCGAAACTCCGGAACAGACAATAGAAGGCGGCATGCCAGTCGTGCAGATGCAGCACGTCGGGCGCCGTCTCGAGGTCGCGGATCCACCGTGCCGCGACGGCGCCCAGGAGCGCGAACCGGGTCGCATCCGTCGCGAAGGGGCCGTCGTCCTCCTGGTCGCAGTAGATCCGGCCGACGCCGCCGGCGCTGAAGAGCGGATGTTCGAATACCAGCTGGCGTACACCGCCTTCGGACGGGACGGCTTCGTGGACATCCACCGTCTCGCTTCGGCCGGCGAACCGGACTTCCAGCGAACCGATGTGCCGTGCCCCGGGCAGGGACGAGAAGACGCCGTACGAGGGCGTCAGCACGGTCGCCTGCCAGCCGAGCTCCGCGAGCGCCGCCGGCAGGTCGCGGACGACGTCGCCCACACCGCCGACCTTGCCGCCAGGCAGAGCGCCGTTCTCGGCTGCGAGGAAAATGACGTGCTTCGTGCCTATGCCGGAGACCCTGTCTGCTGCTAGCGCGTGAAATGCAGGTACTGTCCCAGCATGTCCGGCGTGACCAGGGTGATGCCCGTCTTCGTCACGCGGAAGCCGCGGGCGCGGTCCGCTTCCGGGTCCTCGCCGACGATCGTGCCGTCTGGAATCTTCGCGCCGCGATCGATAATCGCCCGGTGGATGCGGCAGTTCTCGCCGATCTCGACGTCCGGCAGTACGACCGAGTCGGTAACACTGCTGTAGGAATTGACCGTGACCCGCGAGAACAGCAGCGTGTTGGCCACATGAGCGCCGGAGACGATGCAACCGCCGGAGACCATGGAATTGATGGCCTCGCCGCGGCGTGTGGCATCGTCGAACACGGACTTGGCCGGCGGCAACTGGGCCTGGTGCGTCAGCACCGGCCAGGTCTTGTCGTAGAGATTGAGTTGCGGTGAAACCGAGACCAGCTCCATGTTGGCCTCCCAGAAGGCCTGCAGGGTCCCGACGTCCCGCCAGTAAGCCTGTTCGCCGGTCTCCGCGTCACGGAAGGCGTAGGCATAGATCCGGTAGTCCCTGATCACCGACGGGATGATATTGCGACCGAAATCGTGGGCCGAGGTCGCGGTATCGGCATCCTTGATGACCTGCTCGTAGAGGAAGCTCGTGTTGAAAACGTAGTTCCCCATCGACGCGAGGCACAGACCGGGCTTGCCGGGGATGGGGTTCGGTTCCTCCGGCTTCTCGTCGAAGCCGATGATGCGGCCGGTCTCGTCCACCGTCATCACGCCGAACTGACCGGCCGCTTCCTCGATGGGCACCTCGAGGCAGCAGATGGTCATATCGGCGCCGAACTCCGCATGCGCGGCAAGGAAGCTGCCGTAGTCCATCTTGTAGATATGGTCGCCCGCCAGGATCAGGACGTAGCGGGGCTCGTGTGTGCGGATGATGTCGAGGTTCTGGTAGACGGCGTCGGCCGTGCCCTTGTACCACTCGCCGCCCACGCGCTGCGAGGCGGGCAGGATCTCCACGAATTCCTGACTGGCCGCGCCGGCGTTCATCCACGACCAGCCCTGCACCAGGTGGCTGATCAGGGAGTGGGCCTTGTACTGGGTGAGCACGCCGATGCGGCGGATGCCGGAGTTCAGGCAGTTGGACAGCGGGAAGTCGATGATGCGGTACTTGCCGCCGAAGTGCAGCGCCGGCTTCGCCCGCCAGGCGGTCAGCTCATGCAGCCGGGAGCCCTGGCCGCCGGCCAGGACCAGCGCAAGCGTCTCCCGCGTCAGGCGGCTGACGAAACGCGCGTCATCGTAAATCTGCATGTCGGCCACGGTGCGGGCCTCTTCCGGTGTCGAGTTCAGCCGCTAGTTTGCCAGATCGGCCGGGCGATTTCGGGACGGTCGTCGCAATTAGCCGCCCTGGCGGGGCGGGGTGCGCTGCGAAGCGTCCACCAGGACCGCCATGTGGTCGAGGAAAGGCTCCGTCACGTGCGCGGCATCCAGCCGCCAGCGCCAGTTGCCGGCCGAGGTGCCTGGCGTGTTGATCCTCGCCTCGGAGCCGAGGCCGAGATAGTCCTGCATCAGTGCGATCGCCAGTCCGGCCTGCGTGGAGAATGCGGCGCGGATGAGGTCATGGTGGATCGTCTCCGGCGTGCCGCCGGTGATCTCCAGCGCGGCCCGGCGGGTGCGCTCTATCTCCTCCGGCGAGCGGAGGTCGTCCGGGCTGCCGGTGAACCAGCCGCGGGTCGTATCGTTGTCGTGCGTGCCGGTGTAGCAGACGCAGTCCGGCGGCACCTCGTGCAGCGCGAAATCCGGGTCCGCGACGGCGAACTGCAGCACGATCATCCCCGGCAGATTGTGACGCTCCCGCAGCGCCTCGACCTCGGGCGTGATGATGCCGAGGTTCTCCGCGACGATCGGCAGCTCGCCGAGTTCCCGCCGGATCGCCTCGAAGATCCCGTCGCCGGGACCGGGAAGCCAGGTGCCCTCACGGGCGGTCTCCGCCCCGGCCGGCACCGACCAGTACGCCTCGAAACCACGGAAATGGTCGATGCGCACCAGGTCGGCGAGTTGGAGGGAGGCCTGCAGGCGCTCGATCCACCAGCGATAGCCCGAGGCGGCGTGCTTCTCCCAGTCGTAGAGGGGGTTGCCCCACAGCTGGCCGTCGGCGCTGAAGTAGTCGGGCGGAACGCCGGCCACGAATTCGGGCCGGCCATCGCTGTCAACCTGCAGCAGGTCCCGGTTCGCCCAGGCGTCGGCGCTGTCGAGTGCGATATAGATCGGCATATCGCCGAACAGGCGGATGCCCTGTTCGTTGGCATAGCGTCGGAGGCGGTGCCACTGGTGATGGAAGAGGAACTGGATCGTCCTGATCGCATCGATCTCGGCACCGGCGTCCGCCTCGATCCGCGCCAGCGCCGCGGCCTCTCGATGCACGTAGCGCGGCTCCCATTCCGGCCACGGCCGCTCTCCGTGCCGCGACTTTAGGATGCGGTAGCGCGCATAGTCGCGCAGCCATGCGGAGTCGTTCCGCTCGCAGAAATCATCCCGTGCCGATTTCAGGGCGCTGTCCGCGACCCGGTCGAAGCGGTCCGCAGCCGTCCGCAGCAGCACCGTTTTCAGCGGGATCAGCGCGCCATAGTCGACGGTGTGCTGTGGCAGCGCCTCGAGAGCAGCGGCTTCGGCGGGACGGAGCAGTCCTGACGCCAGCAGGTCGCCGGTGCCGATCATCATCTCGTTGCCGGCGAACGTGGACAGCGGCTGGTAGGGCGAATCGCCGTAGGCAGTGGGGCCGGTGGGCAGAAACTGCCAGACTCCGAGCTGCATGCGCCGCAGTGTGTCCACGAAGCCGAGCGCCTCACGGCCGATCTCGCCGATGCCGAAGCGGCCCGGCAGGGAGGTGATGTGCAGGCAGACGCCTGCCTGGCGGTCCGGCGGCAGGCCGTCAGCCTCGATCTCTTCATTCATACGGTTCGCCGTCAGTCTCTCTCTGCCTGGTTCGCGGGGACTTTAGCACCAGTGCAGCGCCAGGGGATCGTCGACAGAGGGCTCGGGTCGGACGTGATGGTTTGCGGCGCGACCGATAGATAGCCGACAGTGTAGCTGAGTCCCCGCCACGCGGCGCCGGGCTCGACACCGCCCAACCTTTCGGCCTTCACGCATATGCGGCACGGTAACGGACGTTAGATTAAAATGCTCCTGGACCGGACAGAATTGCTGGCAACGCACTCAACCCGACCGGCCAGATGATTTAAAGATGGAACTCGTTGTTTTCGACCTCGACGGGACGCTGCTCAACCGGGCTTCAGTGATTTCGGACTTCACCAGGGAGACGCTGCAGCTCCTGGCCGAGCGGGAGATTGCGTATACGGTCGCCACGGGGCGCACGCTGCACGGCGCCCGGGCGGTGCTCGAGGGTCACAGTTTCAGGCTGCCCCAGGCCTACAAGAATGGTGTGGTGATCTGGCACCCCGATACCCGGCACCTGGCGAGCGTCGCGACGCTGACGCCTGCCGAGCTGGAGCACGTCACGAGCGCCAGCATGAAACAGGGTCTGACCCCGTTTGTGTTCACTCTGGGAGATGGCAACGAGGGCACCCTATACCATCCGCCGACCCTGACTCCGATAGAGCGCGAGCTGATCGCCCACGTGGGCATGGAAGCGCAGCTGGCCGTACGCGCACTGGACGAGCTGCCGCCGGACGCAACCGTGACTCACGTGAATGCGATCGGCGAGGCAAATGCCATCGCCGCTGTCGTCGCGAGCATAGAAGACGAGCCCCACCTCGTGGCTTACTCCGGGGTCGCGCTGGAAGGCGACCAGTGGCGCTGGCTGGACATTCATCACAGCCATGCCAGCAAGGGTGGTGCCATCCGGACGCTGAAGGACCTCCTGGGCCTCGAGCGGGTGATTTGTTTCGGTGACAGCGACAACGACCTCAGCATGTTCGAGGCGGCCGATGAGTGTTATGCCCCGGCAAATGCCAACGAGCGGATCAAATCCGCCGCCACGGCCGTGATCGGCCACCATGATGAAGAGGGCATCGCCCGTTTCTTGCGGGAGCGCTTCACGCTCAAGTGAATTCTGCCGACGGCTACTGCAGGGCCTTCAGGCGTGCGAACTCGCCGGCTTCGCTCATGAGTGACTCGGGCGTACCGCTCTCCACGGCCTGACCATCTCTCATGACGAGTATCCGGTCGGCATGTCGAATGGTGGAAAGACGGTGCGCGACGATGAATGTCGTCCGGCCCGAAATCAGATTATCGATAGCGGCCTGCACCGCCTGCTCACTGACGACATCGAGCGCCGAGGTGGCTTCGTCGAGAATGATCACCCGGGGATCCCGGATCAAGGCGCGGGCAATCGCGATACGCTGACGCTGGCCGCCGGAGAGACGAACTCCGTTTTCACCTATAGGCGTCTCGAGACCCTGCGGGAGCTCCGCAACGACACTTTCGAGGCGCGCCGCTTCCACTATCCTGCGGAGCCTCTCGTTGTCGATATCCGAAACGCCGTAACAGATGTTCTCCCGAAGCGTACCCGAGAAAAGAAGTACGTTCTGCGAAACCACGGCGAGGTTCTGCCGCCAGACCTGCAGATCCAGTTCCCGCTGATCGTGGCCGTCGATGAGGATCCGCCCGCGCTGCGGATGGAAAAAACCGATGATCAGATTCATGACCGTGGACTTACCGGCGCCCGACTCGCCGACGAAGGCAGTGCACGCCCCTGGCTCCGCATCGAAGCTCAGGTTCTTCACTGCCCATCCGTCGCCGTAAGAGTAGCTGACGTTCTCGAAACGGATGCGGCCTTCCGTCTGCTTGAGTTTCAGTTTTCCCTCGCCGGACTCGAGTTCCTGCTCAGACAGAATGTCACCCAGGCTCCGCAGCGACGTCATGCCCTTGCTGATCTGCGGCACGATGCCGAGGATTTCGGAGACGCATTGAACGATCAGCCCGAAAAGGGTCTGGTACAGAACGAGCTCCGCGACGGTAATCAAACCATTGAGTGCAAGTGAGCCGGTAAAGATCAGGCAAATAACCTGTGTGATCTGCAAAGTCATGAACGCGGAAGACTCGAATACCGCGTTCAATCGATCGAGTCGGAATCCCCTGTCACGTATCTGATCCAGGTTCTTTTCGACCCGGTCGATCTCGTGCTGCTCGAGACCGTGAGCTTTCGTGACCGGTATCATGTCGAGCATTTCGCTGACCGAGGCCGACATCTGTTCCATTTCCCTGCGGAAATGGTAATTCCGTTCGCTCAGTCGTTGCCTGAATGCCTGGATGATGAAAACGGAAAGAGGCGCTGCCACGACGTAGAAAAGGAGCACGACCGGCTCCTTGACCCAGGTGACGACAACGGCGAAGACGAGCGTAAAGATTATCTGAAAGCCTCGATTGAGTATCAGGCGCGTCAGATTCTCGACCTGCTCGACATCACGCAGGACCTTGGCCTGCAGCTCACCGGACTGCGCTCGGTAGTGAAAACTCATCGTCAGGTACTGCAGGTGGCGAATCAGCAGAGACCGCAGCTGCTGCTCGGCGTCGCGAATATGTGCCGAGATGAGCTGGGTGAACAAGGTGTGGCCCGGAATGTTCAGGAGCTGCAGCGCGATGAGCCCCAGAGCAGGCCAGAGAATGGCATTGAGTGACGCCTCATCCGCATTCGACAACGTCTCGATGACGTGTTCGACGAACAACGGGAATAGCAGCACCGGTGATGTCTTGAAGGCGAAAACGAGCAAGAACAACACGGCACGGAAAGGGCGGATTTCGAGCATCCTCAGGAGAGTCCTGAGCGGGCTGCTGCCCCATGCCTGCAGGCGCGCTGCATTCGACGGCAGCCAGAATCGGGTCTGAGCAGACGGAGGAACTTTATTCGCCAAGATTCGAGTGCCGGTTATTCATGCAGGGTCCCTCTCTGGAACGGCCGCGGAAAGGCTGTCGCCCGACAGGACGAAATGACGATCATACATCCGAGAGCGAGCTTGGATGACGCTCCGGGGTCACTTGCTCACCTTATCTTGGTGAACGTGAAACCTGGGGCAAGGCCCGCCTCCCAGCAAGCGATCAGCCCGCGATCGTCACCGCGCCACTTCTCGTCATAGCACAGGCCGGTTCGGATCGGCTCATCGATTGACTGAACAACGCGCATCGCCTTCGCTTCCACCGGACCTGGCGGAGCAGATCGAAGATATCGTCGAAACTGAAGGTAAGTCGGTCAGCGCCTTCGTACAGGATGCGTTGAGACTAATGCGCTATCGGGGCAGGAAGGACCGAAAGAAGAGCATCCTGACAGAGAAAGAACGGCGCCGCGACTTCAGCACTTGAGGGTTGTATTCGACATCAACCCCTTCCTTTCCCGTCATAGACGCAGATTGACGACCGCTTTCAGAGCGACCGATAGGTCGCGGGTTCGGCGCGTCTCGTTGTCCCAACTCTGATTCAGGACGAGGAAGAACCGCCACCCGGCGCGAGGTTCGAAACGGAGCCGACTGTTCAGGCTGACGGTATCCGTGATGTTGTCACCTTGAATGAGATTCAGCCAGGCCCACTCCGGGCTGAACGCGACATTCAACCGCCCACGCACCACGCGGCTGGTGAAACTGCCAGTTTGCAAGCGGATGCGGTCCTCCTGCCAGCCGAGGCTGGCCATGACGTGTCGGCTCGGCCGCCATTCCATTGTGGGCGCGATCAGCGTCGACTCGCCGTCAAGGAATTCGCCGTCCACGACTTCGAGGGTCAGCGCTACGGGTCGCTGCCGTCCGGTCTCGACGAAGAAGCCATAACGGTCGGCTGAATATCGCCCCGCTGGCACCGTGATGCCCTCGATGATCTCGAAAGGCTCTTCCAGACCCTCGGTCTCCTGTCCGACGAATATCGTGAAGAAATCGTTGCCGCTCGAGAATCCTTCGAAGAGATTCAGGAACCAGGCCTCGCTCTGCAAGCCTCCGCTGATGCGGTCGCTCCGGAACAACTGCGCCCGCATGCCCAGCCACTGCCAGAAGCCGCCGTTCATACGGTGACGATAGCGCCACTGGGTGTCTATCTGGTCCACTCCCCGGCGATTGGCGAAGCCGAGGCCCGGGTTGAAATTCTCTTCCAGGCGCCGCCAGTCGACGAATGCCTCGATGCGATCGTTGGGGTAATCGAGACGCAGACCGAAGGCCTGTTCGTCGTCGTCGATACCGGCAGTGTTCGAGCGTTGGTACCAGGCGTCCGCCTGGAACCGTCGGTCGCCGAGAAACGCGGTACTCCGGTAGGAGAAATCGGTCCCGACCAGACTGTTGCCGGCAGCGCTGATCGGATCACCGTGCGTGGCAATGATTCCGACTTCCGATTCCCCGAAGATGTTGCGTGTGGCACGGCCGACGAACAGGGTGGCGTCGGCATCGGGCTGTCCCGGCTGCTGACGGATGGCGAGCGCTCCCAGGTTCCATGCCCCGGCACGTCCCGAAAGTTTCGCGCCGGCATCGATGTCGAGGGGCCTGCCGCCCGCATCGAGACCGATACGGCGCGAGAAGAACGGCCGTCCGTTCACGTCGAGATTACCGAATTCGAAGATGCTGGCGTCGCGCAGGAAAAAGTCCCGTTTCTCGGGAAAGAAAAGGGAGAACCGGGTGAGATTCACCCGTTGCTCGTCGACCTCCGTAGCCGAAAAGTCGGTATTGAAGGTGAGCCCCGCAGTGAGGAAGGGTGTGATGTTGTAGAAGCCGGTAAGCGAAGGATCGAAATCGAAACCCGGGTCACTGTCCAGCGTGTCTCGCCACGTCGCGGTCACGGAGGGCACCAGTTCGAGACCGACGCCCTGGTCCAGCGCCACCAGGCCATCGGCGTAACCCGCCACCGCGGGTGCCAGGTTCCGCTCCCGGGACGACCAGGACATCTCCTCGCCGCGGCGCGGGTAGACGCGGGAGAAATTCAGTCCCCACGTGGTCGTGCCGGGATCGAAGGCGATCGATTTCAGGGGGATCGCAATCTCGGCGCTCCAGCCCCAGTCCTGAACACGGGCCTCGGCATGCCAGACGGTATCCCATTCCTCGATGAAATAGTCATTGCCCACGAGCGCCTCGCGGCGGATGCCATTCGGATTGATCTGGAAGAAGTAGGCATTGCGGCGATCGTTGAAAGTATCGAAGCGGACTTCGAAGCGGTCGTCGGAGAAAAAGGTCTGACCGTGGATCATCCCCTTCGCTACCAGTCCCCTGACCTCCGAGTCGTAGGCCTTCAGTGCCACGTAAATGTGCTCGCGGTCGTAGGCGATCCGGACCTCGGTTCGCTCGCTGGGCTCGCCGCCGTCGGTGGGCTGAATCTGATGAAAATCATCGATGGCCGGTGCGTTGCGCCATGCCTCGTCGTTCAGAAAGCCGTCTATCTCGGGCGGGGCCACGTTTTCCAGCCGATGGGGCGTCGTGCGCGGCGGCTCGAACGCGGCCGGAGCGGAGACCAGAGCGATGACGCACAGTGCGGCCGACATGGACGTATCAGCGCCCGGCTGCCAGATCCGTGCGGCAGGTGAGTATTCTCATTCCTCGATCACCTCGATAACGGTGTAGGCGATGCGGTACTGTCCGCCGTCCGTCGCCGCCCACACGACATGGAATCGGCCTCGGGTATCGACCGCGATGCCCGAATAGTCGCCGCCCCCGGGCCAGCTGCTGCCCGCCCGTCCGTTCGCTTCGGCCAGCGGACACGAGGGCTCGTTACGGGGCGCGACCGGCGGCCCGAATGTCTGGCCGTGGTCAGCGGATGCCCGCAGTACGAGACGTTGACAGCCGCTATCCGGATCGCGCTCCTGCCACCCCGCCAGCACCGCGCCGTCCCCGGCAGCGGCCAGCATCGGCGTGAGGGCGAGGAAGCCGTCGGGCATGTCGTCGAGTCGCATGGCGCCGGACCAGTGCTTGCCGTCGGCAGAGCGGCTGAACAGCAACCCGGCGTGATCGGGTGCGATGCAGGCGTGGTACAGGTGGCCGGCTGCGCCGGTAAGGAACGGGTAGCCGGGGAACAGCGGCGCCTCGGTCCGGGAACCGGCGCAGGCCCCGGTAATTCGGACCGGGTCCGGCGCCGCGTCGCCGTCCTTCAGCGCAAGGCCCCAGGCCTCGCCGTGCCGCGACCCCTGGTCCCCGGTCCCGTTGCCCCCGCCGTAATCGAAATAGCCGGCATAGAGTCTGCGTTCGCCGTGCTCGGTGAGACCGGTGCCCATCAGCCGTGAGTGGGCGGTACTCGCCTCGGCGAGCTGCCGCACGGCAGGTTCTGCGACACCGGGTCGCACCAGTTCCAGGATATGTGCCGCGGTATCGTCTCCTCGAGGCGCGCTGTGCCGTCCGTAGAGCAGGACTTCATCCCGGTGGACGAGCAGGATGGGATGCTCGAAGCGCCGGCGCACCAGACGGGGCTCGGACCAGTTCTCGCCACCGTCGACGGACCGGGAGAACACGAGGTCCAGGGGATCATCGTCTCCCGGATCCCGGGAGATGCGGATGCCGGCGAACTGCACCGTGTCCTCGTCGGCGAACACGACCCAGGGATCGATGCAGCGCTCGATGCCGAGCCGCCGCTGCTGCCAGCTGTCGCCGCCGTTCCGGGTGGTGAAGGCGACACAGTCCCAGTCATCCTCGGGCGTCGCCGGAGCGAGGATCGCCGCCACCACGACGTGGGCGGGGTCTGCGGCGCTGACAGCCGCCCTCGGTTCGGTGAGGGGCTGACGGAGGTCGGCTCCGAGCAGCGTAATCGGCGTCATGAATCGTATCGATGCAACGGCACCAGGGCTCAGCAGCACCAGAGCCAACGCCAATATCGGGAACTTCGGCATGCGGCGATATCTAAATCGCCATGAGGGACCGGGCAAGAGCACCTGCGACGAGCCGGTGCCGGGGCGGGACGAATGCCGGCGCCGGATCCGCCACGACGGTAGTATGATTGGACCCATGAGCTCGCGAGTCCTGACCACATCGGCCGCGACGAATCCGGCCGGCAAGCTGCCCCGACTGGTGCGCGGGGCGGGAGCCGAGGATGCTTTCTGGCACGCGCAGGCGGCCGGATGGGGTGTGTATTTTCTCGTTCATTATGCCGGCGCGCTGATGGACAACGATCTCGCCCCCTGGTGGGCTTCCTTCGCCAGCGCCGGCGCCGGATTTGCGCTGACCAGTGCGATGCGGCCGTTACTCCGCCGTGTCTGGGACCGGGGCCCGCTATTCCAGGTCTCGATGGCGCTGGGACTGGCGCTGGTGTTCGCCGTCCCGTACTCCGCCGTGAGCGAACAGGCCTACTGGCTCGGGCAGGGGCAGGGCTGGCAACCGTCGTCGCCGTTCGAGTACCTCGGGAGCGCATTCTGGTGCGGCTCCATTCTGCTCACCTGGGCGGGCATCTACTTCGGCCTCAGTTACTATCACGAGGCGCACGTGCAGCAGATCCGTGCCGCCACGGCGCTCGGACAGGCGCGGGAGGCGAAGCTGGCGGCCCTGCGAGAGCGCCTCAGTCCCCACTTCCTTTTCAACACGCTGAACGGAATCTCTACGCTGGTGCTGGAAGGCGAGCAGGAGCGTGCCGCCACCATGCTGGATCAATTGTCACGACTGCTGCGCCATTCGGTTGAAGAGGCTCCCGGCGAGGTGGTCACGCTCGCCGAAGAGCTGGAGCTTGCCGGCCTGTATCTGGCCATCCAGCAAACCCGTTTCGAAGATCGCCTGAGATTGGAATGGGATATCGAGCCGGCGACGAGGGCCGTCATGGTGCCGCCGCTCATTCTGCAGCCGCTGCTCGAGAATGCGGTCCGTTACGGAGTGCAGCGATCGAGGAACCGCCAGACGACCATCAGCATCTCGTCTCGAATCGAACGGACGACACTGCGGATCCGTATACACGATGACGGACATGCGACCGATCCGGGTCCGGGAGGCAGCGGCGTCGGCCATCGGCTGACGAGGGAGCGGCTGGCAGCATGCTACGGGGCCGGTGCGCGCCTGGACGCCGGCCGGGAAGTTGACGGCTACACGGCCCAAGTGACATTGCCGGTCGGGCGTACGCCGTGATGCAGGCCCTGATAGCCGACGACGAACCGCTGGCACGCCGTGGTCTGCGGGCCAGGCTTGCCCCTTATGCCGATATCCGGATTGTCGCGGAGGCGGGCGATGGCGAGAGCGCGGCACGGGCAATCCGGCAATTCGCGCCCGACGTCGTTTTCCTGGACATCGACATGCCCGGGCTGGCGGGTACGGCGCTGGCGCGGGCCATGCCGCCATCCGTGCGTCCGGAGGTCATTTTCGTGAGTGCCCACGCCGAGTTCGCTGTCGAGGCGTTCGAGCTCCCGGCGCTCGACTATCTTCTGAAACCGGTGACCGCGGAGCGCCTGCGTTGCGCGATCCGGCGGTTACGCGAGCGGCTCGGTCAAGCTGACGGTGCGCCGGCCGATCCGTATTGCCTGCGTGTCCGCGACGGCGAGACGACCACATTGCTGCCGATAGAGAGCATCGACTTCATTTCCGCGGCCGGTGACTACATGGTCTTGCACGCCGGCGGGGAGCGGCTGATCCATCGCGCCACGATGACAGAGCTCGCGGACGATTTGCGCCGTGCAGGTATCCTGCGCATCCATCGCTCGACGCTGGTGGCGGCCGACCGCATCCGACGGGTCGAGTGCGGGCGCAACGGCGACGGCGACGTTGTGCTGAAAGATGGTACGCGGCTGCGCTACAGCCGCTCGTACCGGGCGGCGCTCAGTGATTATCTGGATATGGTCACTTGGACGACGCAGACCGCAAGCGAATGACGGGAGCTGCCGCGCTCTTGCTGGCATGCTCTGCGGCGTTCTGGGCGGCCGGGCAGGGAAGTGCGGCAGCCGCCGAGCCGGCGCAAAATCCCGAGCGTCTTCGGGAGGCTGGGAATGCGAGCCGAACGTGCAGCGAGTCGGATCGATACGCCCGCATGGATTTCTGGGTCGGCACCTGGCAGGTGAGAGTTGACGGGCGACTGGTGGGAACCAATCGAATCGAGAAGACGCTGAACGGGTGCGCCATCGAGGAACACTGGTCTGCCTTGACCGGCAGTCACGGGATGAGCCTCTTCTACGTCGATGACGAGGGAGTGTGGCGTCAGGTATGGGTCACCGACACGGCGACTCGTCCCGGAGGAGTCAAGGAAAAGGTATTGATACCGGCGCCATCATCCGACAGCGTTCGCTTCCAGGGCCAAGTCGGGAGTTCTGACGGCAAGAGCTATCTGGACCGCACGACGCTCTTGCAGCTGACCGACGGCCGGGTGCGGCAAGTGATCGAAGTCTCGACAGACGGCGGCGAGACGTGGCAGACCGTGTTCGATGCGATCTACGAGCGCTGCGCGAACTGCGCGGATGGTGACGAGGGCAGGGATACGGGTGCTGCTCACGGTTCGTGATGCTCCCGATGCTCTGCTTCCCGGCGAATCCGGCGACGATCCCTCTCCGTCAACCCTTCCAGCTCATCGAGTTCCATGATGAGATCCCGCTCGGCGCGGTCCCGGGCATCCTGGAGACCCAGGGACCTGAGGGCGATAATCTCCATATGCCTTGTCGCGTAAAGGTCAGGCAGGGCATCGGCCCAGAAGCGCACGATTCGTTCGAGGGTTACGGGATCTGCACCGCGTTCTCGAATCGCGATATAAGCGTCGACGAACCCGCCCAGATCGGTACCGTACGCGTCGAGTTTCCGCCGCCACTCGAGGAAGCGCTCTTCGGCGCTCTCGACGGACTCGCCATCAGGAACTACCGCGTATGCCTGGGCGATGTGGCGCCGCGGCCAGAGATTCGGCGCCCATTCGTCGACGACTCCTCGTCCTCGCTCGATGGTAACCCTCCGATTGGCAGCGAGACCCTCGAATCGTTCCTCCAGACCATCGGGCCAGCGGACGATCACCGGTGAAGCTTCCCCGGCCTCACCGAGACCGAAAGTGAGATCCAGCGGTTCCTGACTGCGGAAGGAGCCGCCGGCGGTGACGTCGCGCCGCTGCCACCGCTCGCGCGCGGTGTCGCTGGCCAGACGGACGGAAGCTCCCACAGCGAACCGATTCGGGCCGGCTTGGCGTAACCGTACCCTCAGGAATCCGCCCCGGACCCCGCTGGCGGTGAACAGCGTATTGTCCTGGTTCTGCCAGTTTGCGACCGCGAGGTCGAGGTCGCCGTCCAGATCGAAATCGGCCCAGCCGTGACCGGACGAGAAGGCCGCGACGGCAAGGTCCTGATCGACAGCCCGGAAAGTTCCCTCGCCTGTGTTCTCCGCGAGCAGGTTCGGCTCCAGATACCGCAGAACGAGGAGGTCGAGGTCGCCGTCATAGTCGATATCGGCCCAGCTACTGGCAACGGAGCGGCGGCTCTCGGATATTGCGGCAGATTCCACCGGGGTGAACCGGAATCCACCATCGTTCCTCAGCAGCAGGTCGACCTCCGGCGTAAAAAAGCCCCTGCTGCGTGAAAGATGGAGATCGAGATCACCGTCGCCGTCGAAGTCGGCGAAAGCACCGCCCGTCGCCCGTCCTGTCTCGTCCTCGAGGGCCGTAGTTCGCACAAAACGGAAGTCTCCGTCGTTCCGATAAAGGACACTCGGCTCCGGTCCGAAGCTGGCGAAGAACAGGTCCTGATCGCCGTCGTCATCCACGTCAGCCCAGCTGACACCCACATGGTTGCCCTGGTCCTCTGCGAGGGGTCCATCTGCGAGAAGTTCGAAACGTCCATCTCCCAGATTCCGGTACAGGAAGTTCCGTTGTCCGGTCGAGTTGGCGACGGCCAGGTCCAGGTGGCCGTCTCCGTTCGCATCCGCCCAGGCCGCGCTATAGGAATCTCCAAAGTCCGAGACCAATGGACCGTCGGTAACCCGAACGAAGCGATCGTCACCTTCGTTCCGGTACAGCGCGTTGTGCTCGTTCTGCTGTGTTGCCAGAAACAGATCCAGGTCCCCGTCCCCGTCGTAGTCTCCCCAGACCGGGCCGGATCCGAGATGGGAGTCGGTCGCGATCGGCCCTTCCACGATGCGCGAAAACCTGCCGTCATCATTGCGGTAGAGAAAGCCGGGCTGGTCGCGCCAGTTAGCGATGTAAAGATCCGGATCCCCGTCATTATCGTAGTCTCCCCAGGCGAGGCCGGCGGAGACACCGGCGTCTTCGGCCACGGGGCCGCTGTCCACCCATGTGATATGGGGAAAGGGCAGGTCGTTTGCATCGGCCGAAGCTGCCGTGACCGCAGCTACCAGGATGAATACCGGAATCGCGATTGCTGCCAGGAAAGGGGATCCGTGTTTCATTGTCAATACTCCTTCAGGCGGGTTTCAATTCTTGCCCCAATCCGTTCGAAATCGGCCAGCCGGAGGTCCCGGCTACCGTGACTGTTCCTTGTTCGACAAACACAAGCCGGTCTTGATCCGTTTTGGCAGAGGAGCGGCGCCTATGTGCCGCTCGCCTTCGCGCCGGGCGAGGCCTTCCAGTTCGACTGGAGCGAGGACTGGCTGGCCATCGGGCGGAAAAAGACGAAGCTGCAGATCGCCCACACCAAGCTCTGCCACAGCCGGGCGTTTCACCGGCGCGGCTATCTCACCCAGTCCCACCAGATGCATCTTTGATGCCCTTAATTACGTCTTCCGCGTGCTGGGCGGGATGCCCGAGCGCGGCATCTACGACAACATGAAGACGGCCGCGGACAAGGTGGGACGCGGCAAGGAGCGGGTGGTCAACGCCCGCTTCCGCGCGATGGTGAGCCACTTCCTGTTCGAGGCGGAGTTCTGCAACCCGGCCGCGGCCGGGAGAAAGGTCAGGTGGAGAAGAACGTGCGCGATGCCCGCCATCGGCTCCTGCAGGACGCGCCGCCCTTCGATGGCTTTGCCGAGCTCACCGAGCGAGTCAGCCCCAACTGTCTGGTGGCCTTCGAGCAGGCCTCATTTCGAGGTTTGGCGGTGTCCACCGTCCTAGGGGCACTCCAAGGTGGCAAACGAATTATTCTAGAGCTTCGCGGGGCACCAAGCGGCGACTTCCGATCTTAACCGTGGCGATTTGCTGTGAACTTACCAACGAATAGAACTTCGCGCGGCTGATATTGAGGAGCTCATGGGCTTCGCGGACGGAGTACAGACGACGTTCCTCAGGCATCACCGGCGACTCGAGGATTCGGAACGAAGAGACTAAGGCTATAGCTGCGGGGTCGCGACGAGAAAACCCTGCGCGCCTTGTCGACATTTCGACCGCGAGAGCATAGTTGGCGGGAGCTGGTTCTTGATGTTCCCGAAAAGGAAAAACGGCACTTACAGTGCACTTACGGGGCTCGGAGGGGGAGAGGGATATTTGGTAACTTATTGATTTCATTGGTCGGGGTGAGAGGATTTGAACCTCCGGCCCCTGCCTCCCGAAGACAGTGCTCTACCAGGCTGAGCTACACCCCGATTCCGCTTGGATCGTCGGCCGCGGAAAGCCGACGGTGCCGTGCGGAGCGCCCGTAAATGCCGGTTCGGGAAGAGACTTTCCGGTCTCCATACCGGCGGACAGCTGCCGCAGAGGGCGGGTAGTGTACTTGAGCGGCCCCGCCGACTCAATCGGCGCGAGCGCCTTTCAATTCTGCTCCTGCAGATCGCGGATGGCGCCGCGAAGGCCGTCCAGGATGCGGTCGCGATCGGTCTCGCCGTCGCCGCGGTCGTGGAGGGCCTGCACGCTGATCCCCTCGCCGTAGCGGACGACGATGCGTGCCGGGCGCGGCAGACGCTGTCCCCTCGGCCAGGCGTCGAACGCACCCTCGATGGAGACGGGCAGCACCGTGACGTCCGGCGCGTGTTCCAGCAGCACGCCGATGCCGGGGCGCAGCGGCTGCAGCTCGCCGTCGCGGGAGCGCTCGCCCTCGGGGAACCAGACCAGCATGCGGTCCCGGTCCAGCGCCGCCTTGGCGAAGGCGAGGCTGGAGACCACCGTGCGGCGCGGGTCGATGGGGATGACGCGGCCCAGTCGGCTGAAGCCGCGGAAGACGGCATTGCGATACGCCCAGCCGGTCCAGCCGCCCCAGAATGTGTCCACCCGCAGGTCTGGCGGAAGGGTGGCCGCCAGCACGAAGGGATCGAGGAAGCTCGTGTGGTTGGGGGCGATCAGCAGCGGGCCGGACTCCGGCGGCTGCTTGCCGGTGGCGCGCACGCGGAACGCCGCTCGCATCAGGCCGGTGTTGACGGCGTAGGCGGCCCGCGCCGTGACGGCGCTGGCCCGGGAGCGTGGTTCGAGCCACTCTTTCTGCTCGTCGGTGAGTACGGAGTCCGGCTGCTCGAGCGGCGTGTGCAGTTCCTCGGCGGATTCCTCCTTCTCCGCGACGGCGGCGAGCATGTCCCGCACGGTCTCGATGTCGGCGATGTCGTCCTCGCGCAGCTCGGCGCCGGTGCGCCGGGCGATGTCCATGCTGAGGTCGAGCCAGCCGAGGGAGTCGACGCCGAGTTCGAGCTGGAAGCTTGTGTCGGGTGTCAGGCGCGTCTGCCGGTAGCGCTCCGCCAGCAGTTGCCAGGCCTTGCGGGCGCGCTCGTTGCGCAGCAGCTCCCGGTCTTCGGCAGACATGTCGTCGACGGCCATGGGCTCGCCGCCGTCCGGGTCCTCGCCGTCGGCGAGCGACTCGTAGCGCTCCTCCAGCTTGTTGCGCCGGATCTTGTCCAGCCGCGTGCGATCGAGCGGCTCGTGGGTGACGCGGTAGCGGTCGAGGCGCTGGTAGGAGGGGAGGGCACGCGAGCGCTCGCGTACGGCCGCGGCGATGGCGTCTTCGGCGGAGCGGGATTCCCGGCGCAGCGCCTCGAGGTCCGGGAAGATGACGGCGGCCAGCTGCTCGCCGTCCTTCAGTATGCCGATCTCGGCGATCAGCGGGTGTTCCGCGTACGCCTCCTCCAGGGCCTCGGTGCGTATGTTCTCGCCGGAAGCGGTGACGAGCATGGTGCTCTTGCGGCCGAGCACGTGCAGGAAGCCGTCGTCGTCGATGCGGCCGAGGTCGCCGGTGCGGAACCAGCCGTCCGTGAAGGACTCCCGGGTCTCTTCCTCCCGGTCCAGGTAGCCCTCGAAGACGCCGGGGCCGCGGGCGAGGATCTCGCCCGCGTCGGCGTCGCTGGCGGTCTGCACCGACTCGTCGATGGAGAGCTCGATACCGTCGACGACCCGGCCCACCGTATCGAGATGGCCACGGCCGGGCATCTTGATGGTGAGCAGTGGCGCCGTCTCCGTGAGGCCGTAGCCGATCGCCACGTCCCAGCCGATGCCTTCCAGCCGGTGGGCGGTGGCGGCGTCCAGCGGCGAGCCCCCCGAGGCGAGCATGCGCAGCGTCGGGCCGAGCTGACGATGCAGGGGTCGCAGCAGGAAGTGGCCCGCATTCAGGCCCGTGGATCGGCGCAGCGCGGTGCAGCCGCGTATGAGCCCGCGCATCAACACCCCCACCGGCGCCGGCAACCCGTCGATGCGGGCATCCACGCCGGCGAGCAGGGCGGCATAGAGACGGGGCACGCCCAGGATGATGGTGACGTCGTGGCCGCGAATGGCGCGGATGATGTCCGGGCCGGTCAGGCTCGCCGGGATGACGATGGGAATGCCGAGGGACAGCGGCGCCAGCGTGCCGATGACCAGGGGATAGACGTGGTGCAGCGGGAGCGGCTGGAGCATGCAGTCGTCGGCGGCAACGAGGCCCGTCTCCTCCACCGTGCGCACCTGGAACGCCAGGTTGCGGTGCTTCAGCGGCACGCCTTTCGGCGGGCCGGTGGTCCCGCTAGTGAACAGCAGCAGGGCGGTGTCCTCCGCCCCCGGCAGATCCGGCGCTTCGCCGTCGATGTCCAGCCAGCGCTGCCAGCTGCGGGCGCCGCCGTCGCGGTCGAGCCGGAGCACGGTGCCGTCGTAGTCCACCTCCTCCAGTATCTCGGCGCGCGTCTCGTCCGCGACCACGCAGGGGATGTCGGTGTCGGCGAAGATGCCACGGAGTTGTTCTCGCTCCATCTGGGTGTCGATCGGCACCGCCGTGATCCCCGCCCGGAGCAGCCCGAGGAAGACGCTGATCCAGTCGGCATCCGGGGGGGCGAACAGCGCGACGCGATCGTACCCGTCCGCATCCGCGCCGACGGCTATGGCATCGACCCGGTCCGCGAGTTGCCGGTAGGTGAGGACGGGGTTGTCGCCGCCGTCCGCCTCGACCACGGCCGGCTGCCGGCCATGGCCGCCCAGGCCCTCGAACAGCGATGACAGTGTCAGCGACTCGTTCATCCGGTCTCCTTGCCGGTCTCCGTCCGGCGATGAATGAGCTTGGCGATCTCGTCGACGAACAGCAGTGAGACGGCGATCGGCAGCAGCGTCAGCCACACACCGGCGGAGACGGGCCCGATGCCGAGGACGTCGCTCAGACCGGGCACGAACATGGCGCCGATGTGGACGCCGTGCGCCGCGACCACCGCCGCCACCAGCAGCAGGTTCGCCGTGAGCGGCACCCGGAACGCCGAGCGCCGCTCCGAGCGGCAGCTGAACGCATGCACGTTCTCGAAGAGTACCATCAGGAGCAGCAGGAGGTTGCGGGCCTCGTGCTCGCCGTAACCGGCCTGGAGCAGATAGTAGTACACGGCGAAGGCGACGCCGCCGATGTAGAGGCCGGAAGTCAGGGTATGGCGGATCATCAGCCGATCGAAGATGGGCTGATCCGGAGACCGCGGTTTGCGCTTGAGGACGCCGGGTTCGGTCTTCTCGAACGCGAGCGCCACGTCCTGGATGCCGTTCGTGACCAGATTCAGCCACAGCAGCTGGATGGGATTCAGCGGCAGGGGCAGGCCCGCGAAGATAGAGAGGAAGAACAGCAGCACCTCGCCGGCACCGGTGGCCAGCAGCAGCCAGGTGACCTTGCGCACGTTGTCGTAGGCGCCGCGGCCTTCCTCGATGCCATGCACGATGGAGGCGAAGTTGTCGTCGGTGAGGATCAGCGCGGCCGCGCCCCGCGCCACGTCGGTACCGCCTTCGCCCATGGCCACGCCGATGTGCGCACCCTTGAGCGCCGGCGCGTCGTTGACGCCGTCGCCGGTGACCGCGACGAAGTGGCCGGATTCCTGCAGCCGCGCGACGATATCCGTCTTCTGGGTGGGCTCGACCCGGGCGAAGACCTTGGCACGGCCGATCCGCCGGCCGTATTCCTCCGGGTCGTCCTCGAGATCCTTCAGCTCCCGGCCGGTCACCGCCTCGTCGTCCTCGCCGGCGATGCCCAGCTCCCGCGCGATGGCGAGACCGGTGCGGGGATGGTCGCCGGTGATCATGCGCACCTCGACGCCGGCCGAGTGACATTGCTCGATCGCCTCCGGCACCTCCGGGCGCACCGGGTCGATGAGGGCGACGAGGCCGAGGAAGTCGAGTTCTGCGAGATCGTCCTCGCCGGGGTCGTTGCTGTCGCTACGCCCGGCGGCCACGGCCAGCACCCGGTAACCCCGCTCGGCGAGGTCGGCCTCCCGTTCGGCGACATCCTCCGCGTCGATGCCGCTGCACATCTTCGTGACCACCTCGGCGGCCCCTTTCACGTACACGCGTGTGCCGTCTTCATCCTCGTGGAAGCTGGCGGCGTAGCGGCGGCTGGACTCGAACGGGATATCGCCGGTCTGCCGTCGGTCTTCGAGCAACTCCTCGCGATCGAGATTCAGTTTCGCGCCGAGCACCAGGAAGGCGATGTCGACGCTGTCGCCTTCCACCTCCGGCTCGCCGTCCCCGTCCTCGCCGGAGCGCAGCTCGCCCTCGTTGCACAGGACGCCGGCCGTGGCGAGCCCGAGCAGCGCCTCCCGGTCGTCGCCGTCCGGCTCGTTGCCGTCGCTGTCCGTGATGGTGCCCTGCGGTCGGTAACCTTCTCCCTCGACCTCGAGCTCCGCGCTACCCGGCAGCACGATGCGCTTGGCCGTGAGCACGTTGGCGGTGAGCGTGCCGGTCTTGTCGCTGGCCACCAGCGTGCAGGCGCCCAGGCCCTCGACCGCCTGCAGCTGGCGGACGATGACGTGGCGCCGTGCCATGCGGCTGGAGGCGATGGAGAGAGCGACGGTGATGGCCACCGGCAGCCCGGCCGGGATGGCGGAGACGGCCAGCGCCACGCCCAGATAGAAGATCTGCAGGAATTCGGTGCCGCGCCAGAACTGGACCACCGAGAGTATTGCCACCGCGGCGAGGACCAGGATGGCGATGCGACGCGTGAAG
>Ga0102932_1000310_pt1 | contig 23750 bp, 18 predicted proteins | sample SalPonR1_C_D2_MG_FD_78212 | JGI IMG/M metagenome (GOLD analysis project Ga0102932, IMG submission 78212) | Salt pond soil microbial communities from South San Francisco under conditions of wetland restoration - Salt Pond MetaG R1_C_D2_MG | ecosystem: Environmental > Aquatic > Marine > Intertidal...
ATTGGCGGGCGCAGCGCGACGTGGACGCGGCCTATCGAGATCCGGCGCGATGGATGCGCATGGCCGCACGCAACACCGCCAGGTCAGGATGGTTTTCCTCCGACCGCACGATCCGCGGCTACACGAAGGACATCTGGAATATCGAGCCGATGAGCCTGGAGGCCGAACGCATCGCGCAGACAGGTTGAATTGTGACCCGCATCCCTTACCGTCGGGTTCATGCCTGACGAGCCGAACACGGTCGGACCGCTCATCGCGCCGGAAGAGGCGCTGGCCATTTGTCACGGAACGCACGGCGATCCCTTCGCCGTTCTGGGACCGCACAGCTTCGCGCGGTTCCGTATCGTGCGCGCTTTCGATCCCGGTGCCGAGAAGATGTGGGCCGTGGCCGACCGGAAGACCCACCCGCTCGACCCCGTGCCGGGCGCGCAGGGCGTCTTCGCCGGCAAGGTTCCCGGCACGAAGCCCTATCGTCTCCGCGGTGAGGCGCACGGCCAGACCTGGGAGCATGAGGATCCCTACAGGTTTCCTCCCGTGATCGGAGAGATCGACGAATACCTCCTCGGCGAGGGCACGCACCGCCGGCTCTGGCAGGTGCTCGGCGCGCACGTGACCGAGCACGAGGGCGTCAGGGGAGCGCATTTCGCGGTCTGGGCGCCAGGCGCGCGGCGCGTGTCTATCGTGGGCGAGTTCAACCATTGGGACGGCCGGCGGACCCCGATGCGCCGGCGAGGCGCGACCGGGGTCTGGGAGATCTTCATCCCGGACGTCGGCGAGGGCACGCACTACAAGTACGAGATCCTCGGACACGACGGGATGATGCAGCCGCTCAAGGCCGATCCCGTGGGCTTCGGTCACCAGCACCCGCCCGAGACGGCAAGCATCGTGCGCGACATCCGCGGCTACGGCTGGAAGGACGGCGACTGGATGGAGACGCGCGACGGCCGCAACGCCCGCACCGCGCCAATTTCGGTTTACGAGGTTCACTTGGGATCCTGGCGCCGGCGGATGGGAGAGGGCGGACGTCCGCTGTCTTACAGGGAAGCGGCCGTCGAACTCGTCGATTATGCGCACGACATGGGCTTCACGCATATCGAGCTCCTGCCTGTCAGCGAGTATCCCTTTGACGGCTCGTGGGGCTATCAACCGGTGGGACTCTTCGCGCCGACGATCCGCCATGGGCCTCCACACGAATTCCGCGATCTCGTCGATGCCGCGCACCGCAAGGGGCTCGGCGTGATCCTCGACTGGGTACCCGGCCATTTCCCGAACGACCCGCACGGCCTCGCACGGTTCGACGGCACTGCGCTTTACGAACACGCCGATCCGCGCGAGGGCTTCCACCAGGACTGGAACACCTACATCTACAACTACGGCCGCGTCGAAGTGGCCAACTTCCTCGTCTCGAACGCGCTCTACTGGCTCGAGGAATTCCACGTCGACGGCCTCCGAGTGGACGCCGTCGCCTCGATGCTCTACCGCGACTATTCGCGGAAGGAGGGAGAGTGGATCCCCAACAAGGACGGCGGGCGCGAGAACTACGAAGCGATCGAGATGCTCCAGAGGATGAACGTCACCACCTACGGTGAAGTGCCCGGGATCATGACCGTCGCCGAGGAATCCACCTCCTATCCCAAGGTCTCGGCCCCCGTCGACCAGGGCGGGCTCGGCTTCGGCTATAAGTGGAACATGGGGTGGATGAACGACACGCTCGAATACATCAAGAAGGAGCCGGTCCACCGCCGTCACCATCATCACCAGATGACCTTCGGCCTGCACTATGCCTTCTCCGAGAACTTCATCCTGCCGATCAGCCACGACGAGGTCGTGCACGAAAAGGGCTCGATGCTCGGCAAGATGCCGGGGAACGAGTGGGAAAAGTTCGCCAACCTTCGCGCCTATTACGGCTTCATGTGGGGCCATCCGGGCAAGAAGCTTCTGTTCATGGGCTGCGAATTCGCCCAGCCCCGAGAATGGAACCACGACTCCCAGATCGACTGGGAGGCGTCGCACCGTCCGGCGCATCAGGGCATCCAGCGGCTCGTGCGCGATCTAAACACGATCTATCGCGCCGAACCGGCACTTCACGTCAAGGACTGCGAAGGCGACGGGTTCCAGTGGATCGAGGCCAATGCGGCCGATGAATCCGTCTTTGCCTGGATCCGCCGTGGCGGCCCGGATGACGCCGAGGTCGCCGTGATCTGCAACTTCACTACGGTCGAGCGGCAGGGCTGGCGCTGCGGCCTGCCGCGTGAGGGGGCCTGGCAGGAGGCGCTGAATACCGACGCCGAGATCTATGGCGGGGGCAACCGGGGAAACATGGGCGCCGTGACGGCCGACGGCCCGGAGTGCCATGGCCAATCCCGGTCGGCGACGCTCACGCTGCCGCCCCTGTCGACGATCATCCTCGTCCACGAGGGCAGGTGATATGACAAGCAGACCTGGATCGGAGGGGGGTGGAAACATGGCCGCGCCAACGTACTCGAGGCTGTCGAGCCGGAGCATGGCCTTCGTGCTCGCCGGCGGACGGGGAAGCCGGCTGAAGGAACTGACCGACAGCCGCGCGAAGCCCGCGGTCTATTTTGGCGGTAAGGTACGGATCATCGATTTCGCGCTCTCCAACGCATTGAACTCGGGTATCCGCAAGATGGCGATCGCCACCCAGTACAAGGCGCACAGCCTGATCCGGCACTGCCAGCGGGGATGGAACTTCTTCCGCGCCGAACGCAACGAGTACCTCGACATCCTGCCCGCCTCGCAGCGTGTGGACGAGGTGCACTGGTATCAGGGTACGGCGGACGCCGTGTTCCAGAACGTCGATATCGTCGACAGCTACGGCATCGACTACGTCGTGATCCTCGCGGGCGATCACGTCTACAAGATGGATTACGAGGTCATGCTGCGCCAGCACGTCGACAGCGGGGCCGACGTGACCGTGGGCTGTCTGACGGTCCCGAGAAAGGAAGCCTCGGCCTTCGGTGTCATGGCCATCGACGAGGACGGGTGGATTACGAGCTTCCTCGAGAAACCGAAGAACCCGCCCGGAACGCCCGACGACCCGAAGGTCACGCTCGCCTCCATGGGCATCTACGTTTTCAACTGGAGCTTCCTGCGCGAACTGCTTGCGCAGGACGCTGACGACCCGAACTCGAGCCACGATTTCGGCGGCGACATCATTCCCTACATCGTCAAGCACGGCAAAGCCGTGGCGCACCGCTACGACACATCCTGCGTCCGTCATGATCCCGACGCGCCCGCCTATTGGCGCGACGTGGGCACTGTCGACGCCTACTGGAAGGCGAACATCGACCTGACGGGCTTCACCCCGGATCTGGACCTCTGGGACAGTTCCTGGCCGATCTGGACCTACTCGGAAAGCGTGCCGCCCGCGAAGTTCGTCCATGACAAGGCGGACCGGCGCGGCTCCGCCGTCTCCTCGCTGGTCTCAGGCGGCTGCATCATCTCGGGGACCGAGGTGCGCAACTCGCTGCTTTTCACGATGGTCCACACGAACTCCTATGCGACGCTCGATCACGCCGTGGTCCTGCCCTACGCCTACATCGGGCGGCACGCCCGGCTGAGGAACGTGGTCGTCGATCGGGGTGTCCAGATCCCCGAGAGCCTTGTCGTCGGCGAGGATCCGGTCGAGGACGCGAAGTGGTTCCGCGTGACAGAGGATGGCGTCACCCTCATCACGCAGGACATGCTCGACCGGAGGGACGCCGCGCTGTGAGGTCGGTCCTCTCGGTCACGTCGGAATGCGCACCGCTCGTCAAGACCGGCGGGCTCGCGGACGTGGCCGGAGCGCTCCCTGCCGCGCTGGCGCCGCAGGGTTGGGAGATGCGAACGCTCCTTCCTGGATATCCCGGTGTCATGGCGGCGCTCGGCAGGACCAGGACGATCATGACCGAGGACGACCTCTTCGGCGGCCCGGCGCGTCTTCTCTCCGCGACGGCCGGCGGGCTCGATCTTCTCGTCCTCGAGGCGCCGCATCTCTACGACCGCGAGGGTCTTCCCTACACCGGCCCCGACGGCAGGGACTGGCCCGACAACCCCGAGCGCTTCGCGGCGCTCTCGTGGACTGCGGCGCGTATCGCCGAGGAAGGGGCCGGCGACTGGGCGCCCGACGTTCTCCATTGCCACGACTGGCAGGCCGGCCTCGCGCCGCACTACGTTGCGACGCGCGCGAAAGATCCGGTCCCGTCGGTTCTCACGATCCACAACATCGCCTTCCAAGGACTCGCCCCTGCGTCCAAGCTTCCCGCGCTCCGGCTTTCGGGATCGGACTTCACTGAGGGCGGTGTCGAATACTGGGGCCAGATCAGCGCGCTCAAGGCCGGGATCGTCCACGCCGAAAAGGTCACGACCGTCTCGCCCACCTACGCGCGCGAGCTTCGGACCGAGGAGTTCGGCATGGGTCTTCAGGGCGTCCTGCGGGCGCGCGAGGCGGATCTGTCAGGCATCCTCAACGGGATCGACATGGAGGCGTGGAACCCGGCGACCGACCAGAACATCCGCGCCCGCTATGCGACCCCGCGCGGCAAGGCACGCAACAAGACGGCGCTCCGGCGCGAGTTCGGCCTGCCCGAGGCCGACGGACCCCTCGCCGTCGTGATCTCGCGGCTCACCCACCAGAAAGGTCTAGACCTCCTTCTCGAGGCACTGCCCGCCTTCGTCGATCGCGGCGGTCAGCTTGCGCTTCTGGGATCGGGCGATCCGGATCTCGAACGCGCCTTCGTGGCCGCCGCGGCCGGACATTCCTTCGTCTCGGTCAAGTTCGGCTACGACGAGGCGCTTTCGCACCGGATGATCGCCGGCGCGGACGCGATCCTCGTGCCCTCGCGTTTCGAGCCCTGCGGCCTCACGCAACTCTACGGTCTCCGCTACGGCACCATCCCGCTCGTCGCGTACACCGGCGGCCTCGTCGACACTGTCATCGACGCGAGCCCAATGGCGCTCCGCTCGGGCGTCGCGACCGGACTGCAATTCCATCCGATCACCTCGGATGCCCTCGCGTCCGCTCTCATTCGCCTTGTTGACCTTTACCGCGAACCCGGCACATGGTCCCGCATGCAAAAAAACGCCATGCGGCAACCTGTTGGCTGGGACGGCTCTGCAGCGGAATACGCCGCTCTCTACAAGACGGTAACGTCGAAGACATGAGCCGGTCCCATTCGATTTCCGCGGGCGTCCCGGTTCCGCTCGGGGCGACCGTGACGGAGGGGGGCGTGAACTTCGCGGTGTTCTCGGCCAACGCAACCCGCATGACGCTCTGCCTGTTCGACAAGGCCGGCAAGGAAACCCGCATCGACCTGCCCGAGCGGGAGGGCGAGATCTGGTATGGCCACGTCGATGGCCTGAAGCCCGGGCAGTTCTACGGGTACCGCGCCCACGGCCCCTACCGCCCGGACGAGGGACACCGCTTCAATCCCTACAAGCTCCTCCTCGACCCCTATGCCCGGAAGATCACCGGGCATCCGGAATGGCACGACGCTCTCTACGGCTATACCGTGGGATCGGCGTCCAGGGATCTCGCCTTCGACAGCCGCAACAGCGCCGCCTCCATGCCCCGCTGCGTGGTCGAGGACACGGCCTTCCCGCCGGTCACGAACCGCCCGCGCACACCGCTCACCGACACGGTGATCTACGAGGCCCACACGAAGGGCACGACCCGGCTTCGCCCCGACGTGCAGGCGCGCGGCGCCTTCTCCGGCCTCGCTGAGCCTCCGATCCTCGACCACCTGACGCGCCTCGGTATCAGCGCGATCGAGCTTCTGCCGGTCCAGACGTTCCTGAACGACCGCTTCCTCGTCGAGAAGGGCCTCACCAACTACTGGGGTTACCAGACGCTCGGGTTCTTCGCGCCGGACCCGCGATACCTTTCGGACGGGAAGATCGTCGAGTTCCGCCAGATGGTCGACCGCTTCCACGAAGCCGGGATCGAGGTGATCCTCGACGTGGTCTACAACCATTCCGGCGAGGGCGACGAAACCGGCCCCACGATCATCTTCCGCGGCCTCGACAACGCGAGCTATTACCGGCTCCAGCAGAACCCGCGCTATTACGTCAACGACACCGGCACCGGGAACACGCTGAACCTCGAGCATCCGATGGTGCTCCGCATGGTGATGGATTCGCTCCGCTACTGGGTGGAGGTCATGGGCGTCGACGGCTTCCGCTTCGACCTCTGCACGACCCTGGGCCGAACCGCGCGCGGCTTCGACAGGGATGCGGCCTTCTTCGATGCGATCCGGCAGGATCCCGTCCTCACCCAGGTCAAGCTTATCGCCGAGCCGTGGGACATCGGCCACGGCGGCTACCAGGTGGGGGCCTTCCCGCCGCCCTTCCTTGAATGGAACGACAAGTTCCGCGACGGCGTACGCCGATTCTGGCGGGGCGATCCGGCGCGATCTCCCGATCTTGCGGAGCGCATTACCGGCTCTGCCCGGCAGTTCGACCATGCGGGCCGGCTCGCGACCTCGTCTGTCAACCTGCTGACCGCGCACGACGGCTTCACGCTCGAAGACGTGGTGAGTTACGCCGAACGCCAAAACCACCACAACGGCGAAGACGGGCAGGACGGGCACCACGAGAACTTCTCGGACAATATGGGCGCCGAGGGGCCGACCGACACGCCCGAGATCCTCGCGGCGCGCGCCCGGCGCAAGCGCAACATGATGGCGACGCTCCTTCTTTCGCAGGGGACACCGATGATCCTCGGCGGTGACGAGATCGGACGCAGCCAGGGCGGCAACAACAACGCCTACAATCAGGATAACGAGATCTCCTGGGTCGACTGGTCCAGGGCCGACGCCGATTTTCTCGCCTTCACCACCCGGATGATCGCCTTCCGCAAGGCGCATCCGATCCTCCGGCAGAAACTGTTCCTCCATTCGCGCGAGCGCGCGATCGACGGGCTGGAGGATCTCTTCTGGTGGCGCGAGGACGGGGAGCCGATGACGACGACCGACTGGATCGATCCGTCGCGCAGGCTCGTCGCCGTCGAGATGCGCATGGCCTCGGGCACGCCGCTTTACGCGACGCTCGAATACGCGATCTTCATGGTGTTCAATGCGGGCAAGGCCGCGAAGATCCTCCTGCCTCATCCCCCCGAGCGCAAGGTCTGGTCGCTCCAGATCGACACCGCGAGGCCGGACGCCGAGCCCGAACCTGCGCGGCACGGCGCGTTCATTGTCTCCGAGGAAAGCCTCGCCGTTTTCGTGCTCGAATCCGGCTGACCTGGCGACCGCTCGCGGAGCGGTCCGACGTGATCTGGGGAAGCCTGCTGGCGGACCTCATGGTCGCCTTGCCGGACTGGGGGTCACTCGTGCCCGGTGTCGATCAAGGAACCGCCCGGGCCGGCGATCGTGTCTGGCAGGGCGAAGATCATCGCTTCGCGGACGATGAGGCAGGTGAGTGCGCTCATCACGATCGTATCGAAGCTTGTTGCGAGCATCCAGTCCATCGGGAACCTCCTACACTTAACAGGGATCGTTCTGACGCCGGTTCGGGGCGCCAAAATGGCGTCGACGAGGTAATTCCCCGATTTCCGGTGCATTTTCAGGGCATTGTTTACCAGCGCTGGAGAGCGCCGGAATCGCGGCCGCATTTGTTTCGACCCTGGCGCGTCAGTGCGGCCAGTCCGCGAAGGGATCTTCCGGGTACCGCGCCGCCACGAGGTATAGACCGTCCGGCGGCGCCACCGGACCACAGGCCGCACGGTCCCGCGCGTCGAGCGCCCCCGTCACGTCCGCCGGATCCCACAAGCCCGCGCCCACGCGCTCGAGCGTGCCCACGATGCTCCGCACCTGGTTGTGCAGGAAGCTCCGGGCACGGACATGGAAGCGGAATTCGGTCCCGTGCTCGCGCGGGATCTCTTCGACGGTCAGCCGCTCGAGGGTCTTCACCGGGCTCTCCGCCTGGCACATGGTCGAGCGGAAGGTCGTGAAATCGTGCCGCCCGATCAGGTGCGCCGCCGCCGCCTGCATCGGCGCGCGCGCGAGGTCTTGCGCCACCCGCCAGACGAGGCCCTTCTCGTGGGTCACCGGCGCCCGGCGCGAGACCAGCCGGTAGAGATAGCGGCGCTCCACCGCCGAGAACCGCGCATGCCAGTCGTCCGGCACCCGCGCCACGGCGAGCACCGCCACCGTGTCGGGCTTGAGGTGATAGTTCAGCGCCTCCGACAGCCGGAACGGCGCCCAGTCCTTCGCCAGATCGCAATGCGCGACCTGTCCCGTCGCATGAACACCCGCATCGGTCCGGCCCGCCGCCGCAATGCCGGGCGCGTCCGGCTCGAGCCTGCGCAGCGCCCGCTCGACGGTCGCTTGCACGGTGGAGGGTCCGGCCTGCCGCTGCCAGCCCGCGAACGGACCGCCGTGATATTCGATCTTGAGGGCATAGCGCGGCATGGGCGCGGCTTTAGGCCGGGACCCGTGACTTTGCAACGCCACCTTTCGCCGGCGCCAGCCCGCGCCTATGTTCTCCCTCAGACACGAGGGATCGGTGGCAAGCATTTTCGGCGATATCGCGGACGGGCTGACGCGCGGGGTGGACACCGCGTTCTCGACCGTGTCCGAAGCCTTCTTCGAGCCTGTGATCCGCCTGGGCGTTACCGGCCTCTCCCGCGCGGGCAAGACCGTCTTCATCACATCGCTCGTCGCGAACCTGATGAACCGCGCGCGGATGCCACAGCTTCTCGCCGCGGCGGAGGGCGGCATCCGCACTGCCTACCTCCAGCCCCAGCCCGACGACACCGTGCCGCGCTTCGACTACGAGACGCACCTCGCGGCGCTGTCCGGGCCTGCCCCGCACTGGCCCGACAGCACCCGCGCCGTGAGCGAACTGCGCCTGTCGCTCCGCGTCCAGCCCTCGGGCCTCGTCGCCGGGCTCGCGGGGCCGCGCACGGTGCATCTCGACATCGTCGATTACCCCGGCGAATGGCTTCTCGATCTCGCGCTTCTGGAGAAAAGCTTCGAGGCGTGGTCGGCCGAGACCCTGGCGCGCATCGCGCCGCGCGAGATCGCCGCGCCCTTCCGCGAGGCGCTGGCTTCCCTCGATCCCGCCGCGAAGCTTGACGAACCCGACGCCAAGGCGCTCGCCGCCGCCTTCACCGGCTATCTCGCGGAGGCCCGGAAAGCCGGCCTTTACGACTGCACGCCCGGGCGTTTTCTCCTCCCCGGTGACCTCGCCGGTTCTCCCGTTCTCACATTCGCGCCGCTCACGCGACCGGCCTCGAATCCGCGCGGCAGCGTCTGGCGCGAGTTCGAGCGCCGCTACGAAGCCTACAAGCGCGAGGTCGTGAAACCTTTCTTCCGCGATCATTTCGCCCGCATCGACCGGCAGGTCGTGCTTGTCGACGCGCTCGGTGCGATCCACGCCGGGCCCCGGGCGGTCGACGACCTCCGCCACGCGATGAGCGACATCCTCGGCGCCTTCCGCCCTGGCCGGAACGCCTTTCTGACGCAGCTCCTCCTCGGCAAGCGGGTCGAGCGGATCCTGTTCGCGGCGACCAAGGCAGACCACCTCCATCACCGCCAGCATCCTCAGCTGACCGCGATCATGGAGGCCCTGATGCGCGACGCGAGAGACCGGGCCGATTTCGCGGGCGCCCGCACCGACGCGATGTCGATCGCGGCGCTGCGCGCCACGACCGAGGACACGGTCGATCACGACGGCCGCAGGCTCGACGTCGTGCGCGGCATCCTCGAGAGCACGGGCAAGCGGGCCGCGATGTATCCGGGGAAGCTTCCGGAGGATCCTTCGCAACTCCTCTCGCCCGCGCGATCCGGCGCGGAGGCCTGGCTCGACGCCGACTATTCCATCATGTCCTTCGCCCCGCAGCCGCTGACGCTCAAGCCCGGTGAGGGCCCGCCGCACATCCGGCTCGACCGGGCCGCGGAATTCCTGTTCGGGGACCGGGTGAGATGATCCCGATCGTGGCATGGGCGGCATGGATGAACAGGGGGACCGGGAAGGATGTCTGACCGCCGCGAGGGACCCGTGCTTCTCGAGCTTGACGAGGAGACGCCGGGCGTGACACCGGCCGACGCGCCGCCGATCCCGGAGGATGCGCCGCCGCCGCCGGGGCAGGCGATGAGGACCGCCGCCGCGCTCGCATCGCGGCGGTCCTCCGTGCTCGCGCGGTGGTTCTGGCGGCTCCTCGGCGCGCTCGTCGTGTTCGGCCTCTCGCTCTGGGCCTGGGACTTCGTGACAGGGCTCATCGCGCGCAACGCGATCCTCGGCTACACGGCGCTCGGGTTGCTCGGCCTCTTCCTCGTCGTCTGCCTCGCGATCGTGATCCGGGAATGGGCGGCGCTCGCCCGTCTCGCGCGGCTCGATCACATCCACAAGGCCGCCGGGGCGGCGCGGTCCGCGAACGATCTTGCCGCGGCCCGGACGGTGACCGACAGCATCGCGACGCTTTATGCCGGACGGCCGGACATGAAATGGGGCCGCGACCGGCTCGCGGAACGGCGGGGTGACGCCTTCGATGTCGATGCGCTCTTCGGTCTCGCCGAGGCCGAACTCCTAGCCCCCCTCGACGCGGCCGCGCGCCTCGAGGTGGAGGCGGCCGCGCGACAGGTGGCGACCGTCACCGCACTCGTTCCCATAGCGCTCGCCGACGTTGCGACGGCACTGGCCGCGAACGTCCGCATGATCCGCCGCATCGCCGAGATCTACGGTGGCCGGTCGGGCGCGGTCGAAAGCTGGCGGCTGACCCGCGCCGTCTTCTCCCACCTCGTCGCCACTGGCGCCGTCGCCGTGGGGGACGACCTGATCGGATCGGTCGGCGGGGGGCATCTTCTGACAAAGGTGTCGCGCCGCTTCGGCGAGGGCGTGATCAACGGCGCGCTGACCGCCCGGGTCGGCATCGCCGCGATGGAGGTCTGCCGGCCGCTTCCCTTCCTCGGCCAGCGCCGGCCCTCCGTCACGCGCATCGTGCAGCGGGCGTTGACGGGCCTCTTCCCGTCACGGGAATGACCGGCTCACGCGGGTGCACGATCACGCGTCTTTACCCCGGACCGGGACCGTCCTATAAGCCCGGGCCATGATGGACTGCGCGGTGATCATCATTCGAATTACGGGCCCGGCGGCTCTCTGAGACGCCGGGACAAGGCGCACGGGACCCCGCGCCGCCCCTTCCGAACACTGTGAGAATTGCCCGAGGACACGTCCGATGTGTGCCGACACGCCTGACTACAAAGACACGCTGAACCTGCCGAAGACCGACTTTCCGATGCGCGCCGGGCTCCCGGCCCGCGAGCCCGCGTGGCTGGAGCGATGGGAGAAGATCGGCGTGTATGACCGCCTGCGCGAGAAGGAGGGGCGGGAGCCTTTCACCCTTCACGATGGCCCTCCCTATGCGAACGGCCACCTCCACATCGGGCACGCGCTGAACAAGATCCTGAAGGACATGGTGGTGCGGTCGCAGCAGATGATGGGCCGCGACGCGCGCTACATCCCCGGCTGGGACTGCCACGGCCTGCCCATCGAGTGGAAGATCGAGGAGCAGTACCGCGCCAAGGGGCTCGACAAGGACAAGGTCGACGTCGTCGACTTCCGTCAGGAGTGCCGCCGTTTCGCCGACGGCTGGATCGACATTCAACGCGATGAATTCAAGCGGCTGGGGGTCACCGGCAACTGGGCCGATCCGTATCTGACGATGGATTTCCACGCCGAGCGGGTGATCGCGGAGGAGTTCCAGACCTTCCTGATGAACGGGACCCTGTATCAGGGCTCGAAGCCGGTGATGTGGTCGCCCGTCGAGAAGACGGCGCTCGCGGAGGCCGAGGTCGAGTACCATGACCACCAGAGCCACACGATCTGGGTGAAGTTCGCCGTCTCTGGTATGTTGCATGATCCGGATCACGATCCAGACCGCGTCACGGAACTCGTCGATTGTGACGTCATCATCTGGACGACTACCCCCTGGACCATCCCGCAGAACCGGGCGGTCTGCTTCAACCCGGAGATCTCCTACGGCCTCTACGAGGTCACTGGCCGCCCCGAGGAATGCTGGGCGGGGATCGGCGACCGCTATCTGATCGCGGACGCGCTGGCCGAGGAGGTCTTCGCCCGTGCCCGGCTCGACGTGTCGAACCCCGACCTCGTCCGACGCCTGCGCGACGTCACCGCCGAGGAGCTTGCGGGCCTCGTCTTGGCCCATCCGTTCCGGGGCCTCGACGGCGCGAACGGCGAATGGGATTTCGACGTGCCGATGCTGCCCGGCGACCACGTCACCGATGAGGCCGGCACGGGTTTCGTCCATACCGCGCCAAGCCATGGTGACGACGACTACCAGATCGGCCAGAAGCACGGCCTGCCGATGACCTACAACGTTCTGGAGGACGGATCCTTCCGCGCCGACCTGCCGTTCTTCGGCGGCACGCTGATCCTCAAGCCCAACGGCAAGGAAGGCAACGCCAACACCGCGATCATCGACAAGCTCGTCGAGGCCGGGAAGCTGCTGGCGCGCGGGCGGCTCAAGCACAGCTATCCGCATTCGTGGCGCTCCAAGGCCCCGCTGATCTACCGCAACACGCCGCAATGGTTCGCCGCGATCGACACGGCGGTGGGCGACGGGCAGGACGACTACGGCAGGACGATCCGCGAGCGGGCGCTGACCTCGATCGATCAGCTCGTGACCTGGACGCCGAAGACGGGGCGCAACCGCCTCCATTCGATGATCGAGGCGCGGCCGGACTGGGTGCTGTCGCGTCAGCGAGCCTGGGGCGTGCCGCTCACCTGCTTCGTCAGGAAGGGCGCGAAGCCCCGCGACCCGGATTTCCTTCTGCGCGACCCCAAGGTCAACGCCCGCATCCTCGAGGCCTTCGAGGCGGAAGGCGCGGACGCCTGGTACAAGCCCGGCGCGAAAGAGCGGTTCCTCGGCAACGACCACAATCCCGACGGCTACGACCAGGTCTTCGACATCCTCGACGTCTGGTTCGACAGCGGGTCGACCCACGCCTTCGTGCTGCGCGACCGGGCGGACGGGTCCGAGGACGGCATCGCGGACCTCTACCTCGAGGGCACCGACCAGCACCGGGGGTGGTTTCACTCCTCGATGCTCCAGGCCTGCGGCACCATCGGCCGCGCACCCTACCGCGGCGTCCTGACCCATGGCTTCACGCTCGACGAGAAGGGCAACAAGATGTCCAAGTCGCTCGGGAACACCATCGGTCCCGAGGAGGTGGTCAAGCAGTACGGCGCCGATATCCTGCGGCTCTGGGTGGCGCAGACCGACTATACCGGCGATCAGCGGATTGGCCCCGAGATCCTCAAGGGCGTGGCCGACAGTTACCGGCGGCTGCGCAACACGATGCGCTTCATGCTGGGCAATCTCAACGGGTTCGCCGAGGACGAACGCGTCGCGCCCGCCGACATGCCCGAACTCGAGCGCTGGGTCCTGCACCGCATGGCCGAGCTCGACCACCGGGTGCGCACGGGCTACGCGGCCTACGACTTCCAGGGCGTATTCCGGGCGCTCTTCGACTTCTGCACGGTAGACCTGTCGTCGGTGTATTTCGACATCCGCAAGGACGCGCTCTATTGCGACGGGCCGTCGCTTCGCCGGAACGCGGCGCGCACGGTGCTCGACCTTCTGTTCCACCGGCTCGCGACCTGGCTCGCGCCGGTGCTCGTCTTCACGATGGAGGACGTCTGGCTGGAGCGCTTTCCGGGCGAGGACAGCTCGGTCCATCTCAAAGACATCCCCGAGACACCGGCCGATTGGCTCGATCAGCCGCTGGCCGACAAATGGGCCGACATCCGCAAGGTCCGGCGCGTGGTCACGGCGGCGCTGGAGATCCAGCGGCAGGACAAGGTCATCGGGGCGAGCCTTGAAGCCGCGCCGGTTGTCCACGTCCGCGACCGGGACGTGCTCGCGGCGCTGAAGACGGTGGCCTTCGAGGACGTCTGCATCACCTCGGCGATCCAGCTCACGAACGACCCGATCCCGCAGGAGGCGTTCCGGTTGCCCGAAATCGAGGGCATCGGCGTCGTCTTCGAGAAGGCCGAGGGCGAGAAATGCCAGCGCTGCTGGAAGATCCTGCCCGACGTCGGCACGCACGCCCATCCCGGCGTCTGCAAGCGCTGCGACGAGGCGCTGGGCTGAGGGCCGCCCACCGATCGTGCGCTGCTGAACAGGCCCTTGCGCCTTGGGAAATCACGCGGACGCTCCTAGGTTTCCGGGAAACCGGAATCAGAAGGAGCGCGCCGTGACCGACACCTATACCCCACCGAAGGTCTGGACCTGGCAGCAGCCGAACGGCGGTCAGTTCTCCTCGACGAACCGTCCCATCGCTGGGCCGACGCACGAGAAGGATCTGCCGGTCGGAAAACACCCGTTCCAGCTCTACTCGCAGGGTACCCCGAACGGCGCTAAGGTGACGGTGATGTTGGAGGAGCTTCTCGCCGCGGGTCACGCGGCCGAGTACGACGCCTGGCTCATCCGCATCGGCGACGGCGACCAGTTCGGCTCGGGCTTCGTCGCGGCGAACCCCAATTCGAAGATCCCCGCATTGATGGACCACACCGGCGACAGCCCCGTCCGCGTCTTCGAATCCGGCGCGATCCTGCTCCACCTCGCGGAGATGTTCGACGCCTTCCACAGCCGCGATTCGCGCCCCGAGATACTCTCATGGCTCTTCTGGCAGATGGGCAGCGCGCCCTACCTCGGAGGCGGTTTCGGCCATTTCTACGCCTACGCTCCCGAGAAATGGCGCTACCCGATCGAACGCTACGCCATGGAGGCGAAACGTCAGCTCGATGTGCTGGACCGCCACCTTGCGGAGAACGGCTGGATGGCGGGCGGCATCTATACCATCGCCGATATCGCAATCTGGCCCTGGTACGGGCAGCTGGCTCTGGGTCGGCTCTACAACGCTGGCGAGTTCCTCGACGTCGCGAGCTATCGCAACGTGATCGAATGGGCCGAGCGCATCGACGCGCGTCCGGCGGTGAAGCGCGGGCGGATGGTCAATCGCACCTCCGGAGAGCCCCGTGAGCAGCTTCACGAGCGTCACGATGCCTCGGACTTCGAGACGCGGACGCAGGACAAGCTTGCCGTCGAGTGACGGGCGTTCCCGGCGCTGTCACTCCGGCGTGGCCCGGGTCAGCCCTCGGGGCCGTAGAGAATCTGCTGAACGATGCCGGCCGACACCAGGTAGACGCTGGTCACCAGAAGTCCCCAATGCGCGCCCCAGGCGGGATCGAAATCGACCCAGGCGGCCCAGCCTGCGAAACCGGTCCACGCGAGGGCCATGGGCAGCGTCACCGAATGCCAGCGCTCCGTCCGCATGGGGTGGACGAACTTCAGCGGCGTGAACATCGCGGCGGCAAGGATCACGATGACCGCGAGGCTCACCCAGAAGTTCGGCTCCAGCGCGAAAAGCACGATCACCACCATGTTCCAGCAGCCCGGGAAGCCGGCGAAGGAGTAGTCCTTCGTCTTCATGCGCGTATCGGCGAAGTAGACGACGCTGCCGAAGGTGATGACGATGATCGCGCACCACCCCGTCCAGCCCGGCAACAGATCCGAGCCGAAGAGCGCGTAGGCCGGGATGAAGACGTAGGTCAGGTAGTCGATGATCAGGTCCATCAGCACGCCATCGTATTGCGGCGCGTTGTTCTTCACGTCGTAGCGGCGGGCCAGCGGGCCGTCGATGCCGTCGACGATGAACTGCACCACGAGCCACAGGAACATGATGCTCCATTGTTCCTGCACGGCGGCCAGGAGGGCCAGCATCGCGAAGACGGCGCCTGACGCGGTGAAGAGATGGACAAGTGTCGCGGACGCGCGGGGTGTCATGGACATGTCATGGAGCAATCGGAGGCCGCGTGCAAACCGTATGGAATGCGTGGGGAGCGCCCCAGGTTTCCATAGGCTGCTTTCCTGGAAAGCTCTCGGCTCATGCCTTGGGATGCGACCGCTCGTAGATTTCCATCAGCCGCGCGGTGTCCACGGCGGTGTAGGCCTGCGTCGTGGAAAGCGAAGCGTGGCCGAGAAGCTCCTGGATCGCCCGAAGATCGCCGCCGGCCGAAAGCAGGTGCGTCGCGAAGCTGTGGCGCATGGCATGTGGAGTGGCGGTCGAAGGCAGGCCAAGCTGCATCCGCGCCCGCTCCATCGCCTTCTGGATCGCCCGCTGTGAGAGCGCACCGCCCCGAACGCCGCGAAAGAGCGGCTCCTCCGGCGCGACGGGCCAGGGGCAAGCCGCCACATAGGCCGCGACCGCGTTGCGCGCCTGGCTGATCACCGGCACGATGCGCTCCTTTCCGCCCTTGCCGACGATCCGGAGGCTCGGGCCGAGCGGACAGTCCGCGCCGCTGAGCGACAGCGCCTCGGAAATCCGCAGACCGCATCCATAGAGTAACGTCACCACCGCGACATCGCGCGCCGCGAGCCAGGGTTCGGCCGCCTGCGTCTCCACCGCGTCGAGCATCGCGCGCGCCGCGTCCTCGGCGAGGGGGCGGGGGAGCTTTTTCCGGAACTTCGGAGCGCGGGTCGAGAGGACTGCCGTCGGCTCGAACCCCTCGCGGTCCGAGAGCCATCGCATGAAGCTCTTGACGGATGACAACGCGCGAGCGAGCGACCGCGCGCCGAGTCCCCGCCCGCGCTCGTGCGCCATCCAGGCGCGCATGTCCGAGACGCCGATCCTCGCGAGCGGCCCGAGGCCTTCGGGTTCGCCGTGGTGCTGCGCCATGAAGCCGAGAAAACTCAGGATATCGGTCCGGTAGGCGTCGATCGTGTTTTCGGCGACGCCGTCGATCGCCTTGAGGTGCGCGAGCCAGAGGCCGAGAGCGTCGCGCTGAGCGGGAGAGATCGAGAGCGCGGCGGCGCCGGTCACGCCAGCCAGCGGCGCATCGCGCGCTCGAACACGCTTGAAAAGAAGGATATCAGATCGGTGCCGTGGGCGGGCGTGAACTGCTCGGGGTCCTCGGCGCCGAAGGCGAGCATGCCCGGCAACCGGTTCGGCCCGAGATCGAGCTTGGCGCAGGCTTCCGACCGGATCCAGTCGCCGCCCTCGCCGTAGAGCCCGCCCTGGCCGGACTCGACGCCGCGGAGCGTGATGATCCGCACCGGCACCGAACGCCCCCGCGTCAGGTAATCGTCGATGAAGCCCGGCTCGGCGAGCGAGACGACCTCGTCGGCGCGGCCGAGCGCGGCCTCGTCGGCGCGGCCGCGGCTCTCGAGGACGAGACGCACGCAGTCGACCCGCAGGATCTCGGCGATGTCGGTGTCGATCGCCGTCAGGAAATCCTCGAAGTCCGTGGGCTCCAGAAGCCGCAGGATGGCGCGGTGCATCTGGTTTGTGCCGGCGAGATTTTCGTAGGCGGCCGCGATGACGCTGCGATGCGTATCTTCCAGCCGGTCGAGCCGCGTTTCGAGCCGTTCCATGGCGAGCCCGCGCAGATCGACGATGTTCGAACCGAGCGACGCCTCGTTCGCCTCGATCAGCGCTTTCATCACGTCACGGTCGTCGAGGATCACGCTCGGCTGCGAGATGATCTTCTCCCGCAGGTCTTCGGCCATTGTCGCCACGCTTTTCATGCCCACCCCGACTGGTTGGTCCGGCCCTGTGGATAACTCGGGACTGTTCGACATGTCTTTGCCCATTGGCGGCTGACCCCGTCCAGTGTTTTGTCCGCGGGAGCGATGCGACCGGGGCTATTGGCGGAGCCGGGTTGCCCGGCTGCAACAGCCGGCCACCCGGGGACGCCGCGTCAGAGAATTGTCTGACCGGTCGTCTTCCAGTCGGCGAGGAACGCATCAAGGCCTTTGTCGGTCAGCGGGTGCTGTGCCATCTTCTTGATGACGTCCGGCGGCGCGGTGGCGACGTCGGCGCCGATCTTCGCCGCTTCACTCATGTGGTTGGCCGAACGAATCGAGGCGGCGAGAATCTGGGTCTCGAAGCCGTAGTTGTCGTAGATTTCGCGGATGTCCGCGATGAGCTGCATCCCGTCGAGGTTGATGTCGTCGAGCCGACCGATGAAGGGAGAGATGAAGGTTGCCCCCGCCTTCGCGGCCAGAAGAGCCTGGTTCGCCGAGAAGCAGAGCGTCACGTTGACCATCCGCCCCTCGTTCGTGAGCAGGTTGCACGCCTTGAGCCCGTCCCAGGTGAGCGGCACCTTGATGGCGATGTTGTCCGCGATCTTGGCGAGTTCGCGTCCCTCCTCGATCATGCCCTCGGCGTCGAGCGCGACCGTCTCGGCAGAGACCGGGCCCGGGACCATGTCGCAGATCTCCTTGGTCACGTCCTTGATCTTCCGCCCGGATTTCATGATGAGCGAGGGGTTCGTCGTGACCCCGTCCACAACGCCCAGTTCGTTGAGTTCGCGGATCGCATCGACGTCCGCTGTATCGACGAAGAATTTCATCGGATCTGTCCTATTGGATGTGCCAGTCGGTTGCGGCACTGATAGACCATGACGCCCGTCCCCCGAAACCCCGAAAAGCACCCGTCCTTCTTCGACGAGGGGGATGTCGTGGGCGTGCTGACGACGCAGCCGCTCGACCGGAGGCTCGACTACCTCGCGCCGGAGGGCGGGTGTTTCGCGGGCGCCTTCGTGGAGGTGCCGCTGGGGCCGCGCAAGGTGCTGGGCGTGGTCTGGGGGCCGGGCGAAGGGACCTTCGCGCGGGAAAAGCTGAGGTCCGTGATCCGGGTTCTCGACGCCGCGCCGATGCGCGAGGAGATGCGCGAGTTTCTTCTGCGCGCGGCCGATTACACGCTGACGCCGATGCCGGCGATGCTGCGGCTCGCCACCCGATCGCCGGGGCTGGGCGACCCGCCGTCGATGCGGACGATCTACCGGTTGGGCGAAGCCGAGCCCGACCGGATGACCGAGGCGCGGAGCAAGGTGATCGCCGTGCTCGAGGAGTTCGGGGACGCGGCGTTCACGCTGGGAGAGCTGGCGGAGATGGCGGGCGTGTCGACCGGGGTGGTGAAGGGTCTCGTCAAGAAGGGCGCGGTGCGGGAGGAGGCGTCGCCCCGTGATCTGCCGTACCCGCCGCTCGATCCCGGGTCGGCGGCGGTCGAGCTGACCGGGGAGCAGGCCGCGGCGGCGGAGGCGCTGCGGGCGGGGGTGGCCTCGGGCGCCTATGAGACGACGCTTCTGAAGGGCGTGACGGGATCGGGCAAGACCGAGGTCTATCTCGAGGCGGTCGCGGAGTGCCTGCGGCAGGGACGGCAGGCGCTGGTGCTGCTGCCCGAGATCGCCCTGACATCGGAGTTCCTCTCCCGCGTCGAGGCGCGCTTCGGCGCGCGTCCGGCCGAATGGCATTCCGGCATCACCATGACCGAGCGGCGGCGCTGCTGGAAGATGGCGGGCGCGGGGCGGGCGCAGTTCGTCGTCGGTGCGCGGTCGGCGCTGTTCCTGCCGTTCCGGGAGCTCGGTCTGATCGTGGTCGATGAGGAACACGACACGTCCTACAAGCAGGAGGACGGCGTACTCTACAACGCGCGGGACATGGCGGTGTTGCGGGCGTCGATCTGCGGCGCGCAGGTGGTGCTGGCCTCGGCCACGCCGTCGCTGGAGACTTGGGCGAACGCCGAGGCGGGGAAGTACCGGCGGCTCGACCTCACGGCGCGGTTCGGCGAGGCGGTGATGCCCCAGATGCGGGCGATCGACATGCGGGCCGAAACCCTGCCCGCGACGCGGTGGATCTCCGAAACGCTCCGCCGCGCGGTCGAGGCGCGTATCGCGGCGGGCGAACAGGCGCTTCTGTTTCTCAACCGTCGGGGCTACGCGCCGGTGACGATCTGCCGGGCCTGCGGCCACCAGATCGGCTGCGACCACTGCGACGCGCGGATGGTCGAGCATCGCTTTCTCAAGCGTCTTGTCTGCCATCAGTGCGGCGAGACCAAGCCCATCCCGGCGACGTGCCCCTCCTGCGGCGCCGAGGGGCGGCTGGCTCCGGTGGGGCCGGGGGTCGAGCGACTGGGCGAGGAGGTCTCGGCGGTGTTTCCCGAGGCGCGGGTGAAGGTGCTGTCGTCCGACCTTTTCGGGTCGGCCCGCGCGCTCAAGGCCGAGATAGAGGCCATCGCTGCGGGCGAGGCGGATATCGTCATCGGCACGCAGCTCGTGGCCAAGGGGCACAACTTCCCGCTCCTGACGCTCGTGGGGGTCATCGACGCGGACCTGGGACTTCAGGGCTCCGACCTTCGCGCGGCCGAACGCACGTTTCAGCTGATGCGGCAGGTGGCGGGGCGGGCCGGCCGGAGGGAGAAGCCCGGCCTCGCGCTCCTGCAGACCTACCAGCCCGAACATCCGGTGATCCGGGCGATCCTGTCGGGCGAGGAGGAGGCGTTCTGGCGGGCCGAGGCCGAGGAGCGCCGTCACGCGGGCGTGCCGCCCTATGGCCGGATGGCGGGGATCATTCTGTCCTCACCGAACGTGCAGGAGGTCTTCGATCTCGGCGGCGAAATGGCGCGGCGGTCGGATCCGCTCCGCCGGATCGGGGCAGAGGTCTATGGCCCCGCTGCAGCGCCGATCGCGCGCATCAGGGGCCGGCATCGTGTCAGGCTGCTGGTCAGGGCGGCGAAGGGCAGCCCGCTCCAGAGCGCGTTGGCCGAGTGGGTCGGGCAGTTCCGGCTGCCGGCCAACCTGCGGCTTTCGGTCGATATCGACCCGCAAAGCTTCTACTGAAAAGCACGTTGGGCGCTGCCACATCGCGCTATTCCCGTGCATTCGGCGCAAGGCGGAAGCGGAAGTTGCGGCTTCCTTTCGGTCGGGCGCAGGCGTAAGCCGTCGATCCATGCGCCTCGTGGACCTCGAAGACGCCCGGACCTACCCCTACTGGCGCCAGCCGGTCTTCCTCCTGTTCCTGATGGCCGCGGCGATGCCCTTGTCCTTCGCCACGTGGTCGGCGCTTCTCAACAACTGGGTCATTCACGCCGCGGATTTCACCGGCGTCGAGATCGGCTGGCTCCACACCGTCCGCGAGATCCCAGGATTCCTCGCCGTCGGCGTGATCGCGGTGATCATCTTCGTGCGCGAACAGCTCCTGGCGATCCTCTCGCTTCTGACGCTCGGGATGGCCACGGCGGTGACGGCCTTCTTCCCGACCTTCGGGGGCATCCTTTTCGTGACGCTGATCTCCTCGATCGGGTTCCACTACTTCGAAACCGTCAACCAGTCGCTCCAGTTGCAGTGGATCGAGAAGGACAAGGCGCCGCAGACCCTGGGCTGGATCGTTGCGATCGGATCGGGCGCCTCGCTCGTCGCCTACGGGCTTCTCGTCGTGACATGGCGGGCCTTCGATCTGAGCTACGCCTTCGTCTACATGACCTCCGGCGGGGCCACGATCCTGATCGCGCTCTACTGCATGTTCGCCTTCCCGCAATTCGAGGCGCCGAATCCCCAGCTCAAGCGGCTCATCGTCCGGCGGCGGTACTGGCTCTACTATGCGCTCCAGTTCATGTCGGGCGCGCGGCGGCAGATCTTCGTCGTCTTCGCGGCCTTCATGATGGTCGAGCGGTTCGGCTTCGAAGTGCATGAGATCACCGCGCTGTTCCTGATCAACTTTCTCGCGAACATGCTCTTCGCGCCGCTGATGGGCCGCGCGGTTGCGCGATGGGGCGAGCGGAACGCGCTCGCCTTCGAATATGCCGGGCTGATTTGCGTCTTCCTCGCCTACGGCGGGATCTACTGGCTCGGCTGGGGCGTCGCGATCGCGGCGGGCCTCTACGTGATCGACCACCTGTTCTTCGCGCTCGCCTTCGCCATGAAGACCTATTTCCAGAAGATCGCGGATCCCGGCGACATCGCGCCCACCGCGGCTGTGGCCTTCACGATCAATCACATCGCGGCGGTGTTCCTGCCCGCGATTCTGGGCTATCTCTGGATCGTCTCGCCGGGGTCGGTCTTCGCGCTGGCGGCGGGAATGGCGGTGGTGTCGCTGGGGCTGGCGATGATGATCCCGCGACACCCCGAGCCGGGACGCGAGACAGTATTCTCGCGGGCGATTCCCGCGCCGGCAGAGTAGCGAAAGGAGCGGGACGCCCTATATCGGGAAGCGACGGACGACAGGAGTTGGAGATGTTTCTTTTCGCGAAGAAGAAGATGCAGATGGTCGCCCCGGGCGACTCGCTGCCGGGCCGTGATCGGCCGATTCCGGCCGCCGAGACCCACTTCGTCACCGGGCGCCCGCTGTCCGGCGAGGTGCCGGAGGGCATGGAACAGGCAATGTTCGGCATGGGCTGTTTCTGGGGTGTTGAGCGGATGTTCTGGAAGCTCCCCGGCGTCTGGATGACGCGCGTGGGCTATGCCGCAGGATACACGCCGAACCCGACCTATCAGGAGGTCTGCACCGGCCGGACCGGGCACAACGAGGTCGTGCACGTGATCTACGACCCGAAGACCCTCAGCTACGAGGATCTTCTCAAGATCTTCTGGGAGGGGCACGACCCCACGCAGGGTATGCGTCAGGGCAACGATGTCGGCACGCAGTACCGGTCGGGGATCTACAGCTATTCGGACGCGCAGCGGCAGGCGGCCGAAGCGTCGCGCGATGCCTACGCGTCGCAGCTTGCCCGGGCAGGATACGGCGAGATCACGACCGAGATCGTGCCCGCGCCCGAGTTCTTTGCCGCCGAAGACTACCACCAGCAGTATCTTGCCAAGAACCCGGCCGGCTATTGCGGCATCGGCGGGACCGGGGTCAGCTGCCCCGTGGGTCTCGGAGTGGCGTGAGCCGTGCCGGGTCGGCGCATCCATGTGACGGGCGCGAGCGGGTCTGGAACCTCGACTCTCGCCCGCGGACTTGCCGACGCATTCGACAGCCAGGCCTTCGACACCGATGACTTCTACTGGAGGCCCACCGATCCGCCGTTCCGCGAGAAGCGCCGGATCGCCGAGCGTCTCGCGTTGATGGAAGAGTTGTTCCTGCCCCGGCGGGACTGGATCCTTTCGGGCTCTTTCACCTCATGGGGCGCGCCGATCGTGCCGCGCCTGACGCATGCGATCTTTCTGACCCTGCCGGCGGCAAGGCGATTGGCGCGGCTGCGCAAGCGCGAGCGGATGCGCGTGGATCAGACCGTTGCCGGGACACGCGACTGGCGTGTGGCGAACGCGGGATTTCTGGAATGGGCGATGGCTTACGACGACCCAGACTTCACCGGGCGAAGCCGCGCGAACCACGAGCGTTGGCTGGAAAGCCTAGACTGCCCGGTCATCCGGCTCGACGCGGACGTTGCGCCCGAGACCTTGCTCGCCCGCGCTGTCGAGGCGCTCGATCCTGTCCGCGCCGCGGCCCGGCACCGGACCTCTGCGTGAGGCCCGGCGCGTGACGACCTGGACGGCGTTGACGACGTTGCGGCGGAAGGAGGCGGCCGAGGCGCTGGGCTCGGCGATGGAACGTCTCGATCCGGAGCCCACGGGGGTTGGCGTCTTCGAGATCGAGGACGGCTCCGGGACCTGGGAGGTCGGGGGCTACTTCGACGTCAGGCCGAACGCCACGGGGCTCGACCTTCTGGCAGCGGCCTTCGACGCCAGGCCGTTCGTCGTCTCGGAACTGCCGGAGATCGATTGGGTCGCCAAGGTTCGACGGGAGCTTTCGCCTGTCGAGGCGGGCCGGTTCTTCGTCCACGGAGCCCATGACGCGGGAGCGGTGCCGGACGGCGTGATCCCGCTTCTGATCGAAGCGTCGATGGCCTTCGGCACGGGGCACCACGGAACGACGAAAGGCTGTCTTCTGGCCTTCGACCGGCTTCTCTCCGCGGGTTCGCCTCCCCGACGGGTGGCGGACGTTGGGG
>Ga0102932_1000311_pt1 | contig 23687 bp, 21 predicted proteins | sample SalPonR1_C_D2_MG_FD_78212 | JGI IMG/M metagenome (GOLD analysis project Ga0102932, IMG submission 78212) | Salt pond soil microbial communities from South San Francisco under conditions of wetland restoration - Salt Pond MetaG R1_C_D2_MG | ecosystem: Environmental > Aquatic > Marine > Intertidal...
AGGGCTGCGTTGTTCCTCGACAAGACGTCGGGACTCTTCGGACATCGGTGTTTCGGAGTGAGTTTGATCGGTTGGATTGCGACGATCCGAATTCAATTCCGGGTCATTCCGTCGTTCATTGTCATTTGCAGGGTGATCGGCCATTTTGTTTCTCCTTTCCGCTTGCGGATATTGCAATCGGAAAAGGGGGCCAGCAATGCGATGGTTCCATATTCACGCTGAGGCTATTTTACGCCCAGACGCGACATTGTTTTGGGGAAGGCAAGAAGAGGGTAAAAACGCCTGAAACACAATATCGGTTCCAAAAATATATTCAAAATATTTTGGCACCTTTACGGTCATGGGTTGTTGCTATGACAGGCCGCAGCAACGCGGCGAAGTTACGAATAGGAGAAACTTCATGAAAAAGCTTCTTGCAACAACAGCCATCGCGACAATGGCGGCGATGCCGTTGTACGCGGAAAACCATACCGGCGGTGATTCCACCTCAGGCGAACAGCAAGCCTCGATGAGCGATCCGTCGATGACCTCTGGCGACCTGCAAATCCGGGGTTCCGAATTGATGGGCAAGACCATCTACGTCCCGGGAGAAGGCAGTTCGGCCGACCAGATCGAAAACGAAGTCGCGGACGCCTCTGACCAATGGCAGGACGCAGGCGAGGTCGGCGACATCATCCTGAGCCGTGAAGGTGAGTTGAAATCCATCACGATGGATGTCGGCGGTTTCCTGGGAGTTGGCGAAAAGGTCGTCAGCGCATCGATGGACGAGCTGAGGTTTGTCACGGATTCCGATGATGAAGGTGAATACTTCATCGTTTTCAATGGCGACCGGTCCGAGCTTGAAGACCGCGAGGCCTTTGATCAGGCCGCTGCAGAGCAGCAGGGCGATCAGATGATGAGCGATCAGTCCGGGACCCAGACAGCGTCGTCAGGTCAATCGGGTGACTCCGGTCAGTTGACCACGACCGGCGATGATATGGAAAGTGCCGATAGTTCCGAGTCGACAGACACGATGCAGGACAACACCGATACCGCGAGCGATACGTCGTCGTCGGACATGACCGAAGACGAGCGCACCGCCGACATGTCCGAGCAGGACGGTTCGTCCACAATGTCGGAAGAAGAAACGGCAGCCAATACGTCTGGGCAGGATGATCAGACCGCGCAGCAGACACAGGACACGCTGTCGTCCTTCACCGCTGACGAACTCGAAGGCATGCCGGTCTACGGCAGCGAAGGCGATCGCGTCGGTGAAGTCGAACGCATCATCCTGACAAACGACGGTCAGGTCGAAACCGTTGTTGTTGACGTCGGTGGCTTCCTTGGTCTCGGCGAAAAGCCGGTGGCCGTGGCACTTGACGACTTGCTGGCTGGCGAAGATGCCAACAGCGGCGAGATGCGTCTGTCGGTCAATCACACCGAAGAGGATTTGCAGAACATGGAATCCTGGGAAGAGTGATCCGCTTTGTTTGGTAACGAGTAACCGGGGTCGCCCATCGGGCGGCCCCTTTTTTGTTGCGCGCCCTCAAGAGTTCGAGAGAGACCCGGCAACGGTGATCAGGATCGCGGCGGCAGACGACATGGTGAATATGCCGAAAACCGCAAAGAGACCGTCGCGGAGCAGCAAAGACGTTGCGAAAAGCAGAACCGCAGCACCAAGAACGGATGACGAGAAAGGCACGATTTCAAGAAACGGCATGGACGCGCCGCAGATCAAACAGAGCGCCTGAATGGTCTTTCGGCCCGGCCAGCGCAGCATCGTATGCCAGCGATCTCGCGAATGATGATCAAGCCAACCGGCGACGCCATGCAGCTTTTGAACGGCCGCATTCGCGCGCTGACCCTCAAGCGTATAGTTCATCATGAAACGTGGCAGCCAAAGCTTCTTGCGACCCGCGACCATCTGCACGGATATGGCGGCGATCGCGATCCCGCAGGCTGACGAGAACAGGGGTATCCCGCTCAGCGGCGACACCACGAGCAGGGCGGGAACCATCAGGATGGGCAGAAAAGACCGCCCCCCGAAGGCATCGATGGTTTCCTGCACGCTCACGGTTTCCTGATCAGAAAGGTCTTCGAGGCGATCAACAATCTGGTTGACGCTGGTGGTGCCCGTCATGTCATCCATGTGTGGTCTTCCGTAGAAATTGGATTTTGACGTCAACGTTCCACCGATGCGACCGTTCCGGCGCGGAACGAAAATGCGGGGTGCGGCGTTCGTGTAGGCCACACAAGGAAACCCGCATGCGTTACAAGCGTGGCCAGGCCAGCACCAGTTGGCAGGCCCGTCCCCTCACGGTGTTGAAGGCCCTGTTGTCGCACGGCCATATCCTGGCCGCCGTGCTTGCTGTTCCCTTGGGTGTCGCGCTTTTCGAGCAGCAATGGGCGCTTTCGCTCGCGCTGACGGTTCCGACGGTATTCTGTCTCGGGGCCGCGGCGCTCAGCACCCGGTACGGCGTACCGAAGGACCTGCGGGAAAACGAGGCGGTCTGCACCTTCGTGGCGATATTTCTCTTGTTGTCGATACTTCCGGTCCCGGCCTTCTCCGTATTGGGCATGGGGCTGCATGATGCTCTTTTCGAAGCGGTGTCCGGAGTAACGTCCACAGGCCTGACCGTGGCGCAGGGAACGATGGAATGGCCCTTTGCCGGGCATATCCTGCGCGGCTGGCTGCAATGGTCGGGTGGGTTCGCCATCGCCGTCGCGGGTGTCGCGCTGATTTTGGGACCGGGCGCTGCGGCCAGCACAATGGGGCATGTCGGGATCGACGACCGGGACATTCTGACCTCGACCCGGTCGCAAGCGCGGGACTTGCTGATCGCATATGCGGTGATGACCGGTATCGCCATCGGGTTGCTGGTCGTTCTGCTGCCGAGTTGGCAAGAAGGCGTCGCCGTCGCATTGACTGCTGTTTCGACCGGGGGCTTCACCCCCCGCGCCGACAGCCTGGCGAGCTATTCGACCGGCGCGCAGGTCGTGGTCATCCTCATCTGCCTGTCCGCATCGGTGTCCCTGATCGCGTATGCCCATCTCAGGAAGCGCGATTGGCGGGGCGCTTTGGAACAGAGCGAGGCCGCGAGGTATTCCGGCTTGGCCCTGGCTGGCCTGGTCGCGGTGGCCCTGGTTCTGTGGCTGACGGGTCAGCCGTCACTGAGCGACATGCTGGACGCCATGTTCAATTTTCTGAGCGGGCTGTCCACGGCCGGCTTTTCCAGCGCGCCGATCAACACGGAGTCTGGATATCTTGCGCTCGTTCTCCTGGGCATGGTCATCGGCGGCGGCATCGGGTCGACGGCCGGCGGCGTCAAATTCGACAGGGTGATCACCCTTGCGTCGATGGTGCGGGTGTCCTTGCTCAGGTTGCGTGTGCCTCCCCGTGCCGTCACCAGCCTCCGGGATCGCCGGTCGAAGGTTGCCGCCGACCAGGTCATTTCGATCGGGGCCGTGGTGTTTTGCTACGCGGTCTCGGCCCTGGTGTTCTGGATGTTCTTTCTGCTGTCCGGCGAACCGCCGCTGTCGTCGCTGTTCGAGGTCATCTCGGCCCTGTCCACCGTGGGTCTGTCGTCCGGTCTCACCGGGGCCGAAATGCAGACCCACCTGAAATATGTTCTGATGGCCGCGATGCTGCTGGGCCGATTGGAATTCCTTGCGTTGCTTCTGGCGCTGTCGCCGGGCACGTGGATCAAACGGAGTTGAACCATGCGTATCGTCGTCGTCGGAGCCTCGCGCTTTGGGCAAGCCACAACCGAACAATTGCTGGACAAGGGACACGAGGTCGTTCTTGTCGACAGTGACCGTGCCAAGCTTGAGGAACTGGAAGAGGAGCTAGACTGCGGCATGCTGCATGGCGATGGGTCTCTCCCTTCGGTCCAGCGCGAGGCCTATGGCGACCATGCCGATGCGCTGATCCTGCTCACAAACAGCGATGACGTGAACATTCTTGCTGCGACCGTGGGAAGGTCGATCGGGTTCGAACGCGTGCTGCCGCAGATCGTGCGTGGCGAACTGATCTCGGTCTGCGAGGAACTGGGGCTCGAGGACGTGATCGCGCCGCATCATCGCGTCGCGCGTTCCATCGTTCGACTGCTCGAAGACAATGACGACGCCTCGATGGAGTTGCGCTTTCACAAGGGGTTGCAACTTGTCGGGTATCAGGTCCCGGACCGGCTGAGTGGCAACCGCGTCGGCGGCTTGGACCTGCCTGACCGCTGCCGCGCCATCGGCATCGCCCGCGGAGAGGATGAAAACCTCGTATCCGATGACACGGAACTCAATGCGGGTGACAAACTGGTCCTGTTGGTCGACGACTCCGCGAAATCCGAACTCGATGCGTTTTTCGAGGACGATGGTGACAATTCGCCGTCCCCGGAGGAGGACGACGACTGAGCCTGTCGGCTCGATCCGGGGTCAGGAATGGTGCGACAGCCAGTTGCAGATCGTCTGGAACACCATCGGTTTGGGCATTTTCGCAGCGGCGGGAAATTGTTGCAGGACCCTGGAACTGCGTTCCTCGTAGCCGGTCAGGAACAGGATGGGGACGTTCTTGTCCGTCAACCGTCGGGCGACGTCTTCGCTGGTCTGGTCACGACCCAGGTTGACGTCGAGGATGGCCCATCGCGGCAGGGTGCCGGATTCCAGTTCGGCCAGCGCGGTTGCCGCGCAATGATACGGCCCCATGACCGCGTACCCGGCTTCTTCGAGCGACACCGCAAGGTCGATCGCTATGATGACCTCATCTTCAAGGACCAGGATATGGTCGCGCTGCTCTTGGGGCGTCATTTTCTGCTCCATTCCTGACGTCAAATCACACTCTCGCCGCATAGAGGACCTGGTGCCGGACCTGTCATCGCTGAGCGTCGGGTGTCAACAGATTTTCGGCAAGCTGCTGGAAAGGCGGAATAAAATTCCACCTTTAAGAGATATCGACGTTCAATCTTAGCAAAATTCAAAGCGTCTGCAAGTAGAGTACTTGCAGAAAATGCAACTTCTGGTCCCGCCTCCCTCAAGAACAGATTCCGCCGGATTTTGGGAACCAAGGCCTGACAGCCCCGTTCACAAGCAAGGCATCAGTCAACGGAGTGTGAGCCATGACGCAGTTCTCGAGGCGCGCGATACTCAAACAAATGGGAGCCGTCGGATTGGCCTCTGCCGTCCCGCAGACCCTGGCCGCGCAGAACCCGTATGCCGAACTGGATGGTGTCCCGTGGTTCTTTCTGTCCGACACCGAAGCACGGTTCCTCTCGGCCTTCTGTGACGTGCTCATCCCCGAAGACGAGTTTCCAAGCGCCACCCAGGCCGGAGTGATCGATTTCATCGATCTTCAGCTCGCCACGGGCTACGGCCAGGGCGCGGGCCTATACATGAAAGGCCCCTTTCGCAGGGGCACGCTCTCGCAGGGCTACCAGGCCGAGATGGTTCCTGCCGCATTGATCCGCAATTTCATCGCCGCCGCAATCGAGCAAGGTGGCGACCTTGCTGCCGCCGATGCCGAGCAGCGCGAAGGGGTGGTCAGCGCGCTGTCGGAAACCGAGGACTCCTTTGGCGGTGCGCAGGGGCGGGTCGTGTTCGAGGAACTCTGGGCGCTCACCAAGGAAGGCTATTTCGGCGATCCGCTTTATGGCGGCAATCGCGATTACGCGGGCTGGGAGATGGTCGGATTTCCGGGAGCGCACGCCTACTACCTTGAATTCGTCGACAAGAATGTCCCGTACCGCGCCCCGCCCAAGGGGATCGGACATATCCCCGGAACCAACCGTTCTGCCTCGCTCGGGGCCAGCGCGATGATGAAGAAAGAGGGCTGAGATGGTCACGGAACTGCCGAAAACAGATGTCGTCATCGTCGGATCGGGATGGACCGGCCTTGCTGCGGCTTATGAGCTGGCCAATGCGGGGCAGCGGTGCGTGGTTCTCGAACGGGGCGGCTGGCGCCACTCGACCACCAGCTTTGGTGCGCCGGAAGAGCACGACGAGCTGAAATACGCGCGCCAGAAGGAACACATGATCGACACGCCGATCAAGACGCTGAGCTTTCGCAATGATGGGTCCCAGACGGCTTTGCCAATGCGCCGGTTGGGGTCGTTTCTTCCCGGCAAGGGGCTGGGTGGCGCCGGCATCCACTGGAACGGACAGCTCTGGCGTCCCTTGCCGAGCGATCTCAACATGGCGTCCCATTATTCGGAACGGTATGGGCAAGGCATCCTCGACGGGCTCAGCGTGCAGGATTGGGGCGTCGACTATGACGAGCTGGAGCCGCATCTGAATTTCTTCGAAAAGATATGCGGCACCGCAGGCATCGCCGGAAATGTCGAAGGCGAGGCTGCCGAGGGTGGCAATCCGTTCGAAGGCCGCCGCAGCGAGCCCTATCCCAACCCGCCGATGAAAAGCTCGCCGCCGCAGGACATCTTCCGACGCACCGCCGAGCAGATGGGCTACAACCCGTTCCATATGCCGTCTGCCAATGTCACGCGGGCATACGAAAACCCCTATGGTGCCCAGCTTCATCCCTGCGTCTATTGCGGCTTCTGCGAAAGGTTCGGTTGCGGCTACCTGGCCAAGGCCGACCCGATCATCTGCATCTACGACGTCCTGAAGGATCACGAGAACTTCGAGCTGCGCACCGGGGCGCATGTGCTGCGTGTCGAAAAATCGGCAGATGGCCAGACCGCGACCGGCGTGACCTATGTCGACGAGGACGGCCGCGAGCTTTTCCAGCCGGCCGACACGGTGTGCCTCAATGCCTATGCACTCTGGAACGTGCACCTGATGCTGGTCAGCGGTCTTGGCACACCCTATGACCCGCAAAGCGGCGAAGGCACGGTGGGACGCAATTATTCCTACCAGACGATGGCCGCGGCATCGGTGTTCTTCGAAAAGGATGTCTGGTCGAACCCGTTCATGGGGGCCGGTGCGATGGGCATGACCATCGACGACTTCAACGGCGACAATTTCGATCACGCCGATCTGGGCTTTGTCGGCGGCGGGTATATCAGCGCCAACCAGACCAACGGACGCCCGATCAATTACCAGCCGACCCCGCCCGATACGCCTTCCTGGGGCCGCGAATGGAAGCAGGCGGTCCGAGAAAACTACCTGCACCATATCGGGATCGTCGTGCACGGATCATCGGTTTCGGTTCCGCAGAACTATCTCGACCTGGACCCCACCTATGTCGATGATTACGGCCAGCCGCTGTTGCGGATGACCTTCGACTTCCCCGAAAACGACCGCCGGATGTCCAGCTACGTGCTGTCCAAGGCCGAGGAAATCGCGCGGAACATGGATCATGTCCGGGCGGTGAGCACCTCGAACCAGGCGGCCGAGGGCGAAAGTTATTCGGTGGTCCCATACCAGACCACGCACAATGTCGGCGGTGCGGTTATCGGCACCGATCCTTCGACAAGCGTCGTCAACAGGTTCGGGCAGATGTGGGATCACCACAATGTCTTCGTGTTCGGGGCCTGCCTGTTTCCGCAGAACCTTGGCTACAACCCGACGGGTCCGCTGATGGGTCTGGCATATTGGACGCTCGATCACATGAAGTCCGACTACCTCGAAAACCCACGCCCGCTGATGGATGCCTGAAGGAGACACGCCATGAAACAAATCCGCTACGCAGCGCTCATTTCTCTTCCTGTCCTGCTGGGGGTGACATGGGCTGTTCAGGCGCAGGATTTTTCGGACGGACCCTCGGTTCAATCGCTGGAGTCGCGGCTTGACGATGACGGCGTCAGCTTCAACGCCCAGGTCGAGCAGCGGCCGGATGATGATCTTCTCGAGATCGGTCGCCTGGTGGCGATGGGGGGGGCGGAAAACGGCGGGTCGGGCATGGCGTGCATCACCTGCCACGGCACGGATGGCCACGGCGACGGATCGGGCGCGTTTCCCCGGCTCGACGGTCAGCCGGGCTGGTACCTGTACAAACAGCTGGTCGATTATGCGAGCGGCGCCCGGCCGAACCAGGTCATGAGCGCGATTGCCGATCGCTTGACGGAACATGAAATGGAGGCGGTCTCGGCCTATTACGGTGCGATGCCGACCGGAACCATTCCCAAGCATGGCGACGTCGCCGGAACGCAGTTGCAATGGGGGGGGCAGCTTGCCGCCGTCGGATCGGCCGAAAAGGGCATCCCTGCCTGCGTCAATTGCCACGGGGCGAATGGAACGGGGCTCGCGCCGTCGGTGCCCTATCTCGCCGGTCAATACGCCAGCTACATGGAACTTCAGCTCCAGCTTTGGAAAGAGGGTGTCCGCGACAATGACGCGATGAACGTCATGTCCTCCATCGCCAACAAGATGGACGAAAGCGACATGCATGCCGTGGCCGAATATTACGCGCGCGTCACCTCGGAAGAGGCGCAGGTCGAAGACGAGCAATACGTTTCGCCCTCCGCGATGGAGTAGCGGCCCATGTCTGATCGTGACCGCAATTCGGGTCTGTTGGGAACCGTATTCGCCATCCTGTCCGGAGTGATCGTCTCGCTCGCCGTGGGGGTCTGGGCCTTGGGGACACCTGGCAATGATCCCGTCGGCGCTGCTGCCGTGACGGCGGGGACGTTCATGGAGGGCAAATTTCGCTGGCTGCGCGCCGAACCCGAAAATGTGCCGCAAGACTGGGTGGAAATCAGCAAGACGGTCCGGGGCGGTGACCCGCAACGCGGTGCGACGCTGATCGCCCAATATGGCTGCGGATCCTGCCACGTCGTTCCCGGTGTCGCACGTGCCCATGGCACGGTCGGCCCGGACCTCAGCGGCTTTCGCGATCGTGCCTATATCGGCGGCGTCCTGTCGAACGAGCCGGGCGATCTGGTTGACTGGCTGATGAACCCGACGACGCATGCGCCCGACACCGCCATGCCTGATCTTGGCGTGACCGAAACGGATGCGCGTCACATGGCGTCCTACCTCTACACGCTTCGAGGCTCGTGATGGGCTCGACCCTGGACCAGTTCGGATCGCAGACGACGTTTGCAGATGCCGGGATTGGCGCTGCAAGAACGGTGTGGCTGACCAATTCGATGTCGATCATCAGCCTGGTGATCCTGGCCTTCGTCATGCTGGTTGCCCTGTTCGCGTGGCGCAGCACCGGGGGCGGACGGGTCTGGTGGATCATTGGCGGCGGCATCGTCTTTCCGCTGATCACGCTAAGCGTGCTGACCGTGGCCTCGGCCACGACGCTTCGGAGCATCACGGGCGAGGCGCAGCCCGAAGCGCCGGTGATCGAGATCACGGCCTACCAGTACTGGTGGGACGTGGTGCATCACTCGGAAGGCCGGTCGCTGCGGGACGCGAATGAAATCGTGCTTCCGTTGAACATGGCCGTCACGCTGCAATTGAAATCCAACGACGTCATTCACTCGTTCTGGGTGCCCTCGGTGTCGGGGAAAATGGACATGATCCCCGGCCGGATCAACGAATTGACCATCACCGCGACAAAGGAAGGCCGGTTTCGAGGCCAATGCGCCGAGTTCTGCGGCCTGTCTCATCCTCTCATGGCCTTCGAGGTCCTGGTTTTGCCGGTCGAGGAATACGCGGCCTATCTCGAAAGCCTCGACGAAGACGCCCGCGATGCCGTCACGCCCCAGCAGCGCCGTGGCAAGGAGGTCTTTCTGACATCCGGATGCACCGCCTGCCACGCGGTCAATGGCGTGTCCGAGAACGGACGCCTTGGCCCCGACCTGTCCCGCGTCGGGGCGCGCGCAAGCCTCGGAGCGGGCATGTGGCGGATGAACAAGGGCAACCTCGCAGGCTGGATCGCCGATGTAGGCGACATGAAGCCCGGCGCTCAGATGCCGTCCTACAACGACCTCAGCGGCCCTGACCTCCGCGCGGTGGCGGCCTGGTTGGAGAGCCTCAAATGACGGCCGTCGACGAACCCCAAAGCTATTCCGGTACCAGGAAGGGTGAGCCGGACAAGACGATCGAAGAGGTCTGGGCGCAGCCGACCGGCTTGCGCTGGTGGTCGTCGGTCAGCCATCGGGTTGTCGGCAAGCGGTTCATCTATACCGGCTTCGCCTTCTTCATCATCGCCGGGTTCCTGGCCCTTCTGGTGCGCACACAGCTGATCGTGCCGGGCAACACGTTCCTCGACAACGAGACCTACAACCAGGTCTTCACGATGCACGGAACACTGATGATGTTCCTGTTCGCCATCCCCATTCTCGAAGGATTCGCGGTTTACCTGATCCCCATGATGCTGGGCGCGCGCGACCTGATCTTCCCGCGGCTCGAACAGTTCGGGTATTACTGCTATCTGTTCGGCGGGATCATTGTGCTGTCGTCCTTCCTTTTCGACGCGGCCCCGGACGGTGGCTGGTTCATGTACGTTCCGCTGACCACGAACGCCTTCACGCCGGGGGTCTCGGCGGATTTCTGGCTGATCGGCATCACCTTTGCCGAGATCGCGTCCGTCACCGCTGCGGTCGAACTGATCGTGGCAATCCTCTGCGCACGGGCGCCGGGAATGAGCCTGACCAAGATGCCGATCTTCGCCTGGTATATCCTGATCACCGCCTTCATGATCGCCATCGGCTTTCCGCCACTCATCATCGGGTCGATCCTGCTCGAGGCGAACCGGCTTCTGGGGTTGCCGTTTTTCGACCCGACGGTGGGTGGCGATCCGCTGCTGTGGCAGCACCTGTTCTGGCTGTTCGGTCATCCCGAGGTGTACATCATCTTCCTGCCTGCCGCCGGCATGGTCGCGACGATCCTGCCGACCTTTGTGGGCAAGCCGCTTTTCGGCTACGGGTTCGTGGTTGCCGCGGTGATCTCGATGGGGTTCATCAGCTTCGGCCTTTGGGCACACCACATGTTCACCACAGGTCTGCCGATCCTGTCCCTCTCGCTATTCTCGGCGGCGTCGACGATGGTCGCGGTGCCGACCGGTGTGCAGATATTCGCCTTCATTGCCACTCTGGCGCAGGGCAGGCCGCGCATGACGACACCCATGCTGTTCGTGATGGGCTTCCTCTTCATCTTCGTCCTTGGCGGTCTGACCGGGGTGATGCTCGCCAGCGTTCCGTTCAACTGGCAGGCACATGACAGTTACTTCGTGGTGGCGCACCTGCACTATGTCCTGATTGGCGGAATGGTGTTCCCGCTCTTTGCGGCCTTCTATTACTGGGCGCCTCACATCACCGGTCGCATGATGTCCGAACGGCTGGGCAAATGGGTGTTCTGGCTGATGTTCATCGGCTTCAACGCGACCTTCTTCCTAATGCACGTGACGGGTCTGCGCGGCATGCCACGGCGCATTGCGACCTACCCGGAAGGCATCGGCTGGGACCGGCTGAACCTGCTCAGCACGCTGGGTTCCTACATCCTGGCCGCCGGGGTCGCGCTTTTCATCTTCGATTTCATCCGCCATCTGCGTCACGGTGAACGCGCCGGACGCGACCCGTGGCGCGCGGGAACGATGGAGTGGCTCTACCCGACCGTGGCGATCGGCTTCAACTTTCACGCAATCCCGCCGGTCGAGACCCGCGAGCCGCTGTGGAACAATCCGAACATGCTTGGCAAGAACGCCGAGGACGTCGAGGGTGTCATGCGCAAGATGCATGATGGCCGGCGCGAAACCATCGGCTGCGATCCCGTCAGCGGTTCGCCCGTGCAGATCGTGCGCCTGCCGCACCCGACCTTCACCCCGATGTTCACGGCCTTCGCGCTGGCCGTGGCCTTCGCTGCCACGATTGCCAGTGCCTATTTCGTGGCCATCGCCGGGATCGTCGCGGGTCTTCTGGGGTTCACCATCTGGGCATGGGAGCCGTCCGACAGCGGAGTGACCCGCGATGCGGGAATGGGATATGTCCTGCCCGTCAACATGATTGAGAAGCGCAGCCACATGCACATCGCGACTGTGGGCACGATGCTTGTCCTCTACGCGCTGCTAGGCTCCCTGATCTTTGCCCTGCTGTACCTGTGGAACGTGTACCCGAACTTTGCCGCGCAGACGGCGCAGCCGAACCTCCTCTGGACGGGTCTTTCCATGCTGGCCGGACTGGTCCTGTTGATCCTTGCCATGATCAACCGACGGGTCGCGGTGGCCGACAGGATCGGCCTTGCGACGGTGATGAACCTTGCCGTGATCCTTGCCAGTATCGCCTGCACGGCGTGCCTTGCCCTCGCAATCCAGCGGACGGACCCGTGGGGTACGGCGCTTGGAGCGACCATGTGGGCGACGCTTGGTTTTGTCGCGTTGAACCTTTTCATCACCCTGTACTGGGCCCTCTTCAACGCCGCGCGCAAGGTGACCGGGCGCGTCGGGGCGGGGCAGAGCCTGCCTGATTTCAATCTTGCAACCTATGCCAAGGGCACGGCCGTGATGGTGCTGATCACCGGCGGCCTGTTCCTGGCGGCAACCTTGGGAGGTCTGTCATGACGGCGCTTGGACGACAGGTCTGGGGGCTGACGATCCCGGCGGTGGCCTGGGCCGCGCATTTCATCGCGATATACGCTCTGATCTCTGCCGCATGTGCCCCGCGTGGCCTGATCGATATCCCGCTCATGTTCGGGCTGGGCATCGTGGCGACGGTTCTTTTCGGGATCGCCGCGCTCTGGCCGACGATCCGGCCCCCGAAAGGCGCCGCCCTCACCGGCGCGGTCCGGGTCGGGGGGCTGATTTTTGCGGTTGCCATCCTGTTCGACGTTCTGCCGCTCATCTTTTCCTCAGGCTGTGGAGGCTGACATGGAAACCGAAACATACGTGCCCTTTTGCGGCATGCCACCCATGCCGGACGAACTTCTGACCCGGTGGACGCTTGACCCGCTTCTCCTGTCCGGTCTGGCTTTCGCGTTCGGTGCGATCCTCTGGATGGCAAATGGAACGGCACTCAGGCGCGGCGTCATGGGCTGGGCTTTGGTGGCCATCCTCTTCGTCTCGCCGCTGTGCGCGCTCTCGATGGCGCTCTTCTCGGCCCGCGTGGGGCAACATTTGCTTCTGACACTGGTTGCAGCACCGCTCCTGGCCCAGATGTGGCGCAGCCATGTTCCGCCGACATCCATTTCTGCCCTGGTCTTTGCCGCGCTGTTCTGGATGTGGCACACGCCAGAGCCCTATGCCTGGACCCTGCAATCCGACCTTGCCTATTGGGCGATGCACCTGAGCCTGTTGGGCAGCGCCATCAGCCTCTGGGCCGGGCTGCAAGAGCGGCTGGTCAAGAGGCCGTTCGAATGCACGATCGTGCTCGCCGCCACGGCGGCGCAGATGACCATGCTGTCGGTACTTCTCGTCTTTGCGCCAACGGCCTGGCACGGCTGGCACGAAGCCGCGGCCTTGTCCTGGGGATTGTCCGGCATGGCCGATCAGACGCTGGCGGGCGCGATCATGTGGGTGGCCGGTGGCCTGCTCATGTTTGCGGCTGTGCTGGTGTTGTCCCGGCGCTTTGTTTCCGAGGCGTGGACAGACAATGCGGTCAGCCATCCGGCATCGCCATCAACGCGTTGACGGCGCGTTCGGCAGGCACATGACTAAACGCGCGCCGGAGAGGTCTCTCCGGCGCGCGGTCTCTGGTTCAGGCGAAGGACCAACGCTCCATCCAGCGTTCGCCATCGACGTCATAGTTCGACGCCATGTCGCCATGCACGATCTCTTCGCTGTTCGCGAAGACGAAATTGGCGAACATCGGCAGGACGGACCCGCCATCCATCGTCACCAGTTCCTGCATCTCGTAATACATCTGGCGGCGCTTGTCCTCGTCCAGCTCGGCACGGGCAGTGCTGAGCAGTTCGTTGAACCGGGCGTTCGACCAGTTGGTTTCGTTCCATGCCGCATCGCTGGCATAGGCGGTCGAGAAGATCTGGTCTTCGGTCGGGCGTCCACCCCAATACACCGCGCAGAACGGATGCTTGAGCCATACGTCGGCCCAGTATCCGTCATTCGGCGTCCGGTTGACCGTCAGGTCGATCCCGGCGTCCTTGGCCGAGTTCTGATAGAGCACCGCAGCGTCGATGGCACCCGGGAAGGCTGCGTCAGCCGCCGAAAGCGTGACGTTCAGACCGTCGAGACCGGCTTCCTTGAGATGGAACTTCGCCCTGTCGGGGTCATAGGGGATCTGCGGCAGGTCCGGGTTGTGGAACCGGTAGCTTGGCCCGATGGGGTTGTCGTTCCCGACCGTGCCATGTCCGAACAGAACCTTCTCGATCAACTCTTCGCGGTTGATTGCATGCTTGAGCGCCATCCGCACATTCACGTCGTTGAACGGCGCGGTGTCAGTATGCGCTGCGAAGGTGTAGTATTGCGGTCCGGCGATCGAGTTGATGTTGATGCCGGGGCGTCTGGCCAGCAGGCCGACGGTCTTCAGGTCGAGCTTGTCGATGGATTGCACGTCGCCCGAGATCAGCGCCGTGGTACGCGCATTGAGATCGACGATGGACAGCATCTCGACCGCGTCGAAGAAGCCGCGCTCCTGCGTCCAGTCTTCGGTGTGGCGTTCGAAACGGGCAATCACGCCCGGATTGAATTCGACCAGCTTGTAAGGGCCGCAGCCGTCGCCGGACCGCCAGTCGGGTTCCCCGTCCTTGGTCGGCATGATGGCAAGGTGATAGTCGGTGAACACGAACGGAAAGTCGGCGTTGCCGCTTTCCAGATCGAAGACCACCGTGTCATTGCCTTCGGTGCGAATGTCGGTGATGCCCGCCACGATGGGCGCCGCGGCCGAGGTCGAATCCTCGCCCCGGTGGTGGTTGATCGACACGACGACATCTTCGAGCGTCAGCGGCTTGCCCGAATGGAACTGCACATCCTGACGGATCTTGAAGCGCCAGCTCGAGGCGGTGGCGTCGGCTTCCCAGCTTTCGGCCAGCGAAGGTTCAAGCGATCCGTCCGTTCCGACACCGGTCAGGAACCCGTGCATGCCGTAGGACAGCGCGACGGTGAAGCCGTTGATGAACGAGCCCGGATCCAGCGTGTCGTTGGTCTGGCCGTGGCCCTTGGCGACGCGGATCGTGCCGCCGCGGGATTGCGCGCGGGCGCGCTGCGGGATCAGGCCTGTTGCGGCCAGCCCGGTGAAAGCGGCACCGGTGGCCAGAACGGACCGCCGTGTCAGGCCGGATCGTGGTGTAATGGGTGTCTTGAATGCCATGTTGGCTTCCCTTCCTGTCAATTTGTGGTCTTGTTTTCAGGTCGCGGTCGCGTGCGGACCATGTGACGCGCAAACCATAGACTGTCCTTGGCCGGTTGGGAAACATACCTTTGATAAACTTTCGTGAAGATCCGCGCGGCGGTCCACTGAATCCGGTCGCAAATTCCGGAAAAGCGCGTCGGCAGAAAGGATTTCCGCGCGCATCGGACCGTCTTGTTGTTCCGCGTGTTACGCTGCGTTCGGTTTGGCGAAATCCGGCGATTGCACCACGCCCGCATCGAACAGCCGGGCAATCTCGGTTCCCGTGCAGCCTGCGATCTCGGACAGGATTTCCTCGGTATGCTGGCCGAGGATCGGCGCGGGCCGTGCCATGCCACGGTCAAACGCGCTGAACGCCGCAGGATGCGACGGCACCGGGAAACGCCCGATGCCGGGCTGCATGACCTGCGAAAACATCGGGTTGTCGTCGCCAAGGTCCGGGTCCTCTGCGACGGCCTCGCGCGTCGTGCGAAATTCGGACCAGGTCAGCCCGGCCTCGTTGAAGGCCCGCTCGAAATCGGCCACGCGGCGCAGGGCGAACCAGGGCGTCAGGATCGCCGTGATCTGGTCGCGGAACCGCCAGCGGTTGCCTTCGACCGACAGGGGCACGCCCAGCCGCTGTTCAAGCGACGCCATCGCCTCGGTCATGCCGGTTGCCTTGCAGATGCCGCGCCATTGCCTGTCAGTCAGGCCGATCACCATGACGCGGCGTCCGTCGGCGCAGACGAAATCCTGACCATAGGCCCCATAAAGCGCGTTGCCCGCCTTTTCGCGGTCCCGATCGTTCAGGGACACGTCGCCGATCATCCCCAGGTGACCCAGCGTGGCTGCCGCGACATCCTTGAGGGCCAGCTCGACCTCTTGCCCGCCATGACCACGCAGGCGGTGCCGTTCTGCGGCAAGCAGGGCGGAAACACACATGTTGCCCGCGATCAGGTCCCAGGCGGGCAGGGCGTGGGCCACCGGGTCGTCGCTGCCGACGGGGCCGGTCATATTGGGAATGCCAAGCGCCGGGTTCACGGTGTAATCCACCTGGGGCCGCCCGTGCCGGTCGCCGGTCAGCGTGACCATGATCAGGTCGTCGCGATGCTTGCAAAGCGTCTCGTGATCCATCCAGCCGCGCACCCGGAGGTTGGTCAGGAACAGCCCTGCATCCTTTCCCGGCGCGGTGATGATCCGGGTGATCAATTCTCGCCCCTCGGGGGATTTCATGTCGACGGCGATCGATTTCTTGCCCTTGTTCATGCCCGCCCAGAACAGGCTCTGGCCGTTCGGTGCCAGCGGCCAGCGACCCGCGTCCAGACCGCCCCCCAGACGATCGAAGCGGATCACCTCCGCCCCCATCTGCGCCAGCGTCATCCCGGCCAGAGGCACCGCGACGAAGGCTGAACCCTCGACGACCCGCATCCCGGCGAGCACGCTCATTGCGCGTCCGCCCAGATCGCCGTGGCCTGCATGCACTGGTGGCCGTCCTGACCCGTCCAGAGGCTGAGCACGGCATCCTCGGCTTTCATCGCGATGTCGCAGGGCGTCCCCGCGAACATCGGATGCACACCGCGGAAATCGAAATACTTGGGCGTCGTGCCCCGCGCCCGAATGGCTGCGCGCATCAGCAGCGTGGCCTGCAACGGGCCATGCACCACGAGGCCGGGATATTTCTCGACCTCCTTGGTGTAGGGCAGGTCATAATGGATGCGATGGGCGTTGAACGTGATGGCCGAGTACCGGAACAGCAGCGACTCGGCGGTTTGGACCTGTTCGATCGGATCGCTTGGCAGCGGTTTTTTCTTCGGTGGCGTGAAGGTCTCGGGAATCTCGAGATAGACGATGTCCTGCCGTTCCTCGATGCCCAATCCCGAGGGTCCGTAGATCGCATGATCGACCGTCACGAACACCATCGGCCCGGCGGCGCCCTGCTTTTCGGTCACGGACCGGATCGACGACCGCCGCTTGAGGGCATCGCCCACGCGCAGGGTGGGGCCGTAGAACTTGAGCGCACCGCCCGCCCACATGCGACGATCAAGCCGGACCGGCGGCAAGAGGTCGGTTTCACGCGGGTGCCCATCCTTGCCCAGATTTTCATTCGGTGTCGAAATGGGAAAGGCGCACCAGTGCCAAAGCGGTGGAAGAGGATCGCCATGAATCGGAGCCTTGCCGGATCCGACAGTGGCCTGAATTTGCCGCGCCAGTTCGGGAGTGACGCAGCCCGCGTCGGTTGTCACCCGGCCCGTCCACGCATCAAGGTTCAACATGTCCATGATCTTCTCTCCCCCACGGCTTCGCACTGGATAACGCGAAGATCGAAAAAAATCAAATGATTTTAGGTACTTATGGGAATACCACGGTATACCGGGAACAGTCTTTCGCAGGTGCGGCGTTTGAGAGGCAAGGATTATTCCGCAGTTTCTGCAGGTGCAGTATCGTGCAAAAAATCGCATCTGGACCGCGCCGGAGACCCGGATCGGGGGCGTTCGGCGTGGCATTAGACCGCTTCCGCGCACAGGCATGGCAGGGTAGCAATGAATATGGACTCGCATGACCCCACCGATGACACCCCGCGTGCGCCTGATGGCCACGCCGAGACGAATGGTGACACCGGCTTCTCGGTTCATCATGATCCAGCATCGGGCGCATTGCGGTTGTCCGGACCCTTCACGATCTCTGCGGTGACCCGGGCAAAAGCCGCGTTCGACGACGTGACCGCCGAGGCGCTCGAGAATGTCGATCTGTCGAAGCTGACGCATCTGGACACCGCCGGGGCCTGGGCGCTGGTGACGCTGAGAACGCGCATCGGGCAGGCGGGCCGCGACCTGAAGATCACCGGGGCGAGCGACAAGATGGCCAGCTTGCTGGAAAGTGTCACCCGGGCGATGCCCGAACCCACATCGCCCAAGGATCAGCGGTTTTCTCTGTCCGTCTGGCTGGACGGGTTCGGCCGGAAGGTCTTCGCCGGTGTTCTGTTCCTGCGGGCGTTGACCGCGTACCTGGGCATGTTTCTCCACCGCCTGTTCCGGGCATTGCGCCACCCAAGCGAATTTCGCTTCACCGCGTTCGTGCATCACTGCGAAGAGGTTGGCTTGCGCGCCGTGCCCATCGTGGCGTTGATGGCATTCCTGATCGGTGTCGTTCTGGCCTTTCAGGGGTCCACCCAGCTGCGCCAGTTCGGGGCCGAGGTGTTCGTGGTCGACCTGATCGCGATCTCGATCCTGCGCGAACTGGGCATCCTGCTGACCTCGATCATCGTGGCCGGTCGCACGGCGTCGGCCTTCACCGCCGCCATCGGGTCGATGAAGATGCGCGAAGAGATCGACGCTATGCGCACCCTGGGGCTCGATCCAGCGATGACGCTGTTTGTGCCGCGCATCCTTGCGCTGCTGGTCATGCTGCCGATCCTCGGGCTGATCGCCAACCTGGCGGGGTTGTTCGGTGGCGGGCTGATGGCGTGGATCGACCTCGGGATCTCGCCGGCGATGTTCCAGACGCGCCTGGTCGAAGGCACCTCGGTCGAACATGTCTTTGTCGGACTGATCAAGGCCCCGGTCTTTGCGCTCATCATCGGGGTGGTCGGATGCCATGCCGGCATGCAGGTGCAAAGCAACGCGGAATCGCTTGGGCGGATGACGTCGAACGCGGTTGTGACGGCGATCTTTGCGGTGATCGTCGCGGATGCCGTGTTCTCGATCTTCTTCGCGCGGATCGGCATATGACCGAGCGCGAGATCGTCATCCGGTTGCGTGGCATTCGCAACCAGTTCGGCACGCAGGTCGTGCACGAAGACCTGGATCTCGATGTCCATCGCGGCGAGATCCTTGGCGTGGTCGGCGGGTCGGGCACCGGCAAATCGGTTCTCCTGCGCACGATCACCGGGTTGCAGAGACCGACGGCAGGCAGCGTCGAGGTGCTGGGAACCGATGTGCTGAATGCGGATGACGACACGCGGCAGGCATTGGAGACCCGCTGGGGGGTGATGTTTCAGGATGGCGCGCTGTTCTCGTCGCTGACGGTGCGCGAAAACGTCGAAACGCCGATGCGCGCCATCGACGGACTGGACCCGGCGATCCGAAACGCGCTGGCCGATCTGAAGATCTCGATGGTCGGCCTGCCCTATATCGCAGGCGACAAGTATCCCTCCGAGCTTTCGGGCGGAATGAGGAAACGCGCGGGGCTCGCCCGGGCGCTGGCGCTTGACCCCGATATCGTCTTTCTGGACGAACCGACCGCCGGGCTGGATCCGATCGGCGCGTCTGCGTTCGATCAGTTGATCCGGGGCCTGAGCCATTCGCTCGGGCTGACGGTGTTTCTGGTGACGCATGATCTCGACACGCTGCACGCGACCTGTGACCGCATCGCGGTGCTGGCAGAGCGAAAGGTACTGGTGACTGGCACCATGACGGATATGCTGGACGTCGATCATCCCTGGGTGCACGAGTATTTCCACGGGCCCCGCGCCCGTGCCGCGGCGTCCGAAGGTCCGGCCAGAAGCGGCCAGAAAGGCGACTGACTTGGAAACCAAGGCGAATTTTGTCCTGATCGGAGCGTTCACCCTTGCGGGGCTGCTGGGCATCCTGGGGTTCTTTCTCTGGTTCGCGCAGGTCGAACTGGACCGCCAGTTCGATTACTACGACATCCGCTTTTCCACCGTCGCGGGGCTTGGCAACGCGTCGGATGTGCGGTTCAGCGGTCTGCCGGTCGGGCGGGTCGTGGATGTGCAGCTGTCGCCTGACCAGGATGGTTCGGTTCTTGTCCGCGTCGAAGTGGATGCAGCCACCCCGGTGCGCACCGACAGCGTTGCCACCATCGAGGCGCAGGGCGTGACCGGCGTATCCTTTGTCAGCATCAGTTCAGGTTCGCCTTCTGCCGACCTGCTGGAACCGACGTCCGAAGACCCGGTCCCCGAGATCGAGTCGGGCCGGTCCACCTTGCAGAGTCTTTCGGAAGACGCGCCGCAATTGCTTGAGGAATCGTTGCAACTGGTGGCGGATCTCGGCGAACTTCTGGGCAGCGACAACCGGGATCGGCTGAACCGCATCATCTCGAACGTGGAGGCGGCCTCGGATGATTTCTCGACAACGCTCGAGGGGTTCTCGTCGGTGACGACGACGGTCAACGACTTCGCGGAACAGATCAACCGGTTCAACGAAACCCTGAACACCCTGACCGGCGATCTGATCGACGTGCTGCAAACCGCGGACCAGACGCTGGTGTCGATCGGCGAGTTGTCCGAGCAGGGCAAGGGCGTGCTCGCAAATGGTGACCAGACCTTGACCGCGGCGCAGTCAGCGATCGCTCGGACCGAAACCTTCGTGACGACCGAACTGAGCCAGACGACCGAGGAATTGCGCGCCACGGCAACAGCCCTTCAGGACGAGATTGCGGCCCTGAGCGCGGAGGCCCGCGCCCTGATGGCGACCCTGAACACGACTGGCGCAACCGCGACCGCGCGACTGGAAGAGGCACAAGCCACGCTTGATGCAGCCGATGCGCTGATCGCGCGTCTGGACGGAACGGCGGAAATCGTGGGCGATGCGGCCGGCACCTTCGACACGCTGATGCGCGAGGAAGGCGCACCGCTCCTGGCCGAGACGCGGGCGATGGTGGCCGAGGCGGATCGCGCGGTGGCGTCGGTCGCCGGGATCGCCACGACGGACCTTCCGATGATCATCGCCGACATTCGCGAGACCGCCGGCACCTTCCGCACCGTGACAACGGAAGTCGGCGAAAACCTGACCGCGTCGAGCCAGTCCGCCGAAGAGGTCCTGCAAACCGCGCGGGTCACGCTGGAAGATGCGCGGGTGTCCTTTGCAAACGCAAATGATACGCTGGTGGCGATCAATGACGCGCTGGAAACCGGCGACCGCGCGCTGAGCGCAGCAGAGCGGGCCTTCACCGGGGCGGATCGCGTCATCAACGAAGACATCACGGGTATTCTCGACGGGCTGGAACAGTCGCTGGACAGCCTGAACGCAGCGGTGGGGCAGGTATCCGAGGATCTGCCCGGAATTTCCCAGGATCTGCGCGCTGCAGGCCGGTCTGCGTCGGAAACCTTTGCCGAGCTGCGCCGTTTGACCGACGCGGCCTCGCCGCCGATCCGCGAATTCACCAGCACCGCGCTGCCGCTTTATTCGCGATTGGCACAAGAAAGCCGCGCGTTGATTGCGAATCTCGATCGTTTGACCGATCAGATACAGAAAGACCCAGCGCGATTCTTCCTTGATCGCGAAACGCCGGAGTTCAGGCGATGACCCGATTGACCCATCTCCGACAGGCCGTTCTTGTAAGCGGTCTGGCCCTGCTCTCCGGATGTGCCGCGATTTCCGCGGTCGGCGATGCCGCGACGCCCCTCGACGTCTACGAGCTTCGGGCGCCGGACAGTATTCAGCCCGCCAATCGGGCGGCGGCGCGCGACGTGATCGTCGAGCAGCCGACCACGAGCGGGGCGCTCGAGACAGACCGGATCATGATCCGTCCCGACCCTTTGCAGGCACAATATCTGCCCGAAGTGCGGTGGAGCGAGCCGACCCCGGTGATGGTCCAGACCTTGATGCTGCGCTCGATCGAGGCCACCGGCGCGGTGCGCTATGTCGGTCGCACACCGCTTGGGGCGAGCGGCGATATCGCGCTTGTCACCGAAATCATTGATTTCCAGGCAGAGGTGAACCCCGACGGCGACACGGCCACCGTCGAGGTCAGACTGCTGGTGCGCATGGTGCGCGAACGCGACGCGCAAATCCTGGCCAGCCGCACCTTCTCCGCCAGCACGCCCTCGGCCTCGACCGAAACAGAAGTCCTCATCGACGCGTTCAGTGCCGCGTCGGACCGGGTGTTCGTGGACCTCGCCGCGTGGGTCCGTGACCTGATCTGATATAGACCGGACAGGGTTCACTGCAACACGCGGAACATCCGTCTCGCGGCATCCGTTCATCCTGCACCAATGGTGAACAAGGATCCTTTCGATGCCCCCGACCGACCCGATGAGCCCGTCCGAGACCGTCGCCGCGTCCATCGAAGCGTCTGAATGGCTCGACGCGCCCGCCTACAGGGTGGCCAATCTGGTGTCCACCACGCTTGAACTGGCCCCGGTAACGGCGCGCAAGGTGCAGGATGCGCTGCACGGAACCTGGCTCGGACATCCCTTGCATCCTGCTTTGGCAACGCTGCCGATCGGGACGTGGACGCTGGCCTTCGGTCTTGATACCGCCGCAAGCCTTCGCCTCAACCAAAGCACGCGAGTGGCGAAGACGGCGGATATCGCGCTGCAGGTGGGCGCGGCCGGAGCCGTGGTTGCGGCGGCGTCGGGCATGGCGGACTGGCGGCAGATTCACGGCCGCGACCGGCGGACCGGGCTGGTCCATGCCGCCGTCAATGCGACCGCCTTGGGTCTGACGCTTGGCTCCCTCGCATTGCGACGGCGTGGGCGGCGTGCTCCGGCGCGTGCCCTGAGTGCCGCAGGGTGGCTGGCGTTGATGGGCGGAGCCTGGCTCGGCGGGCACATGGTCTATCGGCGCGGCGTGGGGACTGACCACGCCGACCGGTCACCCGAACCGCGCGAATACGTTCCGGTGATCGCCGCCGACGCGCTGAAGGAAGACCGTCCGGTCCGTGTCGCCGTGCCGGACCCCGCGGCCCGCGCCGAAGTGGGGATCGTCCTCGTGCGGCACCGTGGCCGCATCCATGCGATGGGATCGCGCTGTTCGCACATGGGTGGTCCGCTTGACGAGGGGTGGGTGCAGAATGGCGGCATCGTCTGTCCCTGGCACGGATCACGCTACTGCCTTGCCAGCGGACGCGTTCAGAACGGCCCGTCAACGGCCCCGCAGCCGCGCCATGCGGTGCGCGTGAGGGACGGAGTGGTGGAAATCCGCCGCCAGCAGGAGCCCGGCGACGAGGCGCTGACGCTCGATGACATGAAACGCGCCGCCGCTGCACCCATGCCAGAGGTGCCCGAGGGTGCCCGCAAGGCGGACGAGGTGCTTTTCGAACACCACGAGATGATGCGGCGGCTGTTCGAGCGGATCGCAGCGATGTCGCCCGACGACCCGGAGCGGCGGGACATGATGCGCGTTCTCGCCGGCGAGCTGGAAATACACGAGCATGTCGAGGACGAGATATTCTATCCCGCCGTCCGCGCCGTCAGCGAAGATGTCCCGGTCGCCCATGCCGAGCATCAGCAGCTTGCGGACATGCTCGCGGTGACGCTGCGCCTTGGCACGTCCTCGCCGGAGTTCGAGGCGCAGTTGCAGGCACTGCATCAGGCCGTCGATCACCATGCCAGTTCCGAAGAACACTCGATGTTCGTCGAGGCGCAACGACTGGGCGATGCGCGACTGAGAGTGCTGGGTGCGCAGATCGAGGACATGCTCGACGAGGAACGCGAGAGCCGCGCCCGCACTGCGTTCCGAAACCTGAAGACACGGCTGCTGGAAGGCCTCTGAAACCGCAGGTCCAGAGGAAGATCCACGCCCTGTGCGTCCCGGCTCCGGCCTACACGATGGCGAGGTCGTCGAAAATCAGGCCCGTCTGCACGGCGACAAAGCCGACGTCCTCGGGCTTGTGCCAGACCTCCCAGTCAGACGA
>Ga0102932_1000316_pt1 | contig 23560 bp, 18 predicted proteins | sample SalPonR1_C_D2_MG_FD_78212 | JGI IMG/M metagenome (GOLD analysis project Ga0102932, IMG submission 78212) | Salt pond soil microbial communities from South San Francisco under conditions of wetland restoration - Salt Pond MetaG R1_C_D2_MG | ecosystem: Environmental > Aquatic > Marine > Intertidal...
GAGGGCGTTGACATGATCGCCTTTGAGGGGCCAACCGAAGCAGGGCGGGCCATCCGGCAATTGACCTCCGGCCACGGCAAAACCGTCATGCTAGAGTTGGACGACACCCCGCCGATCCTTGTGTTTGACGATGCCGACATCGATTCAGCCATTGAGGGTATCGTTGACGGTTTGACAGGTGGGCGCAACACTGGCGCGGCACGCCTTTTGATACAGGAAAGCGTTTCCGAGCAAGCACTTGATGCCCTGCGCAGCCGCATGGCCCGGCTGCGGGTCGGCAGCCCGTTGGATAACAACAATGATATCGGCGCGCTGCCCGATCGGGCGCGGCGTGACGATTTGGCAGCGAGTCTGGAGCATGCGGGCGGGCAGAAATTTGTGCCGGACATGGATCTGCCCGACACCGGGGCTTTTTACCCACCAACCCTGATTTCGGGGCTATCGCCTGCCGATCCGGTGATGCAAGACGTCCTGCGCGGTCCTGTCGTGGTAGCCGATACGTTCCGCACGCAGGCCGAAGCCCTGCAAATGGCAAACGCGGCACGCTATGGCCGCACGGCCATGATCTGGACCGAGGATATCAGCCGCGCCCTGAGTGTTGCACCGAAACTCGCGGCAAGCGTGGTCACCGTGAACGGGGCCACCCTGCCCGACCCTGCTGTTCCGATGGACAGCCTGCGCGACAGCGGCACCGGCGTGATTGGCGGGCCCGAGGGGCTGTTGGCCTATACTCGGCGCACGGGGCCACGCAGCCAACACCCCGGCCAACAGAAGGCTCAGCACCACACAGCCATATCCGCCCCGCTTGAGCCAGCGGTCAAAGCGGCGCGCGGCGCCGTCAGCTGGCGCATACTGGATAGCGCCGCGCGGGCACAAACCCTGAACCGGATTGCCGAAGCCCTTTTGCAATGCGACACTGATCTCGCACAGCATACCAGCCCCCAAGAGGTGCAGGCGACGGCCGATCAAATGGTCACATTTGCCGCCCTTGCCGAGACAAGCAACGCGACCACCGCGCCCGGACGAACCTTGACACTGTGCGACCCGCTGGGGGTAATCGGTGTGCTCTACCGCCCGGATGCAACACCGCTTTTGTCGCTGATGACCACCCTCGGGGCGTTGCTGACGTCGGGAAACTGCGCCGTGGTGGCCCTATCGAAAACCGGCCCGGATCTGGGCAATCCGATTATGCGAGTGCTGGAAGATGCCGGGTTGCCAGCCGGGGTTATAACCCTGTTTCACGCGGATCTTGGCGAGCTGGCCACACCCATCGCCGGACATATGGAGATTGACGCGGTCTGGACCCTGTCCAGCCCGGAATTGAGCCGAATGATCGAACATTCAAGCGCCAGCAACTTCAAACGCGTTTTCACCGTCCATGATGGAGGGAGTGCAAAGGATCACGTTCAAGACATGCTAACCGCCGCCAGCCTGATCAAATCCGTGCGCCTGCCGGCCATGCCTTGAAAAGCACATGACCCAATAAAATGCCCGGCCCGGCACGGGGCCGACCGGACATTTGATATTGCCAAGCATTGCGCGGCGGCATCAACCCACGCTGCGTGCCTCGTCGCGAAAGTCGGTTTCGTCGGTGACTGCAAACCGACCACCCTTGAGCTTTTGCAACTTGCCTTCACGCAGAAGCTGACCAAAGCTGCGCAACCCGTCCTCGCGTGAGAAGCTGTCTTGGCTGACCTCTTTCAGCTTGCTCATTAGCATCGGGCGCGAAAACTGCGGGCGGCCTTCGACGTCGGACAGATAAGCCGCCGCCGCCTCAAGCAGAACAGGCAGGCGCGTTGCGCCCATCTGCTCGGCGAAATCTGCAAAGCCACTGTCGGTCTCAAAATCCGCAGTCTGCGCCGGGGCCAAGGCAGACGATGAGATACGGCGCGGGCGCACCGGATCGCGGGGCGTTTCTGTATCGACGCGCTGTTCGGCCACCAGTTTCAACGGTGCGGGGCGTTGTTCTTCGGGACGGGCCGAACGCGCGGCGCCGTTGGCTTGTGGGCGACGCGGGCGCACGACCTCTTGCAGGTCCGACCGATAGGGGGTGTCATCGACGCTTTTGTCGAGATCGGCACCAGCTTTCTTTTCTGCGCGCGTGGCAGCCACGGCAGCCCGCAGGTGGCGGATCACACTGCGGCGCTGGTGCGATTCAGGCTCATCCAGATGCGTGTCGGCCTTATCGAAGATGCGGTTAACATCGGTCTGCGGCTTTTGTCCGTGGTCCAATTTATCACGTCCACGCAGAGCGCTTTTGTCCTGCTCCGCGACAAGCGCGTCATCCTCTGCGGCCTGCATTCCGGCGACAGCGTCGGCGTTGTCAGGATGAGTGTCTGATGCCTCAGCGATATCATGCCGCGCGGCATCCACCTGAGGGGTGGCGTCTGTGTCCAATTCGGCCGCAACCTCGGCCAGTTCGCGCTGTAACTCGGCCTCCTCCTCGGGGGACAGACCCAAGTCTTCTTGATCAAACTCTGCACTGTCGTCATCAGAATCTTCGCCAAAGACGTTCATCGCGTCGTCTGCGTCGTCTTCTTCAATATAGCCTTTGGCCAGCGCGGCCTCGAACTCGGTTCGCTTCATCTTGACAACGCGAGCACGCAGGACTGGTTGCTCGTCGACATCCTCGGATGAATATTCTTCGTTATCAATGCCTTGAGCTGCTTCGCCATCCTCGACGGTTTCAGCTTGATCAACGACGCTTTCAGGCCCAAGACGCAACGGGGTGCTAGAACCGCCTGCCTCTTGGGGCAGATCATGCGGTTCATCCTGTTCGGGCATGGCATCGGCCAGCAACTGGGCCAGCGTATCCTCGGCCAGATCGCCAACCTCTTGCTGATGATCCGATTCGGCAGGTTCAAACGTGGCCGCGGCAGCATCGTCTTGCGTGTCGTCGTCAAAACGCGCCAGCAGGGCATCCAGACCATCGCTGTCGTCCTGCGCCTGATCCGAGTCATCATCGGCGGCCTCGTCCTCTGCTGCTTGGGTAATTTCCGCTGCATCATCCTGTGCAAGCGCATCGTCCAGATCGGCAGCGGTGGCATCGACGAAATCCTGAGCGTGCTCGTCTTCGGTATAGTCACTGTCACCATAAGCCTGATCAGAATGGGACACGACCGACCGAATGCGGCGCAGTTTCGCAGCTACGCTGTCGGACTCATCTTCGGGCTGCTCTTCAACTGCACCTGCGGCGTGTTCGGCCTCGGGGTGCGTATCCTCTTGTTCAGTCTGCGTATCTTCAGCCACTTGCACTTGTATTTCGGGCTCAGGCTCTTCCTCTGCGTAGGCTTCCTCGGGCTCAGCGGAGGTTGCGGCCTCAGGCTCGGCTTCAACCGCAGCCTCTGGCGCCGGTTGAGCCTCAATAGGCTGGCTGTCTTCCGCGACGTCGTCAGATGTATCGCCGATGGCGTCCGCCTGGGATGCAAAGTCAGCTTGCACGTCATCCTGAGCTTCAACGGCGTTCTGAACATCCTCGTCCTCGCCAAGCGCGGCCACTTCAGGAGAGACGCGATCCGTTTCGGCTGTGTCCGTCACATCTTGGGCGGCATCGTGCATCTCGGCTTGCGCGTGCTGCTTTGCGGGTGCGTCAATTTCGGGCTTTTCCGCAGCCTCTTGCACTTTGGGTGCGGGCGCGTCTTTGGCGGGCTGCTGTTGCGGGGCGTGCGCCGCGGCCAGGCCAGCCAAAGCGGGGGCATCCCCGGCGCGCAACACGATTTTGCCCTCGTTTTCATGAGCCTCCACGCGGCGCGCAATCTCACGTTCGGCGATACGGGCCAACATATCGGCATCGGGCGTCGGTGGTTCGGCGCCGAAATATCGATCATCCGCCGCAAGATCACGGAAATATTCGGCAATCGCCTTCATCGTGTCGAAAGACTCGTCGAATCCTTCCAGCGTGCACGAAAAGGTGCCGTAAGACACCGTGAGAATTTTACTTGTGTTTACCATTAGAATGCTCGCTTTACTTTGCCTGCGACGCTCTTGTTTACCATCCCGCAAGCGTCGAAAGCGGCCCGATTCTTGGAATTTTACAGTATCATTTTATGGTAAGAATGTGATTTGTTTCCAAAATAGGCGTTAATCGCGGGGCTTCTAGATGATTGTTGACGAAAAAAGGCCTGTTACCCTTGTTGGCGGCGCCGATGTCACCGAAATCACTCTAAGCCGGGCGCGTGCATTGGCCCCGGTGGTGGTCGCTGCGGATGGCGGCGCTGATGCGGCGTTGATTAACCATACCATACCGCAGGCCGTGATCGGTGACTTCGATTCGCTCAGTGATTGGGCGCGGGGACAGTTGCCTGACTGCGCCTTGCATCCGATTCCCGATCAGGACAGCACTGATTTCGACAAATGCCTGCGCAACATCCGCGCGCCTTTGATTATCGGCGTGGGATTTTCCGGCGCACGGCTGGATCATCAATTGGCCGCTTACAATACGCTGGTGCGCCACCCGCATCGCCGCTGCATTCTTCTGGGCACCGAGGAACTGGTATTTCTGGCTCCACCCGAATTACGGATGGACGTGCCCAAGGACTGCGCCGTGTCGTTGTTTCCCTTTGGCGCGGTCGAGGGGCAATCGGACGGGCTGAAATACCCGATTGGCGGGGTGAATTTCGCGCCCGATGGCCGGGTCGGCACATCAAACCACGCCACTGGGCCGATCAGCCTGTCAGTGACTGCACCCAAGATGTTGGTGATCTTGCCACAAACCATGCTTGAAATCGCGTCCGCGGCCTTGATGAACACACGCTCAGATTGGTCCCTAGGCTGACTTAGACCGGCGGCAGCGGACGCCGACGAATGCTTTGCAGACGCTCGCGCGCGAACACATAAAGCCCCGAGCCGACGATAATCGCGATCCCGACCCATGTCAGCGCATTGGGAAAATCACCAAACCACCAATATCCCACTGCCGTGGCGGCGACGATTTCCAGATATTGCAACGGGGCAACCGTGGCCGCCGGGGCCAGCCGCACCGAAAAACTGATGAACAGATGCGACACGGTGGACAGCAGCCCGACGGCCAACAGCGTCCAGACAGCAAAACCATGCGGCATCGCCGGATCCAGCAGGGCATTTCCGGTGCCATCAAAGGCAAACAACAACGGCCCGATGATCACCATCGCCGCAAGCGCGGTGTAAGCTTGCAAGGTGATCGGGTGGGTGGCGCGGGCCATGTTGCGCGTCATCACCATATAAAGCGCAAAGCACAGCGCCGTGCCCAAGGGGAACAGCGCCACCAGCCCCAGATCCTGAAAACTGGGTTGGATCACGAAAACCGCGCCACCAAAGCCCACCATACAAGCCACGATCCGGCGCCAGCCCACCTCCTCGCCCAGCAAAAGACCCCCCAGCAGGGTTAGGATAAACGGCTCAACAAAGAAAATCGCGATGGCATTGGCAATCGGCATATAGCGGATAGCGGTGAAAAACAGGCCCGTGGCCACCACGATCAGGACGGCGCGCATCATATGCAGGCCCAATTCGCGCAGGCTGGGGCGATGCGCCATGCGCAGGGCCAACGCCAAGGGCAACAGACACAGCGCCTGAATACCAAAGCGAAACGCCAGTATTTCCATCACCGGGATGTAATCGGGCGTAGCCTTGGCAAAGGCGTCCATGATGGGCGCAATAGCCGCAAAGGCGATCATGCATAAGATGCCCAGCAGGACACGATCGTTTTGTTGGGTCATGGGGCACTCCACCTTTTGGGTGTCCCTAGGCTTAGGGGGTGCGCCAACCCCGCGTCCAGACCAAATGCGACACGCTGGTGGACCCTAGCAATTTGGCACGTTCACCGCCAAGCCGCCCAACGAGGTTTCCTTGTATTTCTCGCTCATGTCGGCCCCGGTCTGGCGCATGGTTTCAATACAGGCATCCAGCGGCACCAGATGCGTGCCGTCACCGCGCATGGCAAGACTGGCGGCGCTGACCGCCTTGATCGCGCCCAAACCGTTGCGTTCAATACAAGGCACCTGCACCAATCCTTTGACCGGGTCGCATGTCATGCCCAAGTGATGCTCAAGCGCGATTTCGGCAGCGTTTTCGATTTGCGCGGGCGTGCCGCCCAACACAGCGGCCAGGCCCGCCGCACCCATCGCCGAAGCGCTGCCCACCTCGGCCTGACAGCCCGCTTCGGCGCCCGAGATCGAGGCGTTGTATTTCACCAGCCCGCCGATGGCCGACGCGGTCAGCAGGAAATCTTCGATCTGCGCCTCGGACGCGCCGGGGACATGCTCTAGCCAATACTTGACCACCGCAGGCACAACCCCCGCCGCACCATTGGTGGGCGCGGTCACTACCTGGCCACCGGCGGCGTTTTCCTCGTTCACGGCCATGGCGTAAAGGCTGATCCAGTCATTGATCTTGTGCGGGGCTTGCAGGTTGGTGCCGCGTTCGGCCATCAGAGCATCGCGGATGCCCTTGGCACGGCGGCGCACCATCAGACCACCGGGCAGTTCGCCATCTGTGTGCATACCGCGTTCGATGCAATCATCCATCACCTGCCAGATGCGCGCCACGCCTGACGCCAAGTTTTCCGGCCCGCCGCGCGAAATTTCGTTGGACTTTTTCATCTGCGCAATGGTCTTGCCCGAGCGTTCGGCCATGTCCAGCATTTCAGCGGCAGATTTGAATGGATAGGGCACCGGATCGCCTTCGTCGGTGTTGCGGCCTTGGGCCAACTCGGACTCGGTCATCACAAAACCGCCGCCGATGGAATAATAGGTTTCCTGTAAGATCACGTCGCCTTGGGCGTCGGTGGCCATCAGGACCATACCATTGGCGTGGCCCGGCAAGTTGGGGCCGAAATCGAATATCAGGTCGTCCTTGGGGTGAAATGCCAACTCTGGCAAACCCGGCGGGCGCACACTGTGCGTTTCGCGGATCTGCGTCAGCGTTTCTTCGGCTTTGTCATGGTCATAATCTTCGGGCCTGAACCCAGACAGACCAAGTATCGTGGCGCGGTCGGTGGCGTGGCCCACCCCGGTAAACGCCAGCGAGCCGTGCAATGACCCGCGCACGCCATGCGCCTCGAACGGGGCGGCGCGCATTTTGTCCAAAAACTGCGCCGCAGCCACCATCGGCCCCATCGTGTGCGAGGATGACGGGCCAATCCCGATCTTGAACATCTCGAAAACCGAAAGAAACATCTGAACCTTCCTGTCAGTGGTCGCGCTCTGACAGGCGGACCTTGGGGCGTTATGACGCAGAGTGGCAGGCCTGCCGCATGCAAAAGCGACCCCGTTGGCAAAATCTGCGCCACACCCGCCAATGTCGGGGGGATAGTGCGGAAATTCAACGGGTTTATGGGATCAGGTCGCGCTGCCCTCGGGCGGGTCAGGCAGGCAGGGCGCGCTAAACGGTGTTGGGCCCAGCCCCTCGGTCAGAATGGCGGCGCGGGTGCTGTCGCGGTCCTCTAGCGCAAGTGCCATGGCGCGCAGGCGCGGCCATTGGGCAAGGTTGAACCAATCGGTTTCCCCCTGCGGGTAAAGGGCCGCCCAGCGCAAGATCGGACCAAGGTAAAGGGCAATCACCGTCGGCGCAGCCCCATCGAACAACGCAGGCACATCACCTGCGGCCTGTTCAAGCGTTGTCAGGTGGCGCGCAATTTCACCGTGCATGTGGATGCGCATGCGGGCTTGCGCCGCCGCCTCGGACCCGATGTAGCGCTCGGGGTGAAAGGTCATCTGCAGGGCGGGGTGCAGCGTGTTGGACACGAAAAACAACCATTTCAATGCCGCAGCACGCCCCGAATCGTGGACGGATGGCATCAAAGCGCTGTGTCGATCCGCCAGCCATAACAGAATCGCACCAGTTTCAAAAATTGAGCCATCGGGGGTTTCAAGCACTGGGATCAACCCGTTTGGATTAAGCGCGCGATAGGCGGGGCTTTCGTGTTCGCGCGCGGCGCGGTTGACCAGAGCGGTCACATACGGCTGGCCCATCTCCTCCAGCGCAAGGCGGATAATGAGCGAGGCATTGTCGGGCGCATAATGCAGGCGAAAGGGCTGTGTCATGGGCGTAGCTTATCGCTCGAAAGGCCGCGTGCCAGCCTGAAAACGACACCCATGCGCCGCGCAGGCCCTTTGCCTCTCGCACCCGGCGCTTAACTTGCCTATAACCGGGGCCGGAACCAACGGGGAGTCGCTGCCATGACTGGGGAATTGTCACCCATCGACAAAGCCAAATTCGTCGCCGCCAAGCGGTCTGTTGATTATGTCGAAGATGGCATGCGTGTGGGCCTTGGGACAGGCTCAACCGCGGCATGGATGGTGCGCTGTCTGGGTGAGTTGGTGCGCGATCAGGGCCTGAAGATCAAGGGCGTGCCCACCTCAACCCGCACCGCCGAACTAGCCCGCGACGTCGGGATCGAAGTGATCAGTCTGGACGAGGCCAAATGGCTGGACCTGACCATCGACGGCGCTGATGAATTTGATGCCAACCTGAACCTGATAAAAGGCGGTGGTGGGGCGCTGTTGCAGGAGAAGATCGTTGCAACCGCAAGCGACCAGATGATCGTGATCGCCGATATCGGCAAAGAGGTTGAAACGCTGGGCGCGTTTCCCCTGCCGGTCGAGGTGATCCCGTTCGGCTGGCAGACCACCAAATCGCTGATCGAGGAAATGCTGATCTCGATGGATGTGCTGGGCCGCGATGCATCGCTGCGGATGAACGGCGACCGGCCCTTTGTAACCGATGAAGGGAATTATATTCTTGATCTGCATCTGGGGCGCATCGGCAAGGCCAATCAATTGGCGATGGTGCTGAACCAGATGCCGGGCGTCGTGGAAAACGGCCTGTTCATCGACATCTGCGATGTGGTGATCCTTGGCTATGGCGAGGGGCGCGTCGAAACCCGCGACATCAACGAAGGCACCGTTGAAGAGGACAAGCTGGATTTCCTTGAATCCGACAACCTGTTCACCGACCTGCAAGACTGACACGAAGAACCGACAAAAGGGGCGGACATGGCATTTGACTACGACCTTTTCGTGATTGGCGGCGGCTCGGGCGGGGTGCGCGCGGCGCGTGTCGCGGCGCAGGGCGGGGCCAGGGTGGCGCTGGCCGAAGAGGACCGCTACGGCGGCACCTGTGTGCAGCGCGGCTGCGTCCCGAAAAAGCTGATGGTGTTCGCCAGCGAATACCCCGGCCACATGGAAGATGCGCAGGCCTATGGCTGGACGGTGCATGCCGGTGGCTTCGACTGGCCCGCTTTTCGGGGCAAGCTGCACAGCGAACTGGATCGGCTTGAAGGCGTCTATCGCAACATTCTGGGCAATGCCGGGGTGCAAACCTACGATGCCCGCGCCACCGTGGCCGATCCGCACACCGTGGCCCTGTCCACCGGCGAGACGTTCACCGCCAAGCATATCCTTGTCGCCACCGGCGGCTGGCCCATGATGCCCGATTTGCCGGGCGCTGAATACGCCCTGACCAGCAACGAGGTTTTCCATCTAGAAGATTTACCGCGCTCGATCCTGATTGTCGGCGGCGGCTATATCGCCAGCGAATTCGCCTGCATCCTGAACGGCCTTGGCGTACAGGTGACGCAATATTACCGCGGCGCGCAAATCCTGCGCGGCTTCGACGAAGAGGCGCGCGGCCTGATCGCCGACGAGATGATCCAGAACGGTGTCGATTTGCATTTGGGCTGCAACATTGTCGAAATGGAAAAGCGCGAAGGCGGGTTTTGGGTCAAGGCCACCAACGGCGATGAGCGTTTGTTCGATCAGATCATGTTTGCCACCGGGCGGACGCCCAACACCACCGGGCTTGGGCTTGAAGAGGCCGGTGTCAAACTGGGCCGCAAGGGTGAAATCGTGGTCGACGACTACAGTCAGACCAGCGTGCCGTCGATCTATGCCATCGGCGACGTGACCGACCGGGTCAACCTGACCCCAGTGGCGATCCGCGAAGGCATGGCCTTTGTCGATACGGTTTTCAATGGCAACCCAACGCCAGTGGATCACGCACTGATTCCAACCGCGATTTTCACCCAACCGGAATTCGGCACCATCGGCCTATCGGAAGAAGAGGCGCGCGAGCAAGAACCTGTTGAGGTCTACGCCACATCGTTCAAACCGATGCAGCAAGCTTTTGCAGGCCGGGCCGACCGAGTGCTGATGAAATTGATCGTATCCGAGGCCAACCGCAAAGTTCTGGGCTGTCATATCGTCGCGCCGGGAGCGGGCGAAATGATCCAACTTGCCGGGATTGCCGTAAAAATGGGCGCCACAAAAGAGGATTTCGACCGCACGGTCGCGGTCCACCCAACCATGTCCGAAGAATTGGTCACAATGCGCGAACCGGTGCGCAAAGCTTGATTTTTCGGACATGCTGCACAGTTTAGAAACAACGCCTTGTGTGATACGCGGGGCGAAAGGTCAGTAAAGGGAAAGATATTCATGGCTGGACAGTCTGGCGGCCCTTGGGGCGGCGGCGGTAACTCAGGCGGCGACGGGGATGACGACCGCCGTGGCAATCGAGGCGGGCAGCGTCCCCCCGAAGGCGGGCCGCAAATCCCCGAAATAGACGAACTGGTGCGCAAAGGCCAAGATCAGCTGCGCGTGCTGATGGGCGGCCGCGGTGGCGGCGGCAACGGCGGCGCAGGAGGTGGCGGTGGCGGGCCAAGCATTGGCCGCGGCGGCATTGTGCTGGGCTTGATCATCGCAGCGGTCCTTTGGGCCGCGGCCAGCTTTTACACAGTCAAACCCGAAGAACAGTCGGTTGAACTGTTCCTTGGCGAATATTCATCAACCGGGCAACCGGGCCTGAATTTTGCACCATGGCCGCTGGTCACCCATGAAGTGATCAATGTCACCTCGGAACGGACCGAAGATATCGGTCAAGGTCGCGGAAGCTCAAATGACGGGCTGATGCTGACCACCGACGCCAACATCGTCGATATCGACTTTCAGGTGGTGTGGAATATCAATGATCCCGCCAAACTGTTGTTCAACATCCGCGATCCGCAGTTGACCGTGCGCGCCGTGTCCGAGTCTGCCATGCGCGAAATCATCGCTGCCTCGAACCTCGCGCCGATCCTTAACCGTGATCGTGGGCTTATCGCAGACACCGCGCGCGAAAACATCCAAGGCACGCTGGACGACTACGAAAGTGGCATCACGATCGTGCGTGTGAACCTTGATACAGCGGACCCACCACGCGAAGTGATCGACGCCTTCCGCGAAGTTCAGGCCGCTGAGCAAGAACGCGACCGCCTGCAACGTCAGGCCGATGCCTACGCCAACCGCGTTCTGGCCGAAGCCCGTGGTGAGGCGGCACAGGTGCTTGAATCCTCGGAAGGGTACCGCGCCCGCGTGGTCAACGAAGCCATCGGTGAGGCCAGCCGCTTTATTGCTGTGGCGCAGGAATTCAATCGCGCACCCGAAGTCACGCAGCGCCGCCTGTATCTGGAAACGATCGAGCGCACGCTTGGCCAATTGGACAAGGTGCTGATCGACGAAACCAGTGGCTCGGCGAATGGCGGTCAGGGCATCGTGCCTTACCTGCCCCTGAACGAATTGCGCCGTGGTAGCGGCGCATCCTCCAACACCAACACCGGAGGCGCGAACTGATGCGTAAATCCGCACTTCTTCTGCCGATCGCCGTAGTCGCCGTAATCGGTGTGCTGTCGTCGCTGTTTATCGTAGACGAGCGTGAAAAAGCGCTTGTTCTGCAATTCGGTCAAATCCGTCAGGTTGTCGAAGAACCGGGTCTTGGGTTCAAGATTCCAATCATTCAGGAGGTGGTGAAATACGACGACCGGATCCTGTCGTTCGATACCGACACCATCGAGGTGACGCCGTCGGATGACCGCCGCTTGGTTGTGGACGCCTTTGCGCGCTACCGCATCACCGATGTGGTTCAATTCCGTCAGGCCGTGGGCGTGGGTGGCATTCGCGCTGCCGAAGATCGCCTGTCGTCGATCCTGAACGCACAAATCCGCGAGGTTCTGGGTGCCGATCAGGTCACCTCGGATACGATCCTGTCACCGCAGCGGGGCGATTTGGCCCGCCGCATTCGCGGACAAGCGCGCACCAGCGCCGAGAGCCTTGGGTTGGAAATCGTCGATGTTCGCCTGAAGCAAACCAACCTGCCACAACAGAACCTTGATGCCACCTTTGCGCGGATGCGGGCCGAGCGTGAGCGTGAGGCCGCAGACGAGATCGCACGCGGTAACGAGGCGGCACAGCGCGTGCGCGCCGCCGCCGACCGGACCGTGGTTGAAACCGTATCCAAAGCCGAGCGTGAGGCCGAGATCACCCGAGGTGAAGCCGACGCTGAACGGAACCGGATTTATGCCGAGTCTTTCGGGAAAAACCCCGATTTCTTCGCATTCTACCGGTCGCTATCGGCATTGGAACGATCGCTTCAGGGTGACAACTCGACACTGGTCTTCTCGCCCGACAGCGAATTCCTGTCCGAGATGTTCAGCTCGATCCGCGCCGATGGCCTGCGTGAGGTTACGCTGGAGGATATCGATATCGACCGCCTGCGCGAAATGGCACCCGAGTTGGAAATCTCGCCCGATCTGCCCGAAGCCGAACGTCAACGGCTTGAGGAAGAGGAAGCGCAACAGAACGCAGCCGAGCAAGAGAACGGCGCAGAGGCGACCAATTGATCGAAACACTGCTTCTGGCTCTTGGGCTGGTGCTGATTGTGGAGGGGCTGGTCTATGCACTGGCCCCTTCTCTTTTGGAACAAATCCTTGCCGCGCTATCGCAATTGTCCATTGACCAAAGAAGGCTTTTAGGGCTGGCGTCACTGGCGGTGGGCCTTGTGATGGTCTGGGCCGCAAAGCAGCTTGGCGCTTGATTTTCCGTTCACTACGCATTCACATGCGCGTGACAAAGTGTTGTGAACTTTGCGTTCTTGCAAACACTACCTAAGTAGGATGCATATAAAAGACATCGCATCGGAACCGCTTGGTGCGGCCTATTCGGACAAAGGCAAGGAGACGTGACCGTGACAGCCCAATCCGCCACCCTTTCAAAAACCAACCCCGGTGCCTTGCGCGCGCTGTGGCTGACGGCGCTGACCATGGCGCTGGTCATCGCGCAGGCGATCAGCGCCCAAGCCCGGCCCGAAAGCTTTGCCAATCTGGCCGAAAAGGTCAGTGAAGCTGTCGTCAACATCACCACCTCGACCGTTGTGGCCCAAGGCACAGGCCCGGCCCCAATGGTTCCCGAAGGCTCCCCATTCGAGGATTTCTTCCGTGAATTTCAAGATCGCAATGGCCAAGGCGACCGGCCGCGCCGCACCTCGGCGCTTGGGTCGGGGTTTGTGATCTCGGAAGACGGATTTGTCGTGACGAACAACCACGTTATCGAAGCCGCAGATGAAATTATCATCGAATTTTTCTCGGGCGAGGAACTGACGGCCGAAGTGATCGGCACCGACCCCAAAACCGATATCGCCCTTCTCAAAGTGGAAACCGATCAGCCGCTGCCCTTTGTCAGCTTCGGCGACAGTGACACCGCCCGCGTCGGCGATTGGGTCATGGCGATGGGCAATCCGCTTGGTCAGGGCTTCTCGGTCTCCGCCGGGATCGTATCGGCCCGCAACCGGGCGCTATCGGGCACCTATGACGACTACATTCAAACCGACGCCGCTATTAACCGTGGCAACTCGGGCGGCCCGCTGTTCAACATGGACGCTCAGGTTATTGGCGTGAACACCGCGATCCTGTCGCCCACCGGCGGGTCAATCGGGATCGGGTTCTCGATGGCGTCGAACGTGGTGACCCGTGTTGTCGATCAGTTGAAAGAATACGGTGAAACCCGTCGCGGTTGGCTGGGTGTGCGCATTCAGGACGTTACCGATGACGTGGCCGAAGCCATGGAACTGGAAGAGGTGCGTGGTGCATTGGTCACTGATGTCCCCGAAGGCCCCGCCGCAGAAGCCGGCATGGAAGCCGGGGACGTGATCCTTTCCTTTGACGGCAAACCCGTCGCGGATACCCGCGGACTGGTCCGGCAGGTTGGCAACACCGAGGTTGGCAAAACCGTGCGGGTCGTGGTGTTCCGTCAGGGCAAAACGCAAACCCTCAAGGTGACTCTTGGCCGTCGCGAAGTGGCTGAGGGTGCCGTACCCACCGCACAACCCGGTGCCGACACACCGGAAGAACCCAGCAGCGCCAACATGATGGGCCTCACCCTCAGCCCGCTAAACCCCGAGCTGCGCGGCCAGCTTGAGCTGGACGATGGCGCGATGGGTCTGGTTGTCACCGATGTCGACAACCTGTCAGACGCCTACGAAAAGGGTGTGCGCGCCGGGGACCTGATCACCGAAGCGGGCCAGCAAAAAATCGCGTCAGTTTCAGATCTTGACGATCGGGTGGCCGAGGCCCAAGAGGCAGGCCGCACGTCGATCCTGTTACTGGTGCGCCGCGCCGGCGAGCCACGCTTTGTGGCCTTGCCAATCGACAGTGACGACTGATTTTCACGAAAACACCTCATGACAAGGGCGCCCAAGCGGGCGCCCTTTCTATGTCTGGTCATGGCGCTACACGCTTTTGCGGAGTTCTGCAAAAGCTGGGTGCGCGGTGCCCTCATCTGTGCGCGCGGTTTGGGCCCCATCACCGCACAACCGCCACACGCCACGCCAGGAAACTGGCACAGCACGGCAAAACACGCCTGCCTCTAGGGCAAATCGTCCAACATCATCGGGTAAACGAGGCCGCCCGCCGACGCCCCGACGCCCAGATAATCAACCCATTGATCGGTTGACGCATTGTATCTGCGATAGCGCTCGATTTTCTCGTACAGCTCGTTCACCACTGTCTGCTGCTCAGAGATCGACATGCGCACCCAGTCATCCTCGGTGATGGCCATGATCCGGGATTTATAGGGCAGGTCTTCGATGAATTCCGATACATTCACAGCGTCAGCCAATGTTGGGTCCGAGCGGCGCGAGACCTTGTCGGGCCGACGGCTCATATCTGCAGCCGCCCCAAGAACCTGACCGAAAAAGTCATCGGGGTTGATGACGTTTTCTTCGGCCTTTTCAATGATGATGCGCAGCGCTTCATCAAGGTTGCTCAATTCTGCCTTTGTCAGCAAAAGGCGAATGGACAAAGGTTTCAGGCCGGGCCGCGCGAAATCTCGGTCGGCAACCACCGCCTCGAACACATCCGGTGCCTTGGACCCACGTGAGCGGCCAAGATATTCCAGCTGCATCGTCCGGCCCGCCGCCCGAAAGGCCTTGGTATCCTCATCAATGATGCCGTCATCCTCGGCAAAATCGCGGGGGTCTTGGCCTCCGCGAAACCGGTTGACCTGATCGGCCACAATCTGGCCAAGCTGACGCGCCTTGGCCTGATATTCCTCACGGTCCCCGTTTTCGATCGGAAAATACAGTGGCGGAACGTTGGGCTGGCGGGTCAATTCACGATAGGCGGCTTCGGCCCGGTCGTGATCATTGGCCCCTTGCGGTGTTCGCAAATGCATCACCGCGACCGCCCCGTTGATCTTTTCCCGCACCAACGTCCCAAGACCCTTGGCGCTCAGGCGGGTCTTTGAATAGCCATCATCGGCCTCGCGGGGGCTTGCATCGGTCACCAGCACGATAAATTTTGCCCCGAATGGCGACCAGTCCATGGCCTGCAAGGCGTGTTCGATGCCTGCATAGCTGTCTTCGCGAAAATTCCGGCTGGATGAGCCTGCCTCGGTCATGCGCGCGATACCATTCAGGAACGCGGTCGAATCAAACCCGGAATTCAGGTCTACGAATGTCTGAACATCATAGCCAAGGCCGGGCGCTGCCTGCAGGTTGTCGCGGAAGCCGATCAACCCAAACGACACCGCCTCTTCTGCTCCGGTCCGCCTGACGCCTTCATACACCTCTTCCAAGGCGGCTTGCGTTCTTCGGATGAAAGGTTCCATTGAAATGGTCGTGTCAACGACGAACACAACCCCGGCCCGAAAGGCGCTTTGCGCATCTTCCGGCGCGGCATCACCCACCGGGTCATTTTCGATTGGAGCATCACCCGGTTGCGCTCGGGCGACCGCGACCTTCAACAGATTCACAAACGATCCGTTTTCAAAAATGGCTTCCTCGGTTTCAAGGATCGGCATCACATACAGATTGTCACGCAGATTGACGGCATCGCGCGGCCCCAAGGCCACGACACGCTCGGACTGACCGTTGCCCGCCTCAGTCGCTTCCGCTTCTTCGCGCAGCTCTTGGGCGGAACGGCCCGGTGCCTCGCTTTCGACCACATCATAAATTGCGTCGTAGTCTGAAAAGAACAATGTTCGGTCCAAATTCGCACTGGTTTGCAGGGTGGCCACGATATTCTGGCGCCATGGCGTGACAGTGTTTGCAGGAAGCCAGAACAAGCCTTCACCATTGTCCCCGCGCCCGACATGCAGCCACTCTCCGCTTTCGGCGTAAACATAAAGCGGTTGCAAGGGGCGCAATTGGCCGCTGCCGCTGCCGTCAGGTGCATCGAACATCGCGGTGCTGTCTCGGACAAGAACGCGTTTGAACAATGTATCCTTGCCGTCCATCAGCAACGGGCGATCGGCGGCGCTTGCAGGCGATGTCCAGAAAAGCGCGCCCATCAGGCCAGTCAAAGCGACGGTTCGCAGCATGTGTGCAGCACGGGCAATCATCACAAGTCTCCTTTCAGTCAGCCAAACGCGAAAGCGCCTGCGCAGCAGTTTCAGACCCTAGATCAGCAGCCCGCTGATAATGTCGCTTGGCCGCTGCGGGATTGGCGCGCGGAAACGGAGAGCGCGCGGTGTCATGGGTTGCCGGGTCATACATTTCCGCAATCATGATATTGGCCCGGATGCGGATGTCGGTAGCTTGGCTGTCATCACCAGACAGGGCCATCAAAGCCCCGAATGCAGCATTCAGGTTTTCCGCGCCCGAAGCCGCGATCAGGTTTTCAGCCTCGGCCAAAGGATCGTTGGATTGCGCCGCGTCTTGGGCAAGCGCGGCCTGCTTGGTGCTGGCACCAGAGGTCGTACTGGCCCCCGGGCCCATCAGGAAAAACCACGCCGCCCCGCCCGCGACGATCACAAGCCCGGCAATCAACGCCACAACCGTTGAGGCGCGTCCGCCGGTGTCAGGCTTGCTGTCGCGGGCATCGGGTGCTGGTATCCTATCCTTGGGTCCATCCGTGCGCTGTGCCCCGGCTTTCTCAGCCGCCAATGCCTTGCGCACAAGGGCCAGAGGATCAGCAGGGCGCAACGATGGATCGGCCCGCAAGAACGCTTCCAGCACGCCGCGAAGGTTGCGCGACACGCGATCATCGCGGATTTTGATATCTTCGCGGCGGTCGTCAATCGCAGCCCAGCCCTTGCCATCGCCGGGCACGGTCAGTCCCGCGCACCGCATCAAGACCAAACCCAACGCATAAATATCTGTCGCAGGGGTGATCCGATTGTCGAAAAGTCCCAATTGCTCGGGCGCGCAGTATCTAAGCTTGCCGGCAAAGTCGCTGCCCAAGATCGATTTATCGGTGCCCACAGAATCTGAGGCCAGCCCAAAATCAATGAACTTGGCTTGGGAAACATCCTCATCAGGCACCAAGATATTATCCGGCGCGACATCGCGGTGCACGATGCCAAGCGCATGGATGGCCGCCAATCCAGAACACAGCCGCTCGGCAAGTTTCAACACATCCTCCGATGCCAACCGCGCGCCCTTGTCGAGGTAATACAGAAGTGGCTTGCCTGATAGATACTCCATCACCAGATACAGTTTGCCAGACTTGTCCTGCAAAGTCGTTTCATAGCGCACAACCGCATCATTCTGGACCGTCCGCAGCAGGCTTGATTCCCTACGAAACAAGTCAACCGCGCGGGAATTGCGCGCAAACTCGGGCGTCATGACCTTGATCGCCACAGGGTGTTCCGCCGCCGTATTGGTGCCCCGAAACGTCGCGCCCATCCCGCCTTCGCCCAACAGGCTGTCGATGCGATACGTGTCTTGGATCATGTCGCCGGGTTTCAGACCCAGAACGCTTTTTTCCATCTGTCTAACTCCATCGGGATGTGAACAAGATCATCAGCGCCGGGCCGATTTGCGCAAACTGATTGCCGCATGCTTGGTAAATTCACGAATATCCATGATCTGAAAACAAATGCCCGCAAACACAAAAGACATCGTAACGCCGAAAACAATGGTCAGAAAACCACCAATCACAGCCCAAATGTCAAAGCTGTTGAGCGCGCCACCATAGCGAATGATCATTGCGCCGGAAAAACACGAACTAAGGATGAAAAATCCAGTCGTGATCCAGATCAGCATGGGCAAGGCGTTGTTCAGCATATCTCGCATAGGTCATCCTTTTTGGCTTTTTGGTCTCGTCTCAATCGCTTGCCTGATCGACGGCGATGTTTTGTATATCCAGTGCAATCAAATCGACATCCGACTGGCCGGCTGCCCGACGCGCAGCAAGGTGGGTCGACATCAGCCCAAGGCACTGCGCGCGTCGCGCGCCTTCGGCTTCAACCTCGGTTCGGATAAATTTGGTTTGCTTGTCCAGCAAGGCGCGTGAGTAATCCTCGGACAGCCCTTCGATCAGGTTGGCATATTCCACCACATTCGCCATTGCCTTGCGTTCCAATCCGACCAGCTTATCTTGTGCCTCGCGCTTGGCCTCAAGCACCTGCTGCAAAAAGGCCTCATCGCCCGCGCGGCGCGCCTCGTCCTCAAGCTCAGCCAGATCATGCTGTATGGTCAGCGCGGCGGCGACGGCGTTCAGATACCGTTGCACCGCTTGATCACAGACCAGAACCGCGGAATTCAATATCAGGCGAATGGATTTGTCGCGCAGGGTGTTGCGCGCCACCTGCCCGCGTTGGATTGTGGATTTTATAGCCTCCAGCCGACTTTTATCACGTTCGGATCCGGCCGAGTCGCGCATCGCATCCAACAGGGCAATCACCTCTTCTTCGGAGGACGCCGTGCTTAGGGCCGGGTCAGGCTTGGCAAGCTCTTGAAGGCTGTTGTTCAGCGCGTCGGCTTGCGCAGGCGATGTGATGGCCAGTCCGGCCACAACCAACCGCGTCGCCGCGAACCTGTCCTGCGTCGGCTCGTTCGAGATCACATCAAATGGCGGAAGTTCGTCACGGGTTGCGCTGGTAATGGACGCCAAAGGCGTGCGCGCATCGCCCCCACGCTTGACCAAACCACCGGCCTGCCCATGCTGGCGCCCGTGACGGATCAGCGAAAACGGCGTGCCGACAATTTCGGCGGCATTGCCAAGCATGTCGTGCAGCCCCAAAGGGTTGCCCTCTAGCGACCCGATCACCTGCACCCGTCCCGCAGCACTGTCCGATCCGCCATGCGCGATATATTCACTAAGCTGTCGGCCATCGGGAATGGGCGGTCTGGTCTTGCGAAACAGAGCGCTTTCGACGGCCATGCCCCCACGGGCGGCAAATTCCCATTCCTCTTCCGTTGGCAAGCGCAGATAGGCCCGTGTTTCCCCCGCTTGCGGCAGGGCTGCGGCGGCATTCTGCATCAGCCAGAGGCTATAGGCCTGCGCAAAGCTTTCGTACTCCAGCTTTGTCTGGCCCAGTTTGGGCAAAAACGCTCGCCTGCGTGGGGTTTTGTCCGGACATCCCGACATCACGACATCATATTGGGCTTCGGCCAATTCATATTTGGCCATATAGAAATACCCCTTGGTCGGACTGCCATCGTCCGAGAAGGCGCCCGAGACATAAGACCGCCAAACACCGTTCAGATAGGGCCGGTCATCCCCTTCCTGCCCCAAGGTCACCGGCACATCGCCAATCGCGCCATCCACGTTTGGAGTGGCAACCTTGCGAAACGCCATCGCACCGCCACAGGGCATAGGCAGGATCAGATCATCATCGGCAGGCTTGGGGTTGTAATAGCTTTCACGCCATTCAATGCCGGCGGTTTCAGCCTTTGCCGGGGCCATAAAGCTCAGGCTGGCGCAAATCGCCAAGGCTGCCGTGAAGATTGGCAATCGCTTGATGAGTCTTTGGTCATCCATGGCGCAACACCTCTGCTTTCTCAATTCCCTTGACGGCCCAAATGGCCCAGCCCGACGCTGTGAAGGCGGTGAGCAGTCCGACACCACAGGTCGCGATCAGATCTTGCAGGTCCAATGTGGCAATCGCGTTTCCCGTGGACTCGGAAAACATACTATTGATGATGAATGTGGCCGGCATGACCAGACAAAATGTCAGGAAAATACCGGCCATGACCAATATCAGCCCCTGACACACGGGAATCAGAGTGCTGCCACGGCGTGTCAGCCCAAGCAGCCGCAATAGGCTGAAGGCAATACGCTGACGTTCAACAGCACCGCGTAAATTAGCCGCCATCGACGCCCAGAATCCGGCGGCGGCCAAAATTGCGACACCGGTGTAAAGCAGGTTCAGATTGTCGCGAAAGGCCAGCAACAAGGCCGCGTTTTGGGCGCGTAAGCGGGTTGTGATCCCTTGCGCCTCCAGCCAAGCCCGAAGCCCTTTCAACTGGTCAAGCTCTTTGGCGTAAAGCCTGAAACTGGCGTAGGCCTCGGGGGCGGGGCGGTCTTCAATCCATGTGGCGGCGGTGATCGTAGCATCATCGCGGAACCGCTCGATCGCCAACAGATCGGGCAGCGACAAAAACAAAGCATCCCGACCATACATTTCCTCTGGAACGAGGCCCAGCACCTCCAGCTCACGGCGGGCCAACTCTTCCCGGCCATCAATCTCACGGCCAATCAAAAGCTCAAGCATGGCACCGGCGCGCAGGCCGCCCAACGCATCGGACAAAGCGGCGCTGACATAGACCTTGCCGGGGCTGATCGGCGCCTGCGCCGTGATCAACGGATCACCCGCGGCACTTGGCACAAGCGGCACAGCGCGTTCCAACTGGCGGTTGCCCATGTTTTGAACGGCATCTGCCGATGCATTGATTGACCGTGTGGCCGGCATGACAAACTCAACATCAGCGCGCGCAGCAAGCGTATTGAAAAAATCCTGATCATGTCGTCCGGCCCCGACCGCCAGAATTTCACGGTTCGACGGGTCTTCGACCAGACGGCCAACCATCGTGCCGATCACACCGTTTTTCAGGGCCAGAACGATCAAAAGGGGTGCCAAAACGCCCACCAAAGCGGCAATGAAGCACACCGCAGCCTGCCAGTCGTGGCGCAAGTCTTTGAGGGCAAGCGTGATCGGCAACGACGTCATGCAACCCTCTCTTGATCCAAGGGGCCACCAAAGACCGAGTACGTCACCCCTTGGTGGCTGACAACATGATGCGCGCCCCGGCCCGCATCAGCAAACGCGCCGCCTCGGGATTTGTGGCTGGCCAACACCACGGCTGATCCCGCCTCATGCGCGAGAATGGCGATCAATTGTTCAACCTGCGCAACATTGGCCGGGTCAAGTGCCGAAACCGGTTCATCCAGAAGTAAAACTCGCGGTCGGGCCAACAGCGCCCGCGCGATTGACGCCCGCTGTCGTTGACCAACCGAGACTTGCGCGGGCTTGCGCGCAAGAATGCCGGAAATGCCCAAGGCTCCGATCAAATGATCATGCCAATCCCGATCCGGGGTCTGACCCGTTATGGCAAGCGGCAGACCGATATTCTCTTGGATCGACAGATAAGGGATCAGCGCATTTGTTTGCAGAACAAACCCCATCACATCAGGGGCCGACACCGCCATGCGGCCTTGCGCCGTAAACAGGTCGTGACCAGCAACGCGATGGTCACAATCGGCAAACGCGCCTGGTGGGATTGCGCCCGAGATCAAGCCCAACACCGTGCTTTTGCCGGTTCCGCTGACCGCATCAAGGATCAAGGTTTCGCCACGCCGCAAATCCATCGTTTCGATCACGACGGCAAAGTCTTGCGCCAACCGCACGCCCAGATTTCGGATATGCAGCACGGCATCACTCATGATCGGCCCGGCTTTGCCAGTTTGAGCCGAATACCCGCCAACCGAATATCCGAGGCCGTCGTGACCTGCACAGGTGTGTTTGCTGTCAGCCTTTGGCCGTCAACTGTGGTGCCGTTTGTCGTGCCCATATCCGTCACCCGCAGCATACGGTTTTGCAAGTCTATGCGCGCATGAACCCGGCTTAGCCCTTCTTGGTTGACCACAACGGCATTCTCAGAGGACCGCCCTATCGTGACCCCGGCTTTCAGCTGCCCGGCGGTCAGGGTTTTGTCAGGGCTACCTTCCACGCGCACCCGCAGGGCGGCCTTGCGGCCCGGTCCGATCAGTTTGGCGGTTTTGGTGCCCGATGTGGACTTGACAAGAAACAGCGCCACCCCGCCGCCGATCAGCGCGACACCAACCACGCCAGCAAAGATGAAAACCCAAGTCGGCACGCCCCGCGTCATCGCCGAGCCGGATGCCCCCGACGCGTCAGACCCACAGGAACTGTTTTCAACGTAATACGGCACCTTCACAATCGACAGAAATCCGGAAATTGAATTTGACGACGAGGCCCAGAACGTGCCGTTTGTGGGGATGCCGCTTGGAGTCATGACTGAAATCTTCGTATTCACGCCAATGACCTGGCCACAGCTATCCAGCAGCGGACCACCCGAATTACCGCTATTGACCGATGCCGTGTGTTGAACAATTTCCAGCGATGAGCCGCCTGGCACCCACGTGCCCATGAACACCTTGGACACCGCCCCTTGGGTTAGTGTGGTTTCGAACAAGGCCGGATTTTCAAAACTTGAAATTCTCGCGTCAGCCGAACCGGGATAGCCAAGTGCTGCCACCGGCTCACCTTTGCGCATGTCGCGCGACGCAATCGGCAAAAATACAGGGTCCGGCAGGGTATCGCCGTCAGGGCTTAGCCGTAAAACCGCCAAATCCAGCCCGGCGCTGGTCTGCAATACCTTGGCGTTATATTGAAAAATCTTGCCGTTACGCGAGAAAAACACCACCAGCTTTCGGCTACCGTCAATCACGTGCTTGTTGGTCAGGTAATAAAAATCGGAACTGTCCGGCACGGGCGCCAGCAAAAAGCCAGATCCAGTCCCGGCCTCCATGGCAACCGTCCGACCCATCGCTTTGTCAGCAGTTACGACGATCTCTTCAAACTCATCTGCCGTCACTGGCGACGCACCTGCCATCACCCACAGCACTCCGGCAACCACTGCAAAAAGGAAATTTCTTACAAACATGTTTCAGTAGTCCCTCATAATGAACCCAACAGCCGCAGCCAGACCGGCAAGACATACAATAATAACCAGCATCGCGATCTTGCTCTTTGGATTTCTTCTTTTTGTTGTTCGGCGCGAACGCTCTGAAGGCATCTTTGCCTGCCGCTGTGGCGCGGGCGATTTGGGTGATGCCGGAGGCTGCTGGCGCGGCCGAGAATTTGGCTGTCCTCCGGCCACACGCGCCGTAAAACGCCGCGCATCACTTGGCCGGTCTTCGGGCATCAGCGCGCAGCCCTCGTCAATCATATCCAGCAAAGCCGCGGGGTAACTTGCATCCACCCTGTTTCGCCGCAAATTCTCGCGGACTGGCACGTAGATATCGCGCCCGGATGATTGCAGCGCCTTGAACCGTTGATCCGCCGAGGGCGGTAAACTGGTCGAAACCATC